>Ga0182030_10011916_pt1 | contig 17496 bp, 10 predicted proteins | sample 812S3MmetaG_FD_121299 | JGI IMG/M metagenome (GOLD analysis project Ga0182030, IMG submission 121299) | Permafrost microbial communities from Stordalen Mire, Sweden - 812S3M metaG (Illumina Assembly) | ecosystem: Environmental > Terrestrial > Soil > Wetlands > Permafrost | place: Sweden...
CGCAGTCTGGTAGCGCACTTGCATGACACGCAAGGGGTCGCAGGTTCAAGTCCTGCACGGCCCACTAGCAAAATCCCTGGTGAGAGCCAGTGACCTCCGACCACCTTTAACCAAAAACACGCCTCGAGCGACCGTTGTCAGCAGTTGTGTCAGCAACGAGAAAATGGGGCATTGTGGCAGGTACTAGAGGCAACGGCGAGGGTTCAATCTACCAGCGGTCGTCCGATAGGCGCTGGCTGGGCGTCGTGACAATCGGGCGCGATAGCAATGGACGAGTGGTTCGCAAGACCGTGTCGGCGAAGACCCGGGCCGAGGTGGTTGGCAAACTGAAGAAGCTCCAACGACAACTCGACGACGGACTACCCGCCCCTGACATGAAAATGACGGTGGCTCAGTTGATCAATCAATGGCACGACGACGTTCTTAGACACCAGGTGGCTCCCAGCGCCGCGCTGAGTTATTGGACGATCGCGAAACATCACATAATCCCGATCTTGGGCAGTAAGAGGATTGTGAACCTTACAACAGTCGACATCGATCGACTGCTGTCATCGAAGTTGGACAGCGGACTCTCAGTTTCCACCGTCCAACGTATTCGGGGCGTTTTAGGTCAGGCGATTGATCAAGGGATTCGGTGGGGTTGCGTCAACAGAAACGTGGCACGACTCTCAAGGTCGCCCAAGCAACAACGACGCGAGGGCCGAACGCTCACCTACGATCAGGCACGGAGGCTCCTGAAGGAACTTGAGGGCCATCGCCATGAGGCGTTGTATTCCCTAATGCTCTCCACCGGGCTACGTCGGGGTGAAGCTTTAGGCCTTAAATGGCAAGACTTTGATGAGGCGGCACGAGTCGTTTCCGTTCGTCGACAGCTCAAGCGCGAAGGCGGAACTCTCGTAACTGCCGATACAAAGACGGCGAGGAGTCGCCGGTCAGTGAACCTCCCTCGAGGCTTGGTGGCCCTACTTTTGGAGCACCGTAAGCGACAAGACGAAGAGCAAGAAGTGATGGACGAGCTCTGGACCGAAACTGGCTTCATCTTTACGACGAATTTTGGCACTCCAGTTGATCCAAGGAACCTCAATCGAGACTTCGCAATCATCTGCCAGCGAGCTGGACTTGACCACTGGCATCCACATGAATTGCGTCATTCCGCCGCGAGCTTGATGCTCGCGAGCGGTGTCAAGTTGCAGGTAGTTAGCGAGGTCCTCGGACACGCGTCAATACGAATGACAGCTGATGTCTACGGACACATCCTGGCGCCAGACCGTGAAGCCGCTGCGGACGCTATGGACCAAGCACTATGGAACGGGGTCTGAGGATGGACGATCCCGGCGCTTTCAGCTGGAACGATGCTCTCAATTTTGGAAAATGCTTTGACATGTGCTCGTTTTGGTTGAATTGACGAGTGTCCTTACTAGCGATGACAACACTTTGCGCCATGAAGATCTTCGAAGAAGTTTGAGTGAGGCGACTTGAAATACGCCATGATTCAAAAATGTCAGATATTGGACCACCCAAATTCCCTGATCTTCCAATTTTCGTTTATGGACTCATGAAGCCTGGAGAACTTGGACACTCGCAAATTCGGGGATTCGTACGTTCATCGCGGCCAGCAACTGTGAAGGGGATACTTCGACTTCGCGAGGGTATTCCCTTGTTTGATTCCGCACTCGAAGGCGAGGTTACTAGCTGTATTGTCGAATTTGCACTTCAAGGCATGGGCTGTCGTCCGGGCCTTCGAGCCAGCATCGCAATACAAATGGGCGGTTGCTCAGGCGTCAGATGTTGGAGAAACGGTCCAAGTCAACATCCTCGAAGGAAAGAAGCTTGATGCTGGTACGGCTCAAGAAACTGTCCCTTCTTGGTCCATAAGAGATGACCCAATCTTCAAAGAATGATTATGGACAGTTCGCCGATTGCGCGATCAGGCAGCTCCGCTAGGAATTGATCCTCGGCCCGATGACGGCAAGTTCTGGCAAACCTTCTTCGAACTTCAAGCCGCACATTTGCTTTTATAGAGTGCGATTGAGCGCTTCACGAGCTTGAAGTATGGTCCGAGGCTGGAATCTGGGGATCGAATCACGAAACTAAATGAAGACCAGGCCTTCCTTCTGGCTGCGAGAGAATTCGATGCAACGTCTGGTGAGGTTGTTGACTCTCGAAATCCTCGCACTAGGTATCAACTCAAGGACAATCCAGCAAAGTATTTCTACCTGATCAGGTCGAATCTTTCGCACAGTGGCAAGAGTGCATTCCGGGACGCCAAGATGGTTTTTGATGCGATCAACCAACTACTCAAGATTGTTGATTCGTTACTGGACGATTCAGCTGAATGAATCCTCCAAGATTCAGTTGGAACTCTGCCGATGTTGAATTCAAACTCAAAATGAAAAGACCGCGACTCCCTGGAGTCGGTTACATTTTCGCAGTAAGCCTTCTTCATTGCCAGCCAGTGCCTCTTGAACTTCGTCAGGAAGGCTGGGTTTGAGACCTCGAAGAATGTGTTCGAAATAGGACACACCGAAGTGCCCGGAATCGTCAGGGAGATAATCAAAAACTGTCTCACTCTTTACTCGCAGCAAGGTTGCTGTCGCCAGGGCAAAACTACCGCTGCGCAGTCTTGATGTCATTGCAAAAACTTTCTTTGCGACTTCGCGCGAACCTGATTGTGGTGAGAGTAAGAACTTCTTCAGCTCCAGTCCAACAACGTTTAGATTCAGATCCAAGATTTCGGAACCTTGAGTACCGGGCGTTACTAAGTCCTCAACCGGCGTCGACATATGGAAGGCAGCTGTCGCTCCTAGTTGTCGCTCGTTTACGTGCCTCGCACACAGACTAGGAAGAATGGAGACGCTTGCTGAATCACATTCTGTGCAGAATTTCTCGTTGTGATGCGTTCCACATGAAAGGTCTTGCCGGTGTCTGCGGTCCCCGCAATAGAGAACGTAGAAGGCGGGAACATCAAGACGATTGGAGGCCTCTAAAAGTTTGTTTATTTGGGGCTCGCCACCGCTCACGTATCCAAAATCGATTGTCCATTCTCCTTTCAGTCTCTTCAGTTTTTTTGCCTGGACGAGCATTCCAAAACACTCTCCAGAATCATCGAGAAACCACCAAAGCCAGTCAGCTCCCGTTCGAGCCTCCTCTCGCGGGTTGAACTGCGCGTATCGGACTTTTGGAGATGCTGCCTCAATATAAGTGACCGTGAGTTCCGTCTCGGTTGCTTCTTCTCCGTTGAGGATTCGGCTCCGCCACTGCTGATCCACTGCCTCTCGCGCATGTGTCAGCGATTTTCGCAGATCTAAGTTGGAGTCAGCAACCATTCGGCATTTCTGGATTCGTTGAAATTTGGATTCGATCTCGAATGATCATGTGAAATAGCTCTGCTAGATGTCGTCGAAGAATTCGATTTGAACTGAGACCTTCTCGATGATTCGAGTTTCAGTTTTGACTCCCAGAGAATATTGCTTCAATAGTTCGCAGAGTTCATCACCGCTTATTAATTCGACTGGCGGTGCACCGTCTCTTGATGCCTCATCTCTTGCGTCACGTGTAAAGACTCCTGTTGAAATCAGAAGACCTTTCTCGCCCCGACCAGACATCGCACCGCGGAAATCGCGCACCGCACTAGATGAAACGGCTCCCTTATACCGTTTGCATTGAAAATAGATCGGAAACGAAACTAGTGAGAGCTGGTAAACGCCTACGCCGTCAATTCCTCCGTCGCCGCTTCGACCCGTGACTTCGACATTCCGAAAGCCTGCCTCTCTAAGAAGACGCGCCGATAGTCTTTCGAATGCTGCTGGTGCTAAATCCAGCAATCGATTCAGTAGAGCAACTTTCCACTCCGAGTCGGAACCATCGTTCTGAGAGACAATCTTTTCGCGAATGTCCGTTCGAATCTGCGCGTCCTTTTCACTTCCAAGAAGGTCTCGTTCGACGGCGGAGTGGGGGACGCTCTTCAATTCTTCTTCAGTAACTCGACGTCCCAAATCGGTGAGGGCCCAAACGCCTGAGCCGGAGTTTTCAACGAGCCCCAGCTCCTTAAGTCGGGTTCTCGCCCAACCAATGCGGTATTCGATTAGTGGCAAGTAATGATTGTCTTTTTGCTTATGCGCCATCTTGTCTTCAGAGATGCTCTCGATTTGAGCAACTCGCTCAATTATTTCATCGTTTCTTCCTGAGCCGCCAAGTAGCTGAAGTGCTTGGATTGTCGGCCACATTAGTTCCGAAGTTGTCAGAAACCCCTGTTTGTCTGGCATATTAAAGACTCTAGGACGGTCCCGGCATCCGCTCAATGTTTAAGCGGACGTTTGGATTGTCACGAACCGCGTCACTCTGCAGCGGATCTCATGCTCACGAGTCGATGAATCCAGCAATACCGTTAAGAACTTTGAGAGCAATCAACCCTCCCCACGGTGAAGAATACTGAGACAAGGCCCCGAACGAACTAGGTGGAGAACATGGCATCCCTTTATCTCAACAAGTTGACACCCGACGAACGCCACTCGCTTGTTCAACGATTGCACACCGCACAACTCGGCAATTGCTTCATATGCGAGCGGTCGATCGATCTTAGGCTCCAGGCCGATTCGATAGACATTGATCATGTCGAACCGTTGGTATCTGGTGGGAAGGATTCAGAAGAAAACTTCGCTCTAACCCACGCAAGTTGCAATAGATCAAAACAGGCGTCGGACTTGCGTGTCGCGAGGGTACTGGCGCGCTTTGACCGAATCCGAGCGAACTGTGCCGAAATGAACCGGGGGCCGAGTCTTGCCGATGTTCTTACTGAATATGGCGGCGGGAAGCACGAACTGGCTTTCGCTGCCGACGGCAACGAAGTACGTTTTGAACTAGATGCAATAGGCGATCCGGGCGTTCGAGTGCTTCCGCTCTTTACTGATCGCCTAAGCAAACAGCGCTACTTCTTCGCTGAGCTTCCAATCGAGTATCTTCACCATGACGATCGAATTAATCCTCGCAACATCGGGGGCAGTTTGGCCGGCCTGGTGGAGGAATTCCACCGAGGGAATCCGCAACTGCATGTCGCGCTTGCATGGATTGATCGAGACCACGGCCCAGGTCTCGTGAAGGTCTTCGATGGGCAGCACAAAGCGACTGCACAAGTACTTCTCGGAGTCCGTGCACTTCCTGTCAGAGTCTTCGTCGACCCCGACCCTGACGTGCTCTTGACGACGAACACCAGGGCCGGAACGACTTTGCGCCAAGTGGCCTTCGACAAATCGGTGCAGCGACGCTTGGGGAAGTCGTTGTTCAACGACCGACTCGAGCGGTACCGGAAGGATAAGGGCCTGTCCGAAGACGATGAATCAATGTCTGAGAAGGATCTGGTCAGCTTCTTCAAAGGAGAGTCACGCGAGATCAAGCGATATGCGCTTGATGCCGTGCGAGCGGCGATCACGCACCATCCGGAAAATGAACTCACGCCATACGTGGAGTTCGGCGGAAAGTCGACTGAGAAACCACTGTCGTACAGCACAATCGAGAAGACGTTCTTGTCATTCTTCATCTACTCAGAACTCTTGGACACGCCACTCAACTACAAAGCTGAAGACGGACTGAATCCCCGGCAGTTGGAGATTGATCAGGTGGTGCGGCTAATGAACCTGGTAGCTGAGGTACTTCTCGTCAATCAGTTTGACATGGAGCGAGGTACCGCCCGCCTCGAGAACAAAGTGCAAAAGGGAGAAGACATCCCTGAGCCGCACCTCCGCGCGTTCCGTATGTGCAAGGAGGAAGTACTTTACGCGTGGCTGAGCTACGTGCGACAAATCGTACAAGTTCACTTCACAATGGCTGGAAAACCTTTCATCCAAGAACGCTCTTTCCAATACAAGTTTCCTGAAGAACTCTGGGACAGGCTGCGCGCGTATCTCCTCAACTTGCGAGCCCTGCCGCTTTGGGTGAACCGCGACTTATCTGCGACGGTGTTTGGAGGTAAACAAAATGCGGACTTTTGGAGAACAATCTTCAGCGACGGGAAGACTCCTCAAGGTCAGCAAGTACTTACCTCTCCACTCAATTTGATGGAGATGATCAAGGACCCAACGACGGTGTCTTAACGTCGAACGCAATCCCAACTTGCTCGCAAGAGTTCAGATGTTTCTCGCAGGGGTCCGGTGCATCAAAACCGACGGAGATCCCTTCAGTGGAGTGAGTCCGGATGCAAACGTCCCGAACCCGTGCAGTGGCGGAGTTCGGTGCATAGTTGCACTTGCTGGTGGCTACCTCTTTTCGGCGTAATACGTCTCCCGTCGGGAAGCCGAACAAATGAAGTCCACTTCGAGCCTAGAGTCCACTCTACGAGGAATCTGTGTCCCGTCAGAATGGGACCAAGCTTGCCAACGCGTTCGTCGCTCTTGACTATTCCGTGCCAAAAACGACCTTGCTTCCGGTCAAAGGTGTCTTCCCAGTCGACTTGATCGCCCTTTTCGAAGTTGCAGCAGTCCACCACCTCACTTTAAGCATCGACTGGAAACTAGTATCGCGACATTGAGCCTTCTTGCAGGGAAAGTCGAAATGTATGGACCTAGAGCGCCTACGAATACAGATAGATGTTTGGCGCCGCGAGCTAATTGATTTTTCACGAAGAAACAGACTCCTGAATCTCACTACCCGCACTACATCGGTCGATTTGGTCGAACCGTCCCCGGAGGTCATTACCCAGTTACTCGCTGCTGGCAAGACGCTGCGTATCCATCCCGAGTGGACTGATGAACTCGTCGATGCAGACGACGTCGACGCTGAAAGTGATCGATTCGACAGAGCCGTTGAACTTGGCCCTTCCGAAGTGCGCTCCGCTCTGCGCAATCGGCCCAAGTTGGCCTCTTCTCTCCGGTCACTCAAACGCAGATCCGATCAGGAGTTCTTGGATCGGGGTATACGGATTCTTTACCTGGCAGTTGGGTTGCTTCACTGGACTGACCAATCCGAAACTTGGACGAGTCCGATCTTGCTGATACCACTTGAGTTGACACGAGTGTCCGAAGGCGTCTACAGCATGTCGAACAATCAAGAAGAGGACATTGCCCTGAATCCGGCGCTCGTCGAGAAGTTGCGCGAGGATCTCGGCGTTGAAATCGATGTCACTTTAGATGAGGAGCGCCCCTTCTTGGTGTTGCAATCTCTTGGCGAAGCCATCAAGGCGAGAAATGGTTGGTCCGTGGAAGAGAGCGCGAGTCTCGGCATCTTCTCTTTTGCTAAAGACGTAATGTACCGCGACTTGAAGAACAATCTCGACCAAGTCTTGGCTAGCGATCTAGTCAGCACACTTGCTTTTGGCAGTGAAGCAGGGACGGCACTTGCATTTGAACGTGTCCCAGAAGAAGATCTTGATCGAGTCGCTCCGCCGAGCAAACTGAATTCAATTCTCGACACGGACTCGACACAGCGTCAGGCGATCATTGCCGCCAGAGATGGAAATAGCTTCGTGATGGACGGCCCACCAGGTACCGGAAAGAGCCAAACGATCGCCAACATTATTTCTGAGCAGATTGCTTCGGGAAAATCAGTCCTCTTTGTGAGCGAGAAGGCGGCGGCATTGGAGGTAGTTCAAAAGAGACTCGAAAACGCCGGACTCGGCTCCTTTCTCCTACCCCTTCACAGCCAAAAAGTCACGAGAAAAGAGTTCGCTCAGGTCCTAATGAAGGCGGTAAATGAAAGAGTGAGAGCAGGGCGAGAGCTGTCCTCCACTCAACTGGAGCGTCTCGAACGCAATCAGACGAAGCTGAGCGCCTACGTCGCTGCAGTGAATGAGATTCGCTCGCCACTTGGCAAGAGTCTTCATGATGTAATAGGGGAATTCGCAAAGCTTTCAGCGGTTCCTTCCGCACCAATCCCAACTGCTTCTGTCAACAGTTCACTGAGCGCTCAGCGAGTACTGGAAATTGAGGATGCCGCCAGGCAATTGTCTCGAGTCTGGGGAGCAGTCGATGCACCGAATCAATTCGTTTGGCGCGGTCTCAAGAGCCCACGTGCCACATTGACTTCTCGCGTGGACGTTCTCGGAAAAGTCGATCGTGTATTGGAAGCGCTGAGTGCCATCCAAGAAATGATTGAGATTACATGCGAAGACACTGGTATTCCGAGTCCAGACACGGTGATCCAGATGCGTGCAATTTCGAAACTCCGCGATCTCGACTCAGACATGTCAACCATTCCGGTGGAATGGTTGACTGCTGATGACTTCGACGCGTTTTTGGAGGAGTCGAGAAAATCATTGCACTTGATCGAGTCTCTCCAGATGCTGAATCATGAGTGCCGAAAGCAATTCGCCGATTGGCTCTCACTTGACCCCGAATTGGGCGACCGAGTGAATCGAAAAGTGAGCCAAGATGAAGAGACTGGGCTCAATGAATTGCCAGACCAGCTCACCAAATCTGAACTGCAGATTATTACTTCTGAAATAAGAAAATCATTGACAGATTTGCAGGATTCAATGGCTTCGATTCGCGAACTTGAGAGAGCCTTCGGGCAAGATCCGAGGAATGCAACACTCCGGTACGCAGATTCTCTCGCTCAAGTGGCTGTGCTTTCTCAGAGCAGAAACCTTCCAGAAGAGAACTGGTTCACCGAGACCGGATTGGCTGAGGCGCGTTCCGGGCTACAAACGGTACGCCCTTTGATTCAGGAGTATTCGAGCAGCGCAAACCTTCTTCTGCAACACTTTGACAGAAAGATTTTGAAGTATCCGGCTGCACTTCTTTTCCCCCAGAATGGCACGGAACCTGAACTCGGCATCCTCAATTCCCGGGGCAGAGAAAACCGTAAAGCGCTCACAGCGCTTTCAAAGTCGCAAAAACTGTCGCGAGCAAATAGACCTCCGTTGTCCTCTCTGAAGAGGATGGACGAGATCAAGTCAGCGCTTGACTCGAATCAAAAAATTAGATCGGCCTTGGGGACCTCATATTTCAAGGGAGTAGATACTGACTGTTCGGCAATCGAAGAAGCCATCATGATCGTGGACGTTTCCAATCAGCGACTTGAAACTCAGAGCAATCCGAAACTAGCAATCGCGATGGGCCGAGGTTCAAATCAACTTTCGGCAATTGGACCTCTAGGGCTACAAATATTAAGTGCGCTATCTGGGATAAGTGCCTGCTGTGGGGAGTATCTAAGTGTCGATTTTGCCGAGTCACAAATTATCCAAGACGTCGCCAACGAAGTTGGACTTGCGATCTCGCGTTGGGAAGAACTTCTTGAACTCATTGAACCCTGCGAAGCTGGAAGTCTCCCGGCGAGAGAATTGATTGGCCTCCTTCGATCTCGTTCCAAATACGAGAATCTGCTGCAAGAAATTGTTGGAAGGCGGATTCGAGATGAATCAGCGCTACTTCACTTTTACTCCGGTGTGGAAACGGACGTGAATGCCGCGAAGCAGGCGATCCAATTAACCGCATCCTTTCGTGAAGCGTTTTCTGTCCCACCAACCCAACGATTGGCTCAGAGAATCAGAGACGGCGAGCTCGCAATAGACTCCCAGATCTCTCAGACCTTTGAGCGTTTTGATGAACACTTGAAAGGCCTGCTCTCAGAGTTCGATGATTTTCGGTCCGCCGAACTGCTGGAAAATTTCACAGGCGATTTTGATTCCTGCATGAGGATGATTCAATCCTGGCGTGACGATTCGGACCAAATTGGTGAGTCTGTTGTGTTCGCCGATTGCCTTGATCTGATGAAGTCATTTGGCGTTGACGGCGTCTTGGAATATGCCGTCGAGCAACGGATTCCACAAGCGGACATTCCAGACCTCTTTGCAAAGGCGGTCCTAGGTGCATGGATCGAGTCAATATTTTCCGAGGACAAGGAACGGCTGACGCCGCTTGATAAGTCAAGTCGTGACGAGACGGTCAAGGAATATTCTTCCGTAGATCGACAACTGAAGCACCATTCGGCGTACCTGGTTGCAGCCAAAGCCAATGCGAGACGGCCGACGACATTGATTGGCGTAGCTGGCATCATTCAACGAGAGTCAAAGAAGAAGTCTCGGCACATGCGCATAGCGGCACTATTGGATCAAACCCGCGAAGTCGCTCAATCCGTCAAGCCCTGTTTCATGATGAGTCCTCTCACCGTGAGCGCGTTCTTGCCGCCGTCGATAAGCTTCGACACCGTCATCTTCGACGAGGCATCGCAACTACTGACGTCGAACGCGATAAATGCTGTCTACAGATGCAAGCAATTGATCATCGCAGGGGATGAGAACCAGCTACCACCAACATCTTTCTTTGATCGGGGATTGGACGAGGATGACAGCGATGAGTACGTAGAAGACAATCCTGAAATGTTTGAGTCGGTGCTGCATCAAGCAAAGGCAGGAGGATTCGAACAGGTGGGGCTTCGATGGCACTACCGAAGCCGGCATGAATCGCTGATTACTTACTCCAACTATTCCTTCTATGACGGAAGATTGGTCACCTATCCGAGTGCGCTGCAGGAATCGGACGAGTTAGGGGTTCACTACACAAATGTGCCGGATGGTGTTTACAAGAGATCGGGGTCACGAACGAACACCGTCGAAGCCCAAAAAGTGGTGGAACGAGTGTTCTACTACGCAGACCACTTTCCTAGTCTCTCCGTGGGTGTGGTTGCTTTTTCGAATGCGCAGGCGAATGAGATCGAAAATCAGCTTGACGCCGCACGAAGGTCGCGACCTGATCTCGACAATTATTTTACGAGTGACCGCCTCGATGGCTTCTTTGTAAAGAATCTCGAAAGCGTTCAAGGCGACGAACGAGATGTGATCCTCTTCAGCGTCGGATATGGGCGAGATGAGAATGGAAAACTCACGATGAACTTCGGACCCGTAAACCGAGATGGTGGTTGGCGGAGGTTGAACGTCGCATTCACCAGGGCTCGAAATCGTGTCGAATTGGTGTCGTCCATCAGTGCAGGCGATTTCTCAGATGTTTCAAACGTGAACGTTGGTCACTTGAAGCGCTACTTCGACTATGCGGAGCGTGGGACAGCAGCACTCGCCTACGAGATTGTTGAAACGTCAGGTGGTCCAGAGTCACCGTTCGAGGAAGAAGTAATGCGAACAATCCACAGTTGGGGTTTCGCCGTCGAATCGCAAGTCGGTCAAGCCGGCTACAGGATAGATATGGCGATCCGAGACCCGAGTCGACCAGGTTCGTTTGTCTTAGGTATTGAATGCGACGGAGCGGCTTACCACTCGAGTCGCGTCGCTCGAGACCGCGATCGTCTTCGCCAAGAAGTCTTAGAGGGACTCGGTTGGCAGTTGTATCGAATATGGGGCCCAACTTGGTACAACAGCCGAGTCTCTGCTGAAAGGGAGTTAAGACTCGCAATTGAGAGTGCGGTAGCGAGGAGTGGAGTTGAGAAAGAAAAAACTGAGGAGAGCGCAGCACCGGAGCCAAGCTATGAAGTTGTCAACGCAGAGTTCAAAGACGCCGCACAATTCATTCGCTCGTACTACCCCGAAAGAATACCGCCAGTCGTTGTGTTGGCAATAGGCCGTGACGGTGCGATCAGTGGACACGCTATAGATGAATTCATTGTCGAAACCGTGCGCCGTGAGGGGCCAGTTTCAATGAACATGGTTCGGAGGCGATTCGCTACGGCTGCGGATCGTTGGCTCACCAAGAGAGTTCAAAGCGCTATCGACTCTCACATTCGAAAGCTCATTGACGGAAAAGTCGTAAACGTGTATCGAACAGACGTACTTGCATTCCCAAGTCAAATCTTCTTAGCGCGAAGACCTGATGAAAGAGATCCCCTCACGAAAAGGAGTCCCAAAGACATTGCCCTACTTGAAATCGCTTGTGCCATTGGAAATTTTGTCGGTGCCGCGACCGCAATCGAGATTTCTGAAGTTGAACAACTGGTGACTCGTCAAATCTTCGGATGGGACAGGATTACGACTCAGTGGCGGGATGTCATCGCCGAGACAATTGAACTTCTCAACAACAAGTGGTGGATCCTGGATGGCCATCTTTTGAAAAAGGGACCGGAACTTCCATTCGCTTGAACATGTTTCACTCGCGCTGAGCTACGCGGTCCCGAAGGAGAAAATCTCTTCGTTAACGATCAAAGATGTTTTAAGAGTTCGGTTACCAATAGGTCAATTTGATTTGAAGAACCTTCTTCATCGAGTGCTCGACGTATGAGTCGACGTCCCGAGCCAAAATTCACGTCTGCGGGTAAGTCAACGTTTTCAGCTACATTCTCTGCAAACTCCGACGCAGAAGCCAGAGCAATATGTAGATCATTCGTTGGATCGAACATTGGAAACGGAACGTTGAACACGTGCTTGGTGAAGTGGCGCCGTCCGAACTGACCCACCGTTTGAAACTTTGAAACACGCTCATTAAATGTTCGGCTGTTAAATAATGCAACGATGTACTTTGCCTCAGTAGGATTCTGAGCGTTCATCCAAACCAACGATTGCTCCACAATTCCGCGCTCATCCGAAAGTCGGGCTGCGGCCAATCTGGTTCCGGCCATTGTGTACGCCACGCGCTCAGGTGCTATTGGAAATTGGTTGCTCAGTTTTCGGTGATAATCAATATTCTCGTTAAGAGTCATCTTGTCTGAAGATCTATTTTCGTTCCAGACGTCTTCAGCTGCAGTCCACCAAGCCTGCAAATGTGGAAAATGGGCAATTGACTCACTTCGCGACTCCATCAGTCCCTTTTCCTTCCACGGTAAGACCGCGGAAAGAGGAGGCAGCAGGCGAAATGGAAGCAATACAGCTCCGGTATAGACATGATGAAGAAATCCGTCTTCTACAGAGCCAGTGAGGCTTGGCAAAGACTTCCATGGCTCGTGCTCTTGTCTGCTTCGAGAACTGCGCACCGCTTGAACACCAATTCCAAATCCAATCGGGTCTTCGGTTACGTCCGGTTCCACAAATATTAGGAGTCGAGGGAAAAGGGTCGCTCCATTGAAGAATCGAGTGGCGTAGGGCGACTGATCCTCTCCACCTCGCCTTGTCACCTTGGCGTCCGTAACGCTCAGAAACTTGAGCGCATCGGGCAAGTCCAAGTTGCCCTGGGGAAGCTCGCCAGACCATCGATCTACCTCATCGCCCAGAGCCACGTTGCGAACCTTCTCAATTTCCGCTCCGGAGCTCTTCATCAATCGACCAAATACGACACAAGCGGGCATCGGGAAAAATGCCGGCTTCGAACGCACATCCCTTAGATCCCACGGTTTGTCATAAGTGACAGCGGTGCTGGTTCTCTTTGTTGAAAACAGGCCTGAACGAAACGCGGCATAGGACTCACTCTCAAGTACTGCGCGAGGCATGACAAATCCGAAGGAGCCTTCAGGCTTCAAATAAAGCTCCGCGCACCTCGCAACAAAGAGAGCCGCTAAGTCTTGCTGAGGAGCGTGAGCACCACCAAGCCAGAGTCCTCGATCAACCGCCAACTTCTTGAATCGAACTTGCATATCTTGGGACATGAATCGCTTTGCTAACCAGGGAGGATTGCCGACCAAAACGTCGACCTGGTTCTCACGTTGGCTCAACCAGTAGGGCCTCGTTGCGTGACGAATGTAGTAACCCCAAATATGATTCCGATCCCGGTCGTGAAGTCGGCACATTTCAGAAAAGGTTCCGTAGACGACCTGCTGTTCATCGACATTGAGGGCGTATCGCGAATAGATGTTTGTCAGCGACGGGACCGGAGATCCCCGATCCCTATCAGAGGCTTTGTCAGCGATTTCACTGATGAACGCGTCAAAGCGATTTGGATCCTCCAATAGACGTTTGGGGAACACTAAGTGAGAGGCGAACATTGTCCCTTCGTCAGGAACAGGTACCTCAAGCGTGCCATGACTTAGCAGTGTCTCGTCCCTACGCCATTGAACGCTGTCGCCTAGGTATACAGGGATCGTTAGAACTGCATTTGCATCACGAAGCTTCAGACGCTCGGACCCCAATGCGAGGAGATAAGTCACTCGAGCCAATGTGACTGCTACAGGATGAACGTCAATGCCGAAAATTGACCGTGTTGCGCCGAGAACGCTTTCCGTCACCGACACACCGCTCATATCTGCTTCCGCTAGATATTTCCGCACGGCATAGAAGAGAAATGTTCCGGAGCCGCATCCTGGATCCAGAACCGTTTGGGCAAGGGGGTTAGTCACAGACTTGTTGACCATTGCTTCTGCGAGCCAGTCCGGCGTGTAGTACTCACCCAACTTGTGCCTTAAATCGGTTTCAATTACGGATTCGTAAAGAACCTTCAAAACATCGTGGTCAACATTCGACCAATCAAAACGAGCGATTCGCCTCGCAATGCCTCGGACGAACTTTTCTCCGTCGGGCGCTTCGATTACCCAATCGAAAAAGTCTGGCTCAACAACGCCCTTGATATTCCTTGTAGTGAACTGGTGCCCAGCGAGCAAGCTCGCCATGTTCGTCCCTTGAGCGACAATTGGAAATCCAATTGCAGCGTGAGCAATGAGTTCCGCAAGTATGACCAGATAGGTGTGACGGACAAAAAGATCATCGTTGTCTTCGAACTTTGATCCAAGTGCAACCGTAAGAAGATTGCCCCAGAGTTCTCGCTTAAGTTGTATCGACGGTTTTTCGCAGCTTTTACTCCACAGAACCTGAAGTTCAGCATGCTCAAGTTCGTGCGTTGGCGTCCCGGATCCGAGACGTCGATGAATCTCGAGTGGTGTCGGAGCTACATTTTGACCGGTAGCGAGGACGCCCTCGAGCCATAGTGAAAGGGCGTGAGCGTCAGGGGCATCGGGGATCAGGTCAAACCTTGCAACCTCTGCGATCCGCTCTGTGTCGACAAGGTGGTATAGCACCCAGCTCACGCCGTCGGTGAGAATTCCGATATAGCGCTGGTCGGAAGTACTTGAACGCTGTTGCATGTAGCCAGCCAATTGTTCAATCCATCTTGCGCGCTGAGCGCTGCGCCATATGTCGTCCTTCTTTACCTCAATAACGCAGTAACCGACTTCAATGTCAATCCTCCGACCACCTCCGGCTTGAGCTTCAAGGGTGACGGTGGTCAGGTCCTCGTCGCTCAGGTTCAGGCCGCCGTCCAACAGAATCGTTCTTATATCCGATTGGATGTCATCTTCAGTGCTGCGAGTTCGTTTTGCCAGGCGAGCGACAATTGGTTCAAGGTCCACGGGCATTAAAGCGAGGTTACTTCGACCGATGGTTTTGTCGACGTGATTCCCCGTTTTAAGTGCATCGAGAACCCTGCTATTCACAATCCGAGCTCAGTAGAGAGTGATGTGAACGGTAGGCGGGCGCTCACCACATTCCAGATTGGCTCCGCCAATAATTCAGATGTTGAAGATCGATGGCGACCGTTGTGATGAAATGTCGAATAGTCAAGAGCGTCTCTACCAGGCAAGTCGCATCGTGGAAATCGTGGCCACGGATCTGTGTGATTTCGTCGGGAGATCCGCTCAAATCAACGATTTTGAAGTTGTCGAACTTGTCGGTCGGCTTGATCTCGCTGTGGATGTAATTAGGTGGGCAAACGGAGCGGTGCCTTGACTTGTTTCAAAATCGTCTGATTCCGAACTTCAACGAAAGGTCAGGGGTCAAACGAGCGTCGGATGCGCCTCGATGAGACGAAACGAATCGACTGAATCAAATCGAAGCATTCGCCCCACTTCACGCCTCAGCCGCCCAGTAACGGAGACGAGCACGCGTTCGTTGTTTGCGTGACTCGCTACATCGTACTGATCGCTGTCGAGTTCCAAGGCAACGTTGCGTGCTCGGTCTTCGTCCAAAGCCCTAACCGTTACTCGGCCAATCTCATCTTCTTCACCTCGACTGAGTATCTTTACGTATCCCACGAGTGTCTGGGTTCCAACTACGGTCACCCCTCGCAGTTCATTAGAGACATGTCGGATTATCGGCGCCATTTCGCGGGGAAGATTCACCTCCGAAGGAACGCTTGGAACAGTGAGTTTCTCGGCCCACGAGAAATTGACACCCAGAGCGTCGATGCTGCGTGCCTCGAGAACGGTTGCAATTGCTCCGGATAACTCGTAAGAGACTCCGCGTGAAACACTTTCTTTGACGCGATCATCAGAAGGCATGGAATCCGTCAACGCCATCGTGCGAAGTTCTTCTAAGCCCTGAGCCAGACGCACCATTGCAAGTCGTGCAAACGGCTGGTAGGTCTTGCTCGCGTCAAACAGTGGTTGGTCATCTTCGATATCAGGCCGAAGCATTGGGATTCGACATATGACGGGAACCACGTAACTGCCGCGTCGTGTTTGCCCCATTCTTACTCCGTCGGCATGATCTTTGACACGATCGGGGAGACTGTGTCCAAAGTAGCTCTTGGGTTGTATTGCCGTGTTGGCCGAAGCACGCACGCTTCTGTGTATTTGTTCTATGAGCATCGATGCATCTCCGAGTGGGATTGCATCGATCAAGGAGTCTCCCGCTGCGCGGAATTCCGCGATGTCGGAGTCAGCTTTCTCTATGGCAAGGAGAACTCCGGCTTCATCAGTGCCAACGGCTTCAGCGAGGTCCTCAAGCATCTCGCTCCAACGAACAGAAAAATCAGATGATGATATGAGCAGTGGCACAACAACTAAGTGAGAATCCGATTGCCACCGTTCAGCGACATCTTCGATTCGGCCAACCAGCTTCCACTCGTGGTCAGATAGCCAATTTGTCACGTCGGTCGGTTGAACCGACGACTGCGACGTTGGAGACACAGTTTCATCGGTCATGTCCACCTCGATTCAGAAGCGCTCATGAGTCTCTTCATTGCCGCAATGGTTAGGAGGTTTGACTTTGGAATCCGCAGTCGTATTTTCTTCGTATTCTCAGTTTGAGGTTTGCCGAAGAGTTCGAGATAATACGCTGATCGTACGAGGCGCGTGTGACTCTGTTCGACAGTGAGCCACTTCGCGCGATCTACGTCGACCACGACTAAGGCGAGAACTCCGTAACCGGCCCGCTTTTCCTCGCGCAAAAGATTGTAGGTTCTCACGTCGAGATCGAATTTCAACTCTTTATCATCCTCCTCTGGGTGCGACGTGGCCTTGAGCTGGAAGTCGAGCAACCCTTTGTCACTGCGCACGACCATGTCAATCCCATGGACGTCGTCCGGGAGTATCTCATATGTGAAGTCTGCAGCTGAAGCCGCAGCGACCACCCACGCTCGGCTGTAGTACTCCATTTGCTGCTCAAGAGTGCCGGCCACTGTCAACGGACTCTAGCCTCGACGCTCTCCTCTTGAGAACGTATAGAAGAGTTACGGAATGGTGGTGTTACAGAGTCTCTGTTACTCGCCCTGACCGGGCGTCGGGCGCGTAGCGCCCGGCAGCCCGAAGGTCACAAGGGTTCGATCTGAAAATCCGCCAACGTCTCTCAACGTCCATGCATGACATTTCTTCGATACGACACAAGGTTGTTGTCCCCAAACGGCATCTGAAAGTGGCTTCTTAGGTAGAGGACGAATGTTTCGCCCTCCGATAAGGAGCAGAAAATGCGTTTACCAATTGACA
>Ga0182030_10011918_pt1 | contig 17495 bp, 12 predicted proteins | sample 812S3MmetaG_FD_121299 | JGI IMG/M metagenome (GOLD analysis project Ga0182030, IMG submission 121299) | Permafrost microbial communities from Stordalen Mire, Sweden - 812S3M metaG (Illumina Assembly) | ecosystem: Environmental > Terrestrial > Soil > Wetlands > Permafrost | place: Sweden...
CCGCTGATAATTCGCTTCACGATGTTCTCACCAAAGTGAAGCATATCATCGAGCACGCCGTCAGCGAGCGAGAGAATTTTGCCAGGAAGTGCTGTGAAGAAGTCCCAAATTGCTTTTGCGCCAGCGACAATGCCTTTGCCCATATCCTTGACAGACGTTTCGCCAAAGTTGAGAAGCATGCTCCCAAGTTTGCTAATTGAACCGAGTATCTTCGACGGCATACCAGTGAAGAAGCTGATGATGTCGTGAACGCCTTTCGAAATGCCAGATGCGACCGTGTCAAAGACTGAAAGAACTGTATGCCAAATCGTCGTCCAGTGAGTGACGAGTTCTTTGACTGCAATGATGATAAGGCCAATGGGTCCGAGAACGACGAGTATGCCGATACCCAACGTATGAAAGATGTCTTTACCGACGCTAAGGAGCGTATCCCATGCTGCTTTGAGAAAGCCCCAGAAGTCATTCCATGCCGTCTTCAATGCATCCCATACTGCTGTTGCGACATCTTTAATCGCGCCCCAAACCGTCTTCCAGTGCTTCACCAGCTCATAGATGGCGATCGCAAGAAGTGCGATGGCAGCAACGATTGCGAGAACTGGAGCGCCAGCGGCATCAATTTCTGGAGCAGCGGCAAGCGATGCATCGCCGAGTGCTTCTGTTGCAGCGGCGCCCTCTCCTTGTGCGACAGCAAGACCTTCAGTTGAGCCAGCCAAGGCATCCTGTGTTCCGGCAGCTTCTTCGTTTGCCGCCTTCAGACCGGTCATCTTCGTGATTATGTCCTTGATGCCAGAGACGAGTTTTCCTCCGGCAGTCCATGCCTTCTGAACATCTTTTCCAAAGTTAACGAACGTGTTGCTCACGACGCTCATCACTTTGTGCGTCGCCCAAAGTACGGTAATAAGACCAGTGATTCCGCCAACGACAACCAGAATTTCGGCTGTAAGCTTCTTGTTCTTCTGAATCCAGTCAGCAATCGGTGTGACGATCTTGACGAACTCTTTCATGACTTTTTCGAGAATAGGCAGGAATGCTTGGCCGAGTTCGATGCGGACCATCTCGATTGCATGGTCGACTTTCTTCATGTCGGCTTCATAGTTATTCTGCGCTCGCCGTGATGCTTCTGTCATTGCTCGTTGATCGTTGATCGCCTTTGCTGCTTTTTCGTAACCAACTCCACCGGCGAGAATAGTCGGGAGAAGTGCTTTGGCTTGAGTGCCAAACAGAATCGTAGCAGCAGTCAGTTCTTTCGACTTGTTATGCATATCATTAAGCTTCGGACCAACCTTCGCGAGCACGCCAGCCAAACCAATGAAGTTGCCCTTACTGTTGAAGACACTTACTCCGAGATGCGACAACTCCTCTTGAACAGGCGAGAGTTTCAGCGCGTTGATTGTGCCGATGCTTGACTTTGCTTGAGTAGCAAGACCCTCGAACGACTTCAAATAACTCGCCATGACGGTGCCATGAAGTTCACCTTTGCCAAAATTCTTCATTTGTTGGTCAAATGCGGAAACTTTCTCTTTGCCGTCAAGAAGTGCTTTACCGTACTGCTGCAAATCTGGCGGAAGCTTCTTCAGCGCTGCGTCCATCTCACTCATCGTCGGCACTGTCAAGTGGCTCGTCTTCAAAAGCGTGTTCAGCGAACTGCTCAAGGCTTGAGATGCTCGGCGAGCATTCATACCGTGATCTGTCAAGTCAAGCATGAACGAGGCAGTTTGCTCAATGTTCGGAGCAAGAATGCCCAACTGACCCTTCAAACGAGTGATTTGCTGGGTTACCATATTCATGTTTTGGCCAGTGAGTCGACCTTCGTTGTAGAGCGCGGTTTCGCCAGCGGCTGCTTGCTTCAAACTGATGTGGTACTGCTGCATGATCTTTGCGAGGTTTGATGTGATAGTCGAGAGCGGTTGCCCAGATGCAGCAGCCGCTTGCATTGCGACATTCATGAACGCAACTGATTGCTTTACCGTCAAAGCATGACCAGCAACTTGGGTGAGTTGGCCGGCTACTTTTCCGAACGACTGCGTGATGTCACTCGCCGTGAATATTGATTTTGTCGACATGTCAAGAAATGCTTGACCAATGTTATTTGCAGCCTTCATTGAGATGTTTGCGCTATTCGCAACCGTGATGATGTCATCATTGAATTTAGAAGCAGCTTTAGCTGATTCATACGCAATTCCAATGATTCCGGCAGTGGCCACAGCGGCTGCGGGACCGATCTTGTCTAACTTAGTTCCTGCCGCTGCAAGAAAACCGGCGGACTCATCAGTTGACTTGTTCGCAAGATCTTGCGCCGCCATATTCTTTTCAGTCGCATCTCGAGCATCATGTTGCGCTTTTGTCGCTACAACAAGTGCACCCTCGTACTCTTTTGTTGCGGCTGCTTGGCGATCGAGTGCAGTGGCGTCGACATCACTCATATCCGACGCCGCGAGTGTCGCGTCTCTAAACTCTTTCTCTGCGATTGTTAGACGTTCAGTTGCTCCAGCGAGTTCAGTCATTCTTGCTTGGAGAATGCCAGCGGTTGTCTCTGGATCGCTCATGGCTGTCGTCATAAGGTCACCAGCCTCAGATGCGGTGCCTCCCATGTCCTTAAACAGGCCAGTTACACGTTCGACCTCATCAGAAATTCTCTGGCAAACGCCAACAACATTTTCCCGGGCTTCGATACCCATAAGAAGAGTAAGGTCTTGAAGTGCCATTATTTCTTCCGCGCCGCCTCAGCAGCATGCTTCTTCTGTTGATAGATTCGTTCTTTCGCGATCAGATCAGCAATTGTGACGTAGTCAAGAACCTCTGTGAAAGGCCTAGATTTGAGAGTCTCAAAGTTTAAGCCGACGTGCTCGTAGAGAGCGCTCTCAATCAGAAACTTCTGGAGCGACGGGTACTTCTCCAGTTGAACTTTCGTCCCCCGGAGACTCTGTTGAACCGTCATCACGAAACTGGAGCTCATCACCACTTGAGCGCGCCGAAGACGCTTTATTGACTCGGTTGTACAAGTCGATGAAAATCGATTGTGGGATTCGACGGATTGAATCATGCTTGGCCTTTTCTGGTTCGAGCGGAAGCAAGTCGCCGTCCTCGTCGGTCAAGTTCCAGTCAACAACCGCACGGAACACGAGTTCATGCTGATATGAAATTGTGTCTGGCGTCGCTGAAAGGTCGCCGCCTTTCATTGCCATCTTGCCGAAAAGAACTCGCTGAGCATGCTCGTAGTCATCCGCGGTAAGTGATGTTTTGATGTCAATCCAAAAAGCACCGTCATCCGTGACCTCAATGCGGTCAGGCGTGTTAAATAGTGCTAAGAAACCTTTTCCTGCCATGATTCTTCCTCTGTCTTTATATCGTTTGCGTCCTAGTAAGCAGTTGCAATTGCGTTGATGACGAGGACCGAAATCGAGTGAGGCGGAGATGCAGTCAAGTCGTACACCGCTTCAAAGTCCAGTGTCGACATAATGATACTGTCCATCTTCACGTCATCGGCGTACTTCGTCAGGAAAATCTTTGGCAATGTGACGGTCAACTCAGCACCAGTATCAGCATGCGTCCAATCTGCGACAAGAGCACCGTACGTACCGTCAATCATCTTGGTGTAGTAGCCCCAGTCGGTATCATCCAAACTGTCAAAGACCACGGTCAACGAACCAGTGATGTGCCTTGTGAGAGGCGACAGAAATTCAAGGTCATGCGACTGGTTGAACGTATACGTCGGCTTCAAACCGTTATCGATGTCGATGTTGATTGCAGTGACTTGCGCCGTGAGGTTGCCGAATAACGTAATCGAGGCCTCAGCAAAAACGAATGGATTCTCGTTGACGATTGTAATTGGCGAAGAAGGAGTATCGAGGACGTTGGCATCCTTGCCGATGAACGAAGCAGTGAACTCAGTTTCCGTGTCGCCAGTCGTTGCCTTGATGCTGTACTTACCGACTCGTGTTCCAGTGAACTGGAGCGACTGGTAACCACCGAGGTTTTTCTCAACCGTCAGCGAATTGAGAACGTTCGCTGGACTGAACGTGTGGTGGTAATGCGGACTCGTTCCAGTGACAACATCTGTGCCGATAGCCGCGGCCAAGATTTCCAGACCATTGGTTGGAAAGAACGGAGCACTGACGTCGCCTGCGTTCTTAAACTCACCGCGAAGGGAGAAGACATTGACGTCTCGAACACCCATGATGATTTGAGGAAAGAAGACACCAGGATCCCTTTCCAGGGTGACATCGGTGAACGGGACAAATGATGTAGGAACGACTGGAGTGCCAAACGTGGCCTCCGTTGCTACACCTACTGCAGATAGCGAACCGTACTGTTCAACGATGGTTGTGGGCAGAAACCTCTCTTAGTTACGTTGTTGGAGATTCGACGGTTGCATCCGCAGAATCCTCGTTGGTTGACTTTGAAGCGTTGTCCTCTGGTGAAGTGTTGGCAGGAGGCGGCGTAGTTGCTTCTTCTTTTTGCGGCGCCTTGGTTTTGACCGAGGTTCCATCAACTGTTTCGTACTCATTTGGAAAAGCATTGAGAAGACGTGCTGCTGTTGCATCGTCAATTTCAAAGACTTTTCCGTTCGTGAGTGCCGCAACATCAATCAGTGTCTTATCGACACTCCCTATGTAGCGAAGTTGAGCCATGTGTAGATATTACCTCATTAGGTTGTGATGATTGTGATTGAACTTTTGAAAGCTTCCATAATCACTGGTTCCAATTTTGCCGCGACTCGCTTATTGAAATCATTCCCTCGAGTCGAGCCGCGAATGACAGAACTAGCAAAAACGTAATCGCCGACTCCATTCTTCCAGCGCAATGCTAAAGTATTCTGCGGTTCGATGTTCGCGCCTCCTGCTGTTGGTTCGAGAACATACTTTGCGTACGGGGCTGTAGAGACGAAATTGAGACTGAACAATCCACCAAGGGACATCACTCGAAATCCAATTGAGTGCTTGAACCGTCCAGCGTCAGGTTTTGTGCTGCTAACTGGCGCTGCTCGCTTCAGTTCGAGTAGCGCAATCGGAATGATTTTTGCGGCAGCGCGTCGTTGAGTAACTTGCCACTCGAACCGTATACGTTCGACCCCCTCGACACGAGTATTGAACGTGTCGCCGACATTCGCCATTATGGTGTCGACGATTCTTCGATTTGAAATTCAAGAAGACATTCGTAAAGAAAAAGTCGTTGGTCTTGAAGCGCATGGACAGGCGACTGATTGACGGTGAACTTCTCACCGATAGCCACTTGCTGAATTTTTCTACCAGTCTGCGGATCAATCACAGTCACTGGCATCTCTGCGGTCACCCATGCTTCGATGACAGCATCAATAAGACAAGCAAATGCTTGGTCGCGGTCTTTACTCGTCGCGCTTCCTGGTGACATCAACCATGTGGACACTGTCCATATCGTCTTGCGGAATCCTGGGCCTCGTGAAGCAGTCCGCCGTTGGTTATCACCGATAGTCGCCCAAATGTACGCTGCTGGCCCTTTGAGTTCACCTGGATTCGGCGGAGAGATGTAGACTACTAGCGGCGATTTGTTCAACGGTGCTTCAAGTCCGTCAATAAGACTTTGTGCCTTCAGTTGGACAGTATTGACTCCCACTAGATGACTCGACGGTACGGCATCAAAATGTCTTTGATGTCTTTGAGAATTCCTGTACCAGGGTCACCAGTGTTTTGCGTCGAACCAGGTTGATTCTGAACGGTCGTCGCTGTAGCTCCACGAACAAGTGCTTGCATCGAGCAATGGAGAATTGCTGCCTGCTGAATTGAAGCGGGGAGAGCAGAGATGACAATTGGCTGAGATGCATTTCCATTGTGCGGATAGACAGTTCCTGGAGAAGCGAGTGTCGCAGTTCCAGGCCCAGATGTTTCACTCACTGCGGTGACAGCAACGAATTCAGTTGCGTTGCCGTCATAAATCCACATGCCTCGACCAGCGTCAGCAGACGTCATGCCAGTGCAGTCATCGACAAGTAACGACGTCGCTCCGATGTCAACCGAGTTGACGATACCAGCATGACTCCAACCGTTGACGTACGTGAGTTGAAGTCGAATGCCGCGACGCCCATTGAACCACGAAATGTAACCAGGAGTGATGTCAATTGCGGCAGAACCAGCCGCGGACTCGATTGAGATGCCACCAGAGATTGTCAGTCCCTCTTCTATGTACATTGCATTGAGAGGAATAGGCGACCAAGTCGGCCCAGCAGAGAGTGACGAAGTGTACTGCGCTCCGATGATTTGCGTGACTGGCCACCGCGAGACAAGTACTCGAACGAGACCGTTATTGTCGATTGTCACTCGATAGTTCGGAGCAAGAAATTCCTCAGTATCAATTGTCGACCTCAACGGTTGGTTGCAATAACCGTCAATCCACATCGATGCACGCCAACACATATTTGTTTGTTCTGCTAGTTGCGCATCAGGGTCCGAATCGAAATCAGGGATTGTGCTCCAGGAGATTCCAGTTGGAGCATTGATGAGAATCTCTGGAGTTACGTAAGGTGTGGCGATAAACCTATCCCTGTGCTCACTTGCTTCTTTCGCGTCTTCTCATCTCGTAAGCACCGTGGACAACGCCACTCTGCTTCTTCAGTCGACCATTTCAAATGCTTTTCACAACATGCAGCGTTGCAGGAACCGCAGTATCCTGTAACAAATCTGCCCGGCTTGGAACAAGCCGTGCACTTCTTACCCGGCTGCCCCACCTTGCGCGCCCTTGCCCCTAGCCGGACGTCCTGGTGAACGAACTGCCGCAGCAGCTTCGCGTGCTCGTGCTACAACTTCTTCTCGCGTGTACTGATTCATCTCGCGTTCCGCGTTTTCAGCATCGAGTCTTTCATCGTACGTGAGAGGAATTTGCCGTGGGTCACCGACCCAACCCATCTCGCGAAGTTTGGGTTCACAAACCGCGCAATCGACCTTCATGTGAGCTTCGTTCTTCGCCCTGACATGCGAATGGCCAGCGCCACCAACTGTCACTTCGTTTACGTCACTCTGTCCGTATACCGTCATTGTGTCTCCGTTGTCATTTTTCCGCCGCATTTAGGGCAGACCTTTTGCCATGACCAGCCAGTAAAAGGACATTTGGTGCAAATTGCGGTCCCTTCTTTAATGTGGCTGAAGCCAAGCGTTTGGCGAGTGATGACTCCTGCCGTCGCTAGAGACGACTTCATCGCTGCTCGTTCCTCTGCAGGACTGTCCAATACGACAGTACCGCTTCTCGTCGCGTCCAACTTTTTGCCGTTAGGAAGTTCGACTCCCATGCAACCCGGTGGGACAGTGATGGAACTCATAGTGCAATTATACAAAGGAAATGGCGCTGACTTTCGTCAGCGCCATTCCATTGTTTCCTAGGGGGTACTAGGAGTTCGTCCCCGTGGTACCAGCAACAGTCTGCTGAAGACCCTGAAGAACGCCGTTGTACTGCGGGGCGTAGTTGACGAGCGCTCCGTACATGTAGATGCTGTAACGGAACGACGCGTCAATCACCGGCCAGTTGATGGACAGGTAGTCCTGAACCATCACGTTCTCCCAGACGTTGGTCACATTCGACCAAGACATCGGGAGCGTGTAGGAGTTCAGGAACGCCGTGCCCTGAGTCAACCAGGGGTGAACGACGATGCGGACGATGCTGCGGGTGATGGGGTTCTGAATCTCAGAAACTGCGCCACCGGTCGTGATGCTACCGATGTCATTCTGAGTCAGGAACAAGCGGTAGTTCGTTGCTCCACCGGCTGCGATGACTTCCTCAGCCAGACGTGAGCTGTCCGAACCTTCCACGACCAATTCCGCTGGGTCCGCACGGAATCCACCAGTCGTCGACGAGTTACCAGTTCCCTTACCGTTCCACATCGCAGACAACGCGTTGAAGAGAACAGTGTGAGAAAGGGTCGCGCCAACGGACTTGTTGATGTACGAACCAGTGAAACCGGTTGGGTAAACGCTTGCGCCACCAGCCTTACCACCTGCGTGACCGTCAACAATCGAGAGCCAGCCCTCGTAGTCGTTGGCCGAAGAGGTGCCCGTGTCAGCAACGGGAGGGTTGGTTCCAGAAGTCGGAACTGCACCCTGAAGCGTAAACGTCGTGGCACCGACACCGGCGGCCATCAGCCAGAAGGCCGTGTTCGCGGGCTGCACTGAAGCAGCTTGACCGATGTAGATGTTGTAGTTGTACGCGCCGTTGACTGGAGCAATGGTAACGTCAACGACGTCACCATTGGCAGAGGCGACCAACGCAGCCGTACCGGTCACCGTGGTCTCACCAAAGTAGTTGAGAGCGGTGACAAGAACGAACAGGTCATTCGAACCGAGGCCGGAAAGCGCGACCTCACCCGAAGTTGCAGTTCGCTTGGCAAGCGTCGGTGTGGCAGGCGCCGTCAAAGCGGCGCTCGTACCCGACAGCAAGGTGTACTCCTCGCCGAGCATGAACTCCTGCAGCAACACCAAGTTGGCGAGTGCAGAGATGTCCTCGAAGCCCTGACCGGCAAACTGCGCGAGCCAAGACAGCGACTCACTCAGACCGAAGAACTTGTAAGGAATGTTCATGTCGACGGCTTGCTGAGCGCCAGCAGCCGGAAGGTTCAGCGGCCAGTTGCCGTTGATGCTTTGACCGTTCGGAATCTCAGAAATCGAGATACGTTGGGTCGCAACACCAGTCTGCGAACCGGAAACGCCGGTGACCAGCTTCGCACGGTGCGAAGTACCCTGACCAGCGACACGCGGAACCTTGTTGCGGAGAGGCGAGTACACCGGGTAGATGAGTCGCGACGGCGCAACGAGGTCGAACGGAACAAAGCCGGACGACAACGGACTCGACAACGTGATGTTCTTTCCAAGTTCGGAAGACAGCAAGGAGTTGAGTTCGCCGACGAGGGCGCTGTAGCCGGGGTTGGCACCTTCAGTGAGGAAAAGACCAAACTGAGAAGTGAACGCCGGGTTGATGCTCTTGCGGACCGATTCCGGGTTCGTGTACGACTTCTTGATAGAAGCGCGCAGCGAACGTTCAGCCTCGAAAGAACGCTTGAAGATTTCGCCATCGTCACGTAGTGGCTCATTGCCACCAATCTTGGCAAAACCAGCGCCCTTTACAAGGTCCGGCATACGGCCCGAAATCATGTCAGATGCGCCGGAGTACCGACCTGCATCTTCAATGGTCTCGTTGATAGTTGTTTCCAGAAACCTCCTGAGTTTCTTGTAGGGTCTAGCCGCTTACTGATGCAGGCGCGAGCGCCGCACGTTCGAGCAACTTGGACAGTTCGTTTTCAGCACGCAGACGAAGTTCTGCATTGCCTGACTTCTTGAGTTCCGTGAGGTACTCGATTTGGTCCTTGACGTCTGCATTCGCGACCTCGCGGAGTCTATCCGCCTCTGTGGCCACGGCTTGCTTTTCAATTGCTCGCTCGAATCCAACGCCACCCCTCATTGGGGCCTTGGCAGGGTCCGGTTCGCTACCGATTTTCTTGATGTCCGCCTGGACTTCACCGACAACCTTGTCGATGTCCTGGAACTTGTCACCAAGGTGCTTGACAACGATTCCTTCAATGATTGCATTGAGAGCATCGGTGTCGAGAAGAATTTCGCCTTCAGTCGTCGTGACGGCCTTGAGAACTGAAGGGTCTGGAGTGGCTTCGATGACATCATCGTCATCCTTGTCGTTCTCGAGTTCAGCGAGAAGCGCACGAGCCTTTTCAATCTTCCTGGCTCGCTTTTCAGCCTTCTTTTCCTTCTTCTCAGCCTTCGACAGTTCCGGCGTTGCGGCCGCGGCAACCGAGCGAATGCTTCCGTCAGTGTTCAGACTTTCGACTCCACCGCCAGAAAATCCAGCTCCCTGGTCGAGCGAGCAAATCGTCGGATACGCTGAAGCGATGTGGTCGTGAAGAGCAGTCGTCGCGTTGAGGACTGTGTCCGCTGTTGCAGCAGCGATTTGCTGTTGCGCAGTCTTCGTCGAGGACGGGTGACTTCCGCCATTCTCTGGCGAAGGAGATTCGCGACCGTCCGTAATCGGACCGCTCGTGAAGTCATCAGCATCGATGTCGCTGTTCGCGGCAGGAATTCGAGGCGAACCAGACGGCATCGCAGGAACTCGACCTGCGGAGAGATATGAACGCGTGAACTGTCCAGGTGTGATGCTGCCGGGAGTCGGATGCGCCGTCGGATACTCATCCGAGAATGCTTTGTTCACTGTCGCGTGCGCGTCAGCGATTTCCGAATCACCAACCGTGGTGAGCATCTGCGCAGCGCCGACAGCGCCAGCGAGTTCAGCCAACTGATGCGGGTCGCTCGAGTCGGCCAGCGTACTGAGCAACGTACGAATGACTGCCGGCTCGAGAAGTGCCTTGTAACCCATCTTCTCCACCGATGGGTGACTCGCAGCAATGACGGTGGGAGAATAGGCGTCACAAAGGACGTCGTGTGCCCGACGAAGCGCATACGCCACGCCGTCAACGGTCTTCTTGACGTCGTCATCAGAATCATCGTCGTCGTCTGAATCATCAGAATCGTCATCGCTGTCGTCGTCAGAATCGTCAGAATCGTCAGAATCATCAGAGTCGTCTGAATCATCCGAATCGTCGTCCGAATCATCAGAGTCATCCTTTTTCTTCTCGACTTCAGAACCGTCATCAGACTTTTCGACATCAGATTCAACAACTGCGCACTTCATGCACTTTGAACCGTCAGGCATGGTACCGCTTCCGCCACAGTCGGCGCAAGGAGCGGCCTTAGTCGCTTCAGGTTCGACAGTTTTGTTGACGCAATCGGGGCAATCCATGTTGCCGTCCTTGATCTTGCCACTGCCTCCGCAGGTTTTGCAGTCCGGGTCTCCAGCCTTTGTAACTTCTGCAGCGGTTCCACTGATTCTCTTGGCCATAAGCCCCTTCTCGTCTGTTTGGTACTGCACAATTGAACCGATTGCCGTCAACGTCTTTGCTATCTTATTTATCTCAGACTTCTTGCGTTTGATGATACTGAACGCAGAAACTGGATTCGCTGGAAAGTCCACAATTGAGACTTCCGAGAAGATGCCGTCGATGACTCGGCCGTTCTTTGCGATTTTGTCTCGAATGATTCGAGGTCGTGAAACGCCGACACTGAAAGCTTTGTACACACCAGTCTTGGTGAGGTGAACAGCACCGGGCTCAATGATGTGAGCCTCAAGGTAGACACCGTCAGGACGAGTGGCATCGATGAGAAGACCATTGCCAGCAGGCGGCAAGTCTGTCGAGTGCATTTGGCGAACGTTCTTCCAAGTGTTCTGCCAGAGAGTGAGACCCTTTTTCGAGAAGTCCAAGTCGATGATTTGGTCGTCGAGGTCAAGGTTGTCGCTGGTGCAAAGTCCACCAACGATGACAGTGCCATCGGACTGGACTTCCATTTTTGTGATGGGCACACCGAAGTAAACTTCTTCGGCGCCGGCTTCGACCGGTACATCAACTATATGAGCCAGAAATCTCCATGTCCGGGTACCTTAAGCATTGTGTACTTAGAAACTCATATTACTACATGGAACATTTCTTTTTTGCTACTCAGTGAAGAGCGACGTTATTCTCTTGCTAAGGCAATACGAACTTTTTCTGCAATGTCGGCAGGGACAGTCTCAATGAACTCCCATTGACCGTGAATAAGTGCTTGATTCATACTCCACTCCCTAGAAAGTGAATCATCTTCACTGTCATACACTTCACTGACGTTACTGTTGAGAGGGCCGATGCGAATGAGCCACCGTGTGTCGCCTTCCTTAGCAACTACTTGGTAGTCGAGTGCGTCCATATTTATTACTATATCACTTTTTAGCAATAAACGACCGAAGCATCTTCTTCGTAGGTGGAAGAAAATCATCAGGTTTGATACCCATCTGTTTCAGTGTAAGCGCTGGAGCATCGATGTTAAACGGAATGCCATTCGCCTCAAGTTTCTTAAGAAGTCCAGGGGGTGGTTGTCGACCTGTAAAGTCAACTCGAGCGATGTCACCGATTGTCGGATGTTGATACATCTGCAACTCAAGATATGAGCCATTAACACCAGTTTCGCTAAATTCCGTGCCTTGAAAGAAACCCATGCCACCGACTCGAGGGTCACCATCTGCAGCAGGTTTGGCAGGTATTGCCGTCGACCACCAGTCGTCGAGCGAATCTCCGTTTGTGACTGTCGCATTGCTGAGAATATCTGACTTCAACGTGACACGTGCATCACCATAATATGCAGTTGCAGACCCGTTCTGCTGCGTAAGAGCCGAAAACAAGTCGGCATTGATTTTGCCATCTGCACCAGCGAGAGGATATGAAGCAAGTTTCGTCATATTTTCTTGCTGTGTGTATCCGAAGCGACTAAGACCGCCAGTGCTTCCGTGATAGCCATATCGTGTATTGTCTCTGGCTTCAGTGAGTTCTTTTGCGTAGTCATCATTCGTTCGCATGTAGTACGACGTGACTTTATGCCCATTCTCACGATAGGCGCCATCAATAATCCGATAATTCCCCGGATTCTTGATCGCGTCATCCAGTCTCGCGTTTGCGGCAATTTCGTAGTCTTTTTGCGAGTCCTTTGCGTACGGACTACCGATGATTCCAGCGAGCAAGTTACGCTGTTCTTCTGAACTCATTGCTCGAATATTAGTTGGAGTGTACGCATCAGTCTCTGTCTTGCTTGCCATGAAACCGTAAACAGGTCGTTGAGACGGATCAGCATCCTTTGGAACCGACATTGAGAAGTCTTCGCGTTGCGCACGGTAGTCGGTGTAACTCGCGACAGACATTTCATTTGCACTCGTCGGAGCACCGGTTTTACCAGTCTCCCCAGCGGCTTTAAATGCACCGTCAGTGAGTACTTTGTTGAGTCCAGATGATGAAATGCGAATTGTTGGCTCAGAATTCTGCATCTCTTTCGTCAGTCCATCGACAAACTTTTGCGACTGCGCTGAACCGATGGTCATGCGATCATCTGTGAACGCGAGACTTGCGCCCATTCCTTTCCCTGGATGTTGATTCATTTCATCCCGTGAAGCAGTTAATTTAAATGGGATAATGCCATTTGGATAGTCAGAAGCAACAAGTCCGCCGCGAGTTACTGCTTGCCCAATGAGAAGTCGCTTTTCCCATGCTTCTTCAACTGCCAAGTTGTACGGACTGCGACTGTCGTATCCACCACGTGCTTTGATCTGCTCGTCCGTCAATCCAACAGCTTTCAAGTAGTCATCAGGCCAATTCTTTGCAAACAGTTCCTGTTCCTTGCCGGCATTTGCCCGCATTTCTGGCGTAATTTGACCGCCGCCTCGAACAGTATCTCGCAAGTCAGTCCACTCTTTCGTAGACATTGTGCTACCGGTCTTCTCATTGTACACGCCGCGAGTTATGAGTCTGTCCTCATATTTTGCTTTTGCTTCTTGTTCGAAATCGGCATTGATGCGTTTGATTCGTGCGTCATATTCGCGTGTTTCAGCATACGATAAAGCCGCATAGCCTGGATTCTCTCCATATCGCGGTTGCTTTAGACCGGGATGCCAACCCTCGCGTGCTTCGATTTCTGGCACAATTGTTCGAAAGTCTGTCCCTTGACTTCCGATGTGGTCTCCGCCGTCACCACTTGTCCAACGACCGTGATAATCTCGTTCTTCGTCATCGTCATACTTGAGAAGTTTCTTCGGAGCATGCAGTTCTTCTGGTTGCTCAGCCAATTCCGAGTCGGGGTCAAAGTCGTCAGGAAACCACTCACCTCGAGAGTTCCGTTCCTCATCTTCAGAGTATTTGACAACTCGAGGTGTCCATCCGAATCGAATGATATTAGGCAACCAGACATCAGAGCGGAGTTGAATTGCTTCCACTACTGAATCTCCAGGATAACCTCATTGTCTGTGATGTCAGTGACGAGCATCTCTTGACCTGGTGTGAATTCGTTTGACAAAGCGTTCTTGACTACAGCGACTACCGTTGCATTGGGTCGCGTTGTCGAGAAGACAATGACATCGTCATCGTAAACCAAATCACCAATTTGAAGTGTCGTGAGCATCGACGGGTCGAGTGCTTTGTACAACTTCTGTGCATCTTCATGCTGCATAGCAACGGCATACTGACCCAGATGGTCATTTCCGGCCCCAACGTACGCTGCCGCAGTATGAATACCCATCTCTCGAAGAGCATTGACCCTGTGGTTACCGTCGACTACCTCATTGCCTTGGAGGGTCTTCACAATCACGAGTGGTTTGATTCCACCGCCGTTGCCAATCTTGTCCTTGATGGCAGCGACTTTCTCGTCATTCGTTTCGAGTGTTGGCCGCGCGAGAACAAGGCTACTCACGTCGACTTCAGGATCGTACGTCCATGTTGCATCCTTCACCCAAGCAATCGAATCTTTCGTGTATTGTTTGGCGAGGTAGCCGTAGACCAAGTCCTCAATGTCAGATGCCTTCAGAAGACTTGGCACTTCAGCCGCTGCCAGGTTACCACCAGGCGCGAATCGCGTACCCGGAGTGCCGAACTGAGCATCACGAGCGGCCATACGGTCCGCGGCGCCTGGACTGATGTCAGCGACAGAAGCGATGTCGGCATTGCGAGCATCAATTGACCGCTGGTCATCTGACGCTTCTTGCGCTTGTCGTTCTGGGTAGAACTGGTTAGAGATGTCACTGAACGGATTGTCTGCAGTGATTGTCCCTGCAGCATCGCCATACTCGAGAGTGCAACGACAATTCGCTGCTCCATCGCAGAATTCTCCGAATCCACCATCTCCGGGCCAGCAAGGTAGACTGTCCAGTGTGTAGACTTGACCGTCGCGGTCTGCGCAAAGTTCACACGGGTCTTCGTTGTTGACGTGCCAAGTGATTCCGTATGCTGGCGGAACAGTTCCGTCATCTGTCGGAGGAACGTCGCTGCTGTTGCCAAGTTGTCCAGCGCCAATCGCGTCGTCAACCAGCATCCCGCCTGCGACTAGCGCAGCGAGAGCAGACAGCGCGAACATCCCATTACCGCTGTCATTGGGCGTCGCATCAGCAGAGTACAAGTCGTTAAGAGCGCCGTAGTCTCCCATATCACTCGGGTCATACGGGCCGACATTCGGATTCGGACCACGAAGTGGACTGGAAAGTACCGTCAATCCGTATCCCTGCTCGTAAGCTGGGACGAGAGAACTCGCGTAGAGATTGATGCGGTTGTTCAACTGCGCTTGAGTCGTTCCACCCTTGATGTCTTGAGCAAGACCAGTCAAGTACCCTCGCTGCTTCTCAGCCCGTTGCTCAGCGAGGAATCGGAAGTCATTCGGTCCGATGGGATTGATGCCGTTGTACGAAGTAACAGCGTCTTGCGCCGCAGCGTTGAATGCAGCGTGGTATCCCTGCTGCAGAACTTGAGTACCACCGTCAATGAATCCAAGCATCCCAACGTCAGGATTGTCGATTTGAGCCGCAAGGTCAGCAAGTCCGGTAGAGACATTCGAAGCGATACCCTCAATCGTGTCAGCCCGACGTTGAACTCGCTGTTCGCTCTTGACGAGGACACGACCAGCAGAAATCGCCTTCTCAACACTTGCCGTCATGTTGTAGACAATGCGAACTTTTTCGACCACATCTTCAGAGAGGAACATCGAGTTCCAATTGTCAATCGGCCTCCGCTTCTTTAGCGCACGTCGCAGACCATCAAGTTCATTCAGCGAAGCGATTTCAAGAGCTTTCGACTGCTTCCTAGGCTTTTTCTTGCTTCCAGCAGTGAGCGGTGTACTTGAACCCGCAGCGGGCGCGGAGACCGAAGGTGCCTTCGCGCCACTTGCTGCTGGCCGTCCACCCGCACCTGGCGTTCCTGCTGAGGCGGGGGAGGATGCTGGGCCGATGACCGTCGGAGCAGAATTGGCGCCTGACGGAAGTTGCGCAGGAAGTGGAGTACTCGCGGTTGAAGGAGTTCCGCCGTTCGCTGCAGCGTCCGCAACTGGAGCACCGAGTTGAGCGTCCGCGGCAGCTGGAGCAATGAGACCGAGACTCGTGAGTCCAGTCGCTGTGGCAAAGACCGGATCACTTGTGAGTGGAAGTCCCCATGGCGGCATTCCGAGCTGCGCTCGAGCTTCATCAATTGAAAGAACACCAGTTCCAATGAGGATCTCCATGTTGCTAGCTTGCGTTTCTTCATCGGCTGTCTCTTCCAAACCGACCCAAACCCATTGCATGTCATCTTGTCCACAAATGTCTTGAAGAATATGATTGAAAATCGCATTTTCAAGCCATTGAAGCATCGGTTTCAACGACGTTCGTCGGTTGATGTCAGAACTTTCTTTCGCCATTGCGCCAGCTGCACTCGATGCTTCCGATGCAGATTTGCCGCCGCCAGACATTCCAATTTCACCCGGCATCACGTTGTACGCCATTGCAACCATCTGTACGACCGTGTAGTCAAATTCATCAGTAAGAGAAAGCGGCTTTTGTGGTTTTGTGTCAGAACCACGAGGAAGAACGATAATCTTATGCTTCCAGGCTTGGTCACCAGCAATAGCGTTCAAAGTGTCTTGCAACTGACGAATCTGTTGCGGAGTACTGATGTCATCACCCGGGATGACGAATTGGCCAGGGATTGAACCTTCGCTGAAGAAGTCCAACTGGAATTGCTGGCGCCGAAGACCAGTCATCACTGGAACGATTGCGCGTTCAATGCCAGGAAATCCGTACGGAGTCCACGTCCGTCGAGTGTATGGAAGATAGAGAATCTGGTCGGCGTCATATTCCTCTACTGGGTCATCCATCTGGTCGATGTCTGACTCCAGGATGATGTCCATGAGGTCCACTCGCGGAATGCCGTAGAGATATTGCTGATACGCGACTTGCGGCGGCCGAGGAGTGCCGCCGCGGATGTCGAGCATCGGACGAATCGTCGTACCGTCAAGTACTTCAATCGCTGCCAGGTTCGAACCGAATAGACCCTTGTTACGGAGACGTGGCGGATGCAAGTAGAGCGTCAGTGCATCGACAACGAAAACGTCTTCAAGAAGCGCCGACATCCAGCCAGAGAAGTCGTGGTAGTTTGGGTCAGGTCGCTTGAAGAACTGAAGCGCTTCGTCTCGACGGTCCTGGAAGTCTTGATGCTTGTCTGGGTCATCTCGCATGTCTCTCGATGCACCGTCCGTTGGGATGATGTCCCAGTCAAGACCGAGAATCTCTTCCTTGCGGACTTGGATGCAAGCGCGAACCACAGAGTACATGTCCGCATACGCGCGAAGGTTCGCGAACGAGACGAGCTTGAGACCTTCACTACCTGGTTGACCAGTCGGCATATTCCAGGCGATGGGATACTGCATCCGCCTTGGTTCAGGGCGGTCTGCTCCGTCTTGCGGAGCATCAATGCCCATTGGCACTGGAGGCGCCAATGGACCGAATGCTCCAGATGCGAAGACATCCCATGCGCGTGGAAGTGCTTTGCCGTAGGAAATTCCGAAGTTCCACTCGTTGTACTGTTGCATCACACTTCCAGCACCGTAGTTCATTGGCGCTGGGCCGTTTGCTCCTACGCCGCCGCTTTGCGCAGCAGCACG
>Ga0182030_10011919_pt1 | contig 17494 bp, 12 predicted proteins | sample 812S3MmetaG_FD_121299 | JGI IMG/M metagenome (GOLD analysis project Ga0182030, IMG submission 121299) | Permafrost microbial communities from Stordalen Mire, Sweden - 812S3M metaG (Illumina Assembly) | ecosystem: Environmental > Terrestrial > Soil > Wetlands > Permafrost | place: Sweden...
GCCCTAAGATGCGCTTGAGATGGGCGAACAACATCTCGACCTTTTTTCGACGACGGCAAGCGACTGCAAATTCGGGCGTATTAGCAAGATCCCGCGCGACATCACGCGCATCTTCGTCAACGTCCCGAGGAATCTTGCGCGCGATAGCATTCGGGCAGCACCGCGCTTTGAGTTCGCAGACGTCGCAGTCCTTCTTGCTGGCGCGGTAGCGGCGTGTGCCGTCAACGTCGATCCCGGTGCGCGGCGTGGCATAGGTGCGGCGGAACTGAACCAGTTCCTTGCCCGCGGGACAGGTGTAGCGGTCCGCATCTGGATGCCAGGTGAAGTCCGAACGCGAGAATGTGCCATCCGTCCGCGTCGATTTGTCGAAGACCGGGATGTGCGGCTTGATCTGCTTCTGTTTGACGAGCCAAGCCAGATTTTGCGCCGTGCCATAGGCCGTGTCGGCGGTCAGATAGCCCGGCTTGACGCCAAAGCGACCCTCGGTTCGATCCAGCATCGTTTGCGCCGCGCCAACCTCCGCCTGGCGGATCGAGCGCGTGGCTTCGACATCGACAATCACGCCATGATCGGTGTCGATCAGATAATTGGTCGAGTAGGCGAAGAAGGCCGGTCCCTTTCGCTGCGCCGTCCATTGGGCCGCAGGATCAGCGAGCGATGCGAACTTCGGCGGGACTGGCGTCGCGGCGCCAAACGCGGCGTCGTCCAGCGTCGCAAGATATTCGCGGGTCGCGCGGCAGGCTTCGTCCGTGATCGCTTCGGGCTTCCAGTCGCTGCTGCGAACTGAGTGATGCTTGTTGACGTCGGCAGGGATCAGGCTGGCGTCGACCGCGAACCCCTCAGCGCTGACCAACCCTTCATGGTCGTTCGTGTCGCCATTCTTCGCGGTGCGGCGTATTCTGAAAACGTGGCCGATTCTGAAGTTGAAACCTCACCATGGTTCAAGGTTGCGCAACGTTTGTCCATCGTCGAGCACGCATACTACGTACTCGACACTCTTCTCGAAGATGCTAGCGCAGCAGCCTGCGCCGCTTATGCCGCTTCAAATAGCGGCGACAACATCGTCCAAATTCGATAAAATAAAAAAAGAAAGCTGATTATTTTGGCGACTGACAACGAGGCCGTCGTCACGGATCGTTGACTTTTGCCGACGAAGGAACGCTTCGGCCAGGTCCGGTGAATGTCGCGCTACGGAAGGGGGTCCACTTGGATGCGAAGCAACTCTTTTGACCCCCGTGATGGTTCGGTTTGAGAGCTGTTACCGGAAGATCGTCGGCGACGCCGGCATTGACCGGAATTGGCGCCAACGAGACCTTCGCGGAGCGTGGGGGAGGGGCTCTTCATGACCCGATGCGGAAATTCGTCATTGCAATCGTTGTGGCCCGCTGAGAGCGGGAGTCGACGTCGGTTGTGACGGCGATCGGGGATGGTAGCCGCCCCACCATGATATTGGGAGCGAGGCGCAACAATCTTCAGTGTCGCGCTTTTTTGCGTGGCTAGCGCCGCTGAGGCGAGCCCCCGCGCCAACCGGATTTTGCGGAAAGGGTGCTAACGCACGCGTTCACTGACGTGAAAAGCCGCAGCGCTTGGCCGTAATGCGACTTTCCCAACAGCCCGTCGACTTGCACCCCTCGAAAAGGCCCTGGCAGGTCCCAAGGCACCGGGGCGCGTTATTGTAGGTTTTTTCGCAATATGCGTGACACACGTGCAACCTTCCAGAGCACGATTCGGCGTATGTCGGCGGCGCACCCGCTATGAGTGCGATTAAGCCCAACATTCCCACCGAGAGATAGTGGCGCATAGAGACTCCGCTGATTTTTCGTCGACCGCTTGGCTTGATCGGACGAAAATACAAACCGTCAGCAAAAGGACAAGGTTCCGGTCCCCTCCACCTTGAAGTGACCAATGCGCAGGGTCCGCGTGGAAAAGCAGAGGCTGTGGCGGCCCCGCGCCACGGCCCGCCATCCGAGAACATCGCGTCGTGACTTTTGTGTAAGGGCTCTGTCTCGATCTCACCTATTTTCGTGACGCGACGGGAAAAGCCTGGAGGACGCCATTTGATCCGCGGACGAGCAGATAGGATGCGCCCCGAGCCTCATCGCAACGGGCTTTGTCATGCAGTGACGTCGGGTCGGACCCGCCGGTCGCGCCAGTAGCCGCTTGGGCTTGCTGCAACAAGGTGGAAAGCGTTTGTTGCCCCTTGTTGAATTCCGAGACGGCTTCGTTTCGCCACTGACTGCGTAAATCGGCCATATTGCGGTCGATCCTGCTGACTTCCTGCTGCGCTTTCAGCACCAATAACTTGATGTCGAGAAGGTTGCCCTCAGACTGCAGGAGGCTTTGCTCCAGGCCGAGTTTTTGCGAATTGACGGCCATGCCGCGGTTCACCAGGCCGCTGATATTGTCGAACTCCTTTTGCAGCACCCCGACCTGACGCTCGACCGCGGTTTGTTTCGCCTTGGTGTATTCCACCTCACGTTCTTCCAGCTCCTTGCCCTTGCTCAATGCGTCGATCTGTGAAGCCATCGCGGCCTTGCGCTCGTTGAAGAGGTCCTGTTCTTCTCGCAGGGCGACGGCATATTGAGGATCGTTTTCCTGATTTTGCCACTCGTGCGGCGTCGTGATCTGATCGAGACCACGATATTCCGCCGCCAGTCTCGCCAGATGGGCGAGCTGTGTCTCTATTGCGGTATGGAGCGTATTGACGTCGACGGCGTTGCTCGACGGGCGTTCGCACGATGCATCGCCGTCGATGCGGACCAGACGTCCTGTGAGAGTCGGCGCGCCATCCTGCCGCTGTGTGGCCGCTACGCCTGCCTCAGTGTCCCCGGCGCGGGAAACAGCCGGGGCGCTTGCGGCGAGGCAAGCGACTATGGCCGCAACGCATGGGATTGCATAGGATTTGCCTGACATGAAGAACACTCCGTCTGATCGGTTGGTCGATGCAGACGACGATAGGAAGAAACGGTTCGACGCGCTGTTCCTTGCGGAACAGCGCCACTCGGCGATTTCAAGCAGTTGATCGCTCGTGCCGGGTCTGCGGCGGCCGCAAAACGGAAATCGAACCTTGCGGCCAAGACGACATTGTCTTACCGGAGGTCGATTATGATCAGATTTGCGATGCCGCCTGTTGGGTCCATGCAGGGAGTTGCAGCGTGACACGCCCGACTCCGCCTGAAGAGCTGAGTTTTTGGTCCGATCTTGGGCCAGAGAAGCAGTCCGAGATCAAAGCGACCATGCGGCCTCGACGCGTGGCGCGCGGCGAGTTCCTCATCGAACAGGATTCGTCTGCCGAAACGCTGTACATCGTCAACTTCGGTCTGTTCGATGTGAAGCACGTCGCCGACGGGCTACCGGTGGCCGTAATTGGCGCCGGACAGCTCATTGGCGAGATCGGCTTTTTCGCAGGCGCGCCTCGTACAGCCTCCGTGATCGCCGCGCGCGATTCCGAAGTCCTTGAAATCAATCGCGCCGAATTCGACGCACTGACCGCGCGAGTTCCGGAAATTCTACACGCGGTCACACGAGCGCTCGGAAAGCGCCTCGTCCGGCTCGCGGCGAATGTGCGCGACAGCGAGATGAGACATTCGCACGGCGCCTTGCGAATGGTGGCGATTGTTCCGGCGGGTTCCGCAATTATCTCGCGCGAGTTTTTGGCGCGACTGCGCGAAACGATTTCGGCGCGGGCGCGCGCGGGCTTTCTGACGGCGGACGACGTTGCGGAAAAATTCCAAGGAGCCGCCGGCGATCGCTATGCATTGGCAAATTGGCTGTCGGATATGGAGCGCCATTACGACCTCGTCGTCTGCGTCGCCGACTTCTCTCTGACCAATTGGACGCAAGCCGCGCTGCGCGCATCCGACCAAGTGCTATTTGTCGCCGGCGAGTCGCCTGTTGCGCTCAATCCGGTCGAATCCCTGGCCCTGGAGCTGTTTCCAAAGGCCCGTCGACGGTTGATCCGTGTCGAGGCGCGCCGCTCGCGTTTTGGCGCGCCGAGTGCGCCCTGGCGGCGCTTGCGCGACGTCTTCATGACGCATCATGTGGCGCTGCAGGACGACGAGGATTTTCAAAGCCTGGAGCGATTTCTTGCAGGAGAAGCCATCGGCTATGTCGCTGGCGGCGGAGGCGCCTTCGGGCCAGCTCACATTGGGATTTTTCAGGCGTTTCGGGAAAACGGTATGGTGTTCGACATTCATGGCGGCAGCAGCGTCGGCGCCGCCATGGCCGCCACTTTTTCGCTCCTCATGGAGCCGGGAGCGACTAAGGTAGCGGTGGAGGAAATGTTTGTTCGCCGCCGCGCTTTTAAACGCCTGACCTTTCCTCGCTATGGCCTGCTCGATCATGGGGTCTTTGACGAAGAACTCCGGCTGCAATACGGACTCGGCGCAATCGAGGATCTCTGGAAGCCATATTTCGCCGTCGCGACGGACCTTTCGACATACTCCATGCGCGTGATGCGCGAGGGGCCGCTCTGGCAGGCTATTCGCGCCTCGGGCGCGATCCCTGGCGTCCTGCCGCCGTTTTTCGACGACGCGGGCCACATGCTGGTCGACGGCGGCATCATGGACAACGTCCCCGTTGCGGCCATGAATTCGTTAAAAATCGGGCCGAACCTCATTGTCGATTTGCGGCCGTCGGAACATTGCACATACGACTTTAGCTATGATTCCATTCCGGCGCGAAACGCTTTGCTGGCGCGGGCGATCGGTTCATGGCTGGGCCGGAAGCGCCTGCCAGCCTGTCCAGGTCCGGCGAGTGTCATGCAACGCAGCATATTCGCCAACAACAGATACACGCCGGAGCCGGACAATCCGCTGGAACTCGTCTTGCGTCCGCCTGCCTTCGAGGGGTCCACGCTGATGAATTGGGATCGTCATGCCGACGTACAGGACGCCGCCTGCGATTGGGCTATGAAAACCATCGAATCGCTGCGAGCGAAAGGCGATCCTGCGCTCGCGGCGATGGAGCGTTTATCCGGGAGGGGCGGCAATCGCGCTGCAAGCGGGCGTAAATGACTGGCGTCGAGGATCTAAAAAATTTCGATGCGCTGCTCGCCTGCGTTCCCGTCGACGATCGGGCGAAGACAGAACTTTGCGCGATGCTGGGCGCGCCAGATCGCTTCTATCATGGCGTGTCGCATCCGGCGCAGCTCTGGCGAACGCACAGTGTCTACGCCACGGCCGAGGGATTTTTGGCGCCCGAAGTCGAAACATTGATCGCCTGCGCGGTCGCATATCACGATTGTGTCTACGACAGTCGCTCGCGGGACAATGAGGAGCTTTCGGCGGAAATCTGGATGCGCGCCAGCTCCGGATCTCTCCTGCGCGCCGCCAATCGACTTTGGGTTGCTGAAACCATCCTGGCGACGCGCGACCAACTCGGTTATTATTTCGAGAGCGCGGAGGGCGCCGTAAAACGTGATTTGAGGCCATCGGCTGCGCTGCTTGAGCGCGCGCGGATTTGGGTGCTCGATCTCGATCTCACGCCGCTCGGCGCTTCCGCCGAAGATTTTGACCGCGATACGGCGTCGCTTCGCCTTGAGGCGGCCCATCTTTCCGACGCGGAATGGGAGATCGGCAGGTTGTTCTTTCTTCAGCGCTTTGCCGAAGCGCCGCAGATTTTTCGCTCTCCCACCCTAGCCGCAATCTTTGAGGCGCCGGCTCGATCCAATATTGCGCGCCATTTGCGCCGCTCATGAAGGTCAGTGGTTAGGGATATATTCCGCGAGCCGCTTGACGTTGATCAGATGATTGCAAGAGACGTTGTCGGTCGTCGAATTGCCGGCGAATGTTCCGCATCCCAAGGTAAAGCTCGGGACAAGTCCGGTCGTCGCCCCGACGATGCCATGTATGCCCGGCGAATTCACGAGAATGCGGCTGACGGGCATCGCCAGGCCATATTGTTTTGCCAGCTGATCGTCCCTTGTAAAAATCATGGCGGTATGTCCAATGCCTTCGATTTCAAGAATGCCACGGCACATGGAAATGCCTTCCTTCTCGTCTTGGGCGACAAACAGGCTCAACATCGGCGCCATTTTTTCGTGTGTCCACGGGTTGGCCACGACCACGCCTTCGGTGGGAACCACAAGCAACTTGATAGTGTAGGGCCGCTCAATTCCGGCGGCTTTGGCGATGATCGCCGCGGCCTGGCCAACCACCTCCGACCGGAAGTTGTTTTGCGGCGATTGAACCACGGTTTTCGTCAGTTTTTTTGCCTCTTCATCGGTCAGAACAGCCGCGCCTTGCGCCTCGAGCGCAGCAACAAACGCGTCGCGAACGCTGGCGACGACGACCAGATTGTGCTCGGAGCCGCAGATCAGTCCGTTGTCGAATGTCTTGCTCATCACGATTGCGGAAGCGGCGTGGTCGATGTCGGCGTCTGCGCATATCAGGGTTGGAGAATTGCCGGGACCGACGCCAATCGCCGGTTTGCCGGAGCTGTATGCGGCCTTGACCATGCTCGCGCCCCCGGTCGCGAGGATGAAGGACACTTTCTTGTGCGTCATCAGCAGTTCCGTCGTGCGCCGCGATCCCCGCCGCCGAACATGCTGGATCAGATCGACCGGCATGCCGTGGTCCGCCAGAATGTCGCGGAACAGACCACAAACCTTGTCGGCCAGGTCCAATGTGCTGCGATGGAAATTCATGATCAAGGCGTTGCGTCCCTTGAGGCAGGCGAGCGTCTTGAAGATGGCGGTGGCGGCCGGATTGGTCATCGGAATGAGTCCGAACACGACGCCGACGGGAGCGGCCAGATCGGTAACCCGACGTTCGGGATGCTTCGCGATGACGCCGGTAGTCGGCTGCGCCGCGATGTAATCATAGGCCAGCACCGATGCGAGTTTGTTTTTCATAGTCTTGTCGGCGACGTTGCCTATTCGGGTCGTGGCGACTGTGTCCTGGGCGAAAAATTCGGCATGTTCGGTAGCGGCGGCCGCGATCGCCTTCAGCACCGCGTCGGCTTCTGCGTCTGACGCCGTGGCGAACTTGCGCCAGGCGGCGTCGGCGCGTTCGACCATGTCATCGATCTCAGAATCAACCCCTTTGAAAATCTCGACCGCAAGTCGGTCCGTCGTCATGCGCAATTTTTTCGATACAATTCGCGCCAACGTAGCAATCAACTCAGAGTAGGCGGCGGGATTGGCTGCGGCTAGATTTTCCATTCGCGAACGGGAGAGTCGTTTTGCCGCGACGTCGGTTTGTGCGTAGGCGCTCGCCGAGCGAGGTCCTCTGTCGAGAACGCTGATTTCGCCAACCACCGCGCCCGGTTCGATAAAGCCAAGGACGGAGTCGGAATCGAGCTCTTCCCGCTCTTGTTGCAACCGCACCTGTCCCTGGACGATGACATAAAGGCAGTCCCCATCGTCGCCCTCCTTGAACAGGCGCTGCCCTTCGCTGAAGGCGACATCCTGGAACGCCGCTTCAAGCGCTTTCGCATGGAGCGGCGACAGCGAGTCGAAAGGAGCTGGAAGCGCCATCGCGAAGCTCCGTGATGTCTCGGTCGCCTGGCCATTCGAGCTGGGCGAAGCTGACCAGCGCAGGATTTCCTGCTCCATGGCGATATCGGAAGGAAAACGGGAACGATCGTAGCAGCCGAGCGGATGAACCGCTGTGCGGACACAGCATTGGCCGCAAAATGTGCAAGGTTTTTCGGGGAGGTTTCTGCCGCTTTGAAAAACCTCCAGAAGGTCCGGATTGGCCAATAGCGGTCGCGCCATCGAGATCATGTCGCACTTGCCGTCTTTCAGCGTCGATTCGATCAGGTCGCGCGCCTGGAAGCCGCCATTGGCGATAACCGGAATTTTGACCACTTGTTTGATCTGGCTGGCGTCGCCCGCGTTGCTGCCCGGAGGGACATTCCACCCAATTCCGAAAATGGCGCGCACGACAAATTTCGGCAGAACATTGAGGATTGTCGCCCGCACCGCCGCCTTGGCGCTGAGATGGCGCGTCGAATTGACATAGAGCCGGAACGCCTCCAGGGGAAAGGCGCCGAGGTTGACGTGTGGATGCGGGAAACCGAAGCCGTTGTCGATGTGTAGATAATCGACGCCAAGCTGCTCCAACCGCTGGGCGTAATGCGTCGATTCAGGCAGCCCGTTGCCATGCCAATATTGCTTGAAGGGAAACACGACAGGCCAACGGATATTGACGGGCAAACAATTGAAGTCGTTGGCCGCGAGGCGCACGCCGAACAGGAAATCCGCGCCGATTTCGCGGCGGACCGCTGCGACGACGTCGGACAGGAACCGAAACCTGTTGTCGACGGATCCACCGTAGGCGTCAGTCCGACGATTCGTCGCCGGATTGAGGAATTGGTGGATGAGATAGCCTTTCGATGCGGTAATTTCCAGACCGTCGCAGCCAATCTCGCGGACACGCCGCGCCGCGTCTGCGAACTCCTGGATCGACGCCTGGATTTCCTCCAGAGACATCGGCGAGGTCGTATTGCGATATCCGAAGGAAAGGTCGAACCCCTCGGACGCGGACTTGGCATCGGCATCTTCCGAAAACAGCCCCATCTGCGTATGGCCACCCGGGTCGCCGATTTGCATGATGTAGCGGCAGCCAAGCGCCTGAACCTCGCGCACGCCTTCGCGCAGCGGTTTTATGAATCGGTCCTCGCTGATCGAAGGATATTCCAGCGGTGAAAGGCGACGGGAATTGACGCCCATAGTGGCTGAAACGATCCCCGCGACGCCGGAGCGCGCAAAGCGCGCCTCGAAACTTTTCCAGGCCGGGCTCACAGAGCCATCATAATAGGCGGTTCTGCCTCCGATCGATGACCTGAGAATCCGGTTCTTGAAGGCTACATTTTTTATGTCGAATGGCTCGAACAGCATGGCGAGGACTCACCGGCTGAATTCGCAGCTTTTAATCTTATCATTTCGCACGTAGCTTGGGTAGGAATGATGGTCCCAACCTCCGTACCGCTAAAGTGGATATATCTACTTCTTTTGGGTAAAACTTTATCTCTCGGGCTCCTGCTTTTGATCTGGACAGGTTTGCGCAGCGAATAGGGTCGCGCCATCTGAGACATGACGCGCGCCCGAGACGACAGCGAAACGGGCGCCGACTCTGAAGCAGCGGAACGGTTTAGGCCGACGAGGGTTGAACGGCAGCGTCGCCGGAAGTCTCAGGATATCGGCTGTCAAAAACCCGCCTGCCAATCGCCGGGGTGACACATGAATGGTTATGGGTGTCGTGCCGCTGGCCAATTGAATCGGCGCGTCGTTCTCACGGGCGCTTTCGCGGCGGCATTTGACTTCGCATTGTCGGGCGTAGCGCGCGCCGCCGTCGCCGTCGGGCGCATCGGTTTTTCGCAGGGCCAGGCGTATCTCAGTCGTGACGGCGACCGGCTTCCTGCGAATGAGGGCGTCGATGTATTTCGGCAAGACGTCGCGACGACGGGCGAGGAGCCGTCGCGGGTCGATCTTCGGCTCGGCGCATCGACACGGATTCGCCTCGGCGCCATGGCAAGACTCGAGATCAGCCGGATCGTCCCGGGCGTGGCGGCCGCGGCGACGCTGCGGAGTGGACCTGCTTTGATCGAACGCGATCATGGCGCTGAGCCGGATTTCCAATTGAAGTCGCCGTTTGCTTTGATCGCCGCGCGCGGCACAACATTCTTCGCCGGGCCCAGCAATGGCGTGTTCGGCGTCTTCGTTCGCGAGGGCGTCGTCAATGTGCGAACGAACAAAGGCGCCGTGACGCTGCAAGCGGGGGAGGGCACCGATATCAAGGCGCCTGGCAGCGCGCCGACGCCGGCCAAACGCTGGGGCGAGGCGCGGATCAATGCGGCTCTGGCGTCGGTTCAATGACTTTCAGGCTTTCCGGTGTAAAAACCTCGACCGAGGCGCTAAAGCCGCGCAATTGCGTCTGCCCAATGGCGACGAGGCGCGTGCGGCGAATTGCGGCGGCGGCGCCCGGTCCGATGCAGATGTTGGTTCCGAAAAGTTTGTTGGCCGCCTCCAACCGGGCGGCGGCATTGGATACGGCGCCGTGGGCCGTATAGTTCAGGCGGCGTGAGCCGCCGACATCGCCGACGACCGCCATGCCGGTTTCGACGCCGATTCGGGTGCGGCCGAACCCCTCTGCGGCCGGCGTCCCCTCGCTGCGAAACTTCTGGGTGAAATCGATGATCGCCATCGCGCAGGCGGCGGCCCGGTCGGCGTGATCGTCCATGTCGAAGGGCATGTTGAAAAAGGCATGGACGGCGTCCCCCACGATCAGGTCGATCATGGCGCCATGTTCGATGATGATGCGGCAGACGCCGTCAAAATAGGGGTCCAGCAGGGCGATCAGCGCTTTTGGCTCGAGTTGGGTCGTCAGCCGGGTAAAATCCTCGATGTCGGTGAATAGCGCGGTGACGACTCGCATTTCGCCCTCGCGTTTTAGGCTCTCGGGATTCGCGAGAATCGCGCGCACCACGTCGGGCGCGAGATATTGTTCGAAGCGTTGGCTGATCAGCATCTTCACCCGTCTGGTGCGCGCAAAGGCAACGCTGGCGGCGACACTGCCGCCAAGGAACGCCGCCGTCGCCGGTCCCACGGGATCGAGCAGCGCGTGCGCTCCAAGAAAGGCGATAACGACCGCAGCAAACCAGACCAGGATCAGGCCCGCCAGCGCCGCGTAGCCGAAGGCGGGCCCTCGAAACAGCATGAGGCGAACGCCGAACAGTCCGAGCAGCGCGGACGCGGCGATCGTCAGCAAACGGGCAGCCCCCGGCTCGTGGGGCGCGACGCCGTCAAGCAATTGTTCGACCGCTTCAGCTTCGATCTGAACCGACGGCGTCAGGACATGCGACGCTGTCGGCCTGAGCGCCCCGGCCTCCGGCGCACTCGATCCGATCAGCGTCGCCGCGTCGGTCCATCGCGCGTCGGCGATCTTGCCGTCGAGAACATCTCCCGCCGAAATGGTGCGGTCGCGCCAGTGAGAATGCGCGGACCAATGGATGCGCATCGCGCCGTCCGCGTCAAGCGGCATTGAGCGCGGGCCATAGACTGCGCCGCGCGCAAAATCGAGGTCGATCATCGCGGCGCCCGCGGCGATGCGCGCTGTCTCCAAGGCCAGGCTTGGGGCCGTGGCTCCTCCCGAAACGAGCAGCAAAGGGATGCGACGCACCAGGCCTCCGTCCTCGCCAAACAGCGATTGGACGCCCAGGCCCAGCGCTGCGTCGGCGAGGGTCGGATAGGGGCCGTTGAAGCCGTCGACCATTGTCGCGAAACGCGGATCGAGCGGCCGCCCATCGCCGATCGGGTTGAAAGCCGGCGGCGATGATCCCCGCGCGGCGAGCGCGCCAAGAACGCTTGGCGCCTTGCGCAAGGAGTCCGCAAAAAGCAGATCGGTGTCCGGCATGTTCGCGGCCAGCGACCGCACCGCCTCGCCGCCTGCGAGGCCCGACAGTTTTAGCGCCAGGGCTCGCGGCGAGTAGCGGTCGGGACCGTCAAAATAAATGTCGAAAGCGACGGCTTTTGCGTGTGCGGCCGCAAGCCTGTCGACGATGCGGGCGAGTTCCGCTCTTGGCATGGGCCAGCCGCCAAAGCGCGACAGGCTCGGCCCGTCGATATCGATGACGACGACCCTGGATTTGGCGGCGTCTCGCGGTAAGGCGGCATAGACGAAATCAAAGGCGCGTTCGCGCACCAGCGTCGCAAGGCCTGCAGGATCAAGGACAAGCAATCCGATGAAAATGGCCACCGCAATTGCGCCGGCGAGCGTGGGTGCGGCCGAGGCCTCACCGGAGGTCGGTCTAAGCATCGTCGGAGCCGTCGGCAATGTCCAGTAGCGCCTGCGTATCGACGAGGAATCCTCCAGGCGCGCGCGCGGCGACGCGGGCGCCGTCCCATGCGACGAGGATCTGGTTCACCTTGGGCCGACTGGCCGCCACCAGATTGGCCAGCTCGCCCTGGGACATCTCGAACTTGATGTTTACGTGTCGCGATTCCGAGGCGGTCGCGATCGCCAGTTGCAGGAAAATCCGCGCCAGTCTCTGCTCGAGCGGCATGAGCGCGATGGCTTCGAGCTGTTCGGTCGTGTCGCGCAGGCGCGTGCAGAGCCCGCGCAACAAGGCGATGGCGAAATTGGCGTCGCCTTCGAGCAATTTTTGAAATCGCGCCCGTGAAACCACCAGCAGTTCGCATGCGGTCAGGGCGGTCGCGTCGGCCGACCGCGGGCCGTCGTCGAGCAAGGAGATTTCGCCGAATGCCTCGCCCGGACAGGCATGGCGGATGGTCATTTCGCGACCTTCGGCGGTCGTCATGGAAAGGCGCACCTTGCCGCTCTTGACGATGAGCATTGCGAGGTCGGCGTCGTCGCCGCGCAAGAAAATCGTCTGTCCGGCGGAAAAACGTCGCTCGGTCGCCGCCGCGGCGACGCGCGCCAATGCGGCGTCCTCGAAATTGCGGAACAGATCGACGTTGCGCAACTGTATGATGATGTCGCCTATCTGTGACATGCGGAATCCGTTCGAGGGCGCAGATCAAGCACGAACTGTCTTGTGATTTGAACAATAACACACGTCGGAGGAAAACAAGTAGATCGGCGTCTAACGCAACGACTCACATCAAGAGCAAAGGCCGCCCCAAGGGCGGCCTTTGCCTTTGTCGTGGCTGGCGCGGATTCAGCGGAAGCCGCGGAAGTCGTCGCGGCGCCGATCGTCGCCACGATCGCCCCGGCCCCCCCGATCGGCTCGATCGCCGCGGAGGTCATTGCCACGGCCCTGCTGATCGAAGTGGGCCGAGTGGCCACTTTCGCCGAAGCCGTGACTGAAGCCGGCTCCTCCGAAGCCGTGGCCGCCGCCAAAGCCACCGCCGCCGAAGCCGCCGCCGCCGTGGGCATGGGCGCCGCCGAGTGCGGAAAGGCTCAGAGCAAAAGCGAGTGCAGTCGCGTTGATGATGCGGGTCATGTTCATTTCTCCTGTTGTCGAGCGGTCCGGACAACCATTCGTCCCGTAAACCGATCTCGCAGGATCATCATCAGCGAACGCTCCTTTGGCCGCTGTTCCGCAGGTAACATGTTGGCTACGAAGAGAAGTTTGGAGTTCGTCCGTCTCGAGCTCCCGGATCGACGGCTGGAGTGGCGGCAGCCACTCCGCTTGCGGACGGGCCGGCCCGGGACTGTTTATGTCTTCACATGCAAGATAAAAAAATTCCAAATAAAGGATGCGATCCAACCGGCGACGAAAATGATAACGGCGTATCGCAATGCGATAAATTTGCGAGTCCCGAGTTCCCGGCGGAACAGCGCCTGATGCGGTCACGCGAGATGATGCTTCTGCCAGATCGGTCGACGGAGACAATGGTTCGTCCGGACCGCTCGCCAACAGGAGTATTGACCATGTCCAGCATCACCAAGACTGTCGCTATCGCCCTTGCCCTGAGTTTTTCGGCCCTCGCCGGCGCCCATGCCGAAACCGCTGCGCCTTTCCGCAATGGCGGCAGCGCGCTCAATGTCAACCCCCTTCCCTATCAGAGTTTCGGGTCACCGCAGCCGCAGGGCGTCCATTCGACGGCCAGCTTTGGCGGCGCGGCCTTTCGGCCCATTCAACCGATCGTCGTCGCGCCGATCTCGTCGTGGGTCTTTGGCGGAACACCGCTTCAGACCGTTCAGCCGATAAGAAGCATTTCCCCGGTTTCGAGCGGACCCGTCCAGATCGCCCCGGTGACGCTGTCGACAGGGATCTATCCCGAGCGCCTTACACTTGTCCCCTCGCGCTGACCCGCTCGAACGAACCGGGCGCGTCGAGTCTGACTTTTGAAAGTCGAGGCCGCGCATGACGAGCAATCGTCGTGCGCGGCTTGCCATGTTTCGGCGGCGTCCGTTCAGAATCCGGCCGTGGCTCAGCCGCGCGCTTCCGCGCCTTAGCCACAATAAAACTGGTTGTTCCCCCGGTAACAGCTCCGCCGGGCCCATGAGGCCATCATGCTCATACGAGAACAGTCGACGGAGACGAATGTTCGTCCGGACCTCTCGCAAACAAGAGTCACGATCATGAAACGCTTCAAGCAAACCACGGCGATCGCACTTGTCCTCGCCCTGTCCGGCCAGACGGCATCGCAGGCGACGACATTCAACACGACCCCCCTGGGCGCCACCGGCCAGCCGATTCCCGCGTTCCACGGCAACACGACGCCGCTGGGCGCCACCGGCCAGCCGATTCCCGCGTTTCACGGCAACACAACGCCGCTGAGCACCACCGGGCAACCGGTCACGAAAACCTTGGTGACGACGGCGGCTGGCCTCCTGGCCGGCGGGTCGACATTCGCAGTGCCGAACGTGAAGGCGACGATCGCCACCGGCCCGATCACTGTTCCGAAAGCCGGGACGACGTCGCCGCAATACGGCCCCTACAGCGGTGACGGGAGCAGCCCGGCCACCGGAGACGCGCCCCCGAATGGCCTGCCGCCGACTGTCATCGGGTCGCCCGAAAGCGGATTGACCAACCTCAACTTCAACGCGCTCTCGGCAGCCAACGCTGCGAGCACCCCGGCGCCTTCGACCACGTCCGCGTTCTCGCTGCCGAAGGGGGTGACCAACCTCGACTTCAACGCGCTCTCGGCGGCCAACGCCAAGAGCACCCCGGCGCCTTCGACCACGTCCGCGTTCTCGCTGCCGAAGGGCTTGACCAACCTCGACTTCAATGCGCTCTCTGCCGCCAATAATCCGAAGCAACCAGATCCGCAGACGGCGGGCGGCCTGACGTTGGGAAGCGCTCGCCGAAACAATCAGACCGGAGCCTTGGTAACGGCCACGTCCGGGCTGGCGGGCGGGGCCGTCGGCAACGGTCCACCGGCGCATAACCTCGATTCTGAAGAAGCCGCTCAAGCTAACCTTGGCATCGTCGGTGTCCCGGGCGTGAACGGCACGGCGTACGCGATCCCGCAGAGCACTTCGAACGGCGGACAATCATCGAACGGTGGGCAGCCGGCGATCGGGAGCCTGGCTGGGATCAACCTTGCGAACGCTTTTATCGCCGGCGCAGTTTCAGGCGGCGCCACGACCAGCGGCAGCGGGGGCGAAGCCGGCGCGGCGAATGGCGGCATCTCCGGTGCGTCGAACGGCGGAAGTATCGGCGGCGCACAGTCGGCGGGGCCTTTTGCCTCGAACGGCGCCTTCGGCGGTTTTTTGGGTTCGTCGTCGCAGCAATCTAACGTCCCGTCAGGCGCATTTCAGACCAATGCGAATAATGCTTCTGCGAAGCAAGCCCAATTTATGGTTACGGCCGCGAATAACGGTGACACGCAATTTACTACCGTACCGCCCGCATCCCTCCTTGGCATAAGCGGCACCACTTTGTCAGCCGGAAACTCGAATGGTCCGGTTAGAGCTGTCGTCAACGTCTGGAATCAGGCGGCAACCAACTTGAACAATCAGCTGAACAGCATGGTCCCCGCGAACGATACGTCGGGCGAAGCCCAGGCGACGCGTTTCGTGCTTACTACGCTGGTTGGCCAACCGACGATTGGAAGCTCGAACAATAATCAGACGAGCGCGTCGAGCATCGGGCCGCTCGGCGCCGCCGGCGCCGGTGGCGGAGCGTTCAACAATCAGAACTTCGGAAAGGGCAATAGTGGTGGAGGCGGCGGATCGTCGAACCCACCGCCACCGCCGCCTCCGGCCACAACGGTCGCTGGAGAAACAACGATCAACTCAGCCTCCGAAGCCATTACGACTGCGGACGCCGCCAAAACGGGCATTGGCGGCTTGGCCCAGGAGGAGAGCACTGTAAACCTCGTCACGAACATCCTTAAATTCTTCAAGTAATAATAGCGTTCGCGCTGACACCAATGAGCCCCGGAACCATCGCCATGATTCCGGGGCTAATCCTTGTCAAATCCCGGGGACGCCGGCTTTTCGCGGATGGCCTGTGAGCGCTTCACGAGCGGCTCGGCCCCGAGTTCCGCGATGCAGGCCATCGCGTCCCGATCGAATTTCGCCTCACACAAAATCCTCACACTGTGCTGCCCAGCACAGCGGGTCGGCGGCGCCCGAGGCAGGCCCCTTTTGTCGGACGGCGAATGCTTCGCCCAACCCCGACAAGTGAAAACCTCGCCATGATCGCAATAAAGCTTCCTGTTCCGCCGGTAACAGCGCCGCCGGGCGCATCAGGCGATCTTGATCGTACGAGAACGGTCGACGGAGGCGAATGTTCGTCCGGACCTCTCGGAAAATGGAGTAGCGATCATGAAAAGCTTCAAGAAAACCACCGCCATTGTCTTCGTCCTGCATTCGCTTGCCATGAGCTCATTTGCCCATGCCGGCGCCGACCATTTGTCTTTGCCGCAGCCGCGCCCGGCGCCGCAGGTGATCACACAAAATGGCGGTGGCGTAGGCGAGACGGCTATCGCGAAAAACACCGCGCCCAAAGGCAACGTGCTCGCCACTCAGAATAACGGCAGCACCGCACTCGGCGTCGCTACCGCGAAAGCGATCCTGACCCCCACCAATGCCTTTGTGAATCAGGTGTCGCGCTTCACGACCGATTCGAACGTGATCGCCAACAACCCCGGCAATCCCCAGGTGGACGCGAAGTACCAAAACCTGATCAACGGCGACACTGCCGCAATTAAATTGAATATTACCAAACTAGGTCAGGTGGACGCCGGAGTTCTGACCTACATCGGCAACAACGCCAGCGCCTTCAACACGCCGACCGGACAGGCTTTCAGGACGGACGCGTCCAAGCTCCAGCAGCAGATCAATGCGTTCAATACCGTCGGACTGAACGTCGGCAAAGTCGGAGAGACTGCCAGGGCGGTCGATACGGCAAGCAAAAATCTCGTGACCGCTCTCGCTCAGTACGGGGCCTCTCGCGCCGCTACCCAGACGCCGGCCTCCGGCGCGTCCAACGTCCCACTCGGGTCTGCCGCGCGCATCGGGCCTGTGGTCGAGACGAGCGCTCCGTTCAAGGACGGTGGAACGGTTACGGGCGCGCCCTTGAATGACCAGGGAACAGTGACCAGCCCAGCACAGTCGCAGCCCTGAGCGGCCAATGCGAGCCTATGACGACCATGGCGCAGCATGAAGCTCCCGGTCTCGCTCGCCGAAACCCGACCCGAGGGCGAGCCAAGCTCGCTCTCGGGGTTCCCTATTGTTTGCGGCGCAAACGATAATCGAGATTGGCGCAAGGCGTTTTCAAATCTCAGGAATAGGAGAATGCTAAGCCAATGGCTGCGAGTTCGCCCGAACTTTTGGCAAGCTTGCGCGCCGCAATTGCATTTCGAATCCGCAAGATTGTCGGTCGGATATCAACTCGACGGCCGCTTTCCGATCAAGCGACGCGGAACGTAATGACAAAACGAATTTCCGCCAATGGCGTGCGCCGTGACAAGGTGGCGTTTTCCAGTGGGTGCAAGTCTGTCGTGTCTTCGTTCGGGGCTGTCAGCCAAGGATGGCTGGTCCGTTTCGTGGAACACAGGATCGGCGACAAGCGCATCATCCGCCTGATCCAGAAATGGCTTAAGGCGGGCATCCTCGAAGACGGGGTCGTGACA
>Ga0182030_10011921_pt1 | contig 17491 bp, 10 predicted proteins | sample 812S3MmetaG_FD_121299 | JGI IMG/M metagenome (GOLD analysis project Ga0182030, IMG submission 121299) | Permafrost microbial communities from Stordalen Mire, Sweden - 812S3M metaG (Illumina Assembly) | ecosystem: Environmental > Terrestrial > Soil > Wetlands > Permafrost | place: Sweden...
AAAATAATATATTAAAATAATATATTAAAATAATATATTAAAATAATATATTAAAATAATATATTAAAATAATATATTAAAATAATATATTAAAATAATATATTAAAATAATATATTAAAATACAATTATTTCGAGATATAATTTTTCAAATAAATATAATTCTCAACAATATTTCTTAAAAAATCATTAATATAAATGAGAATCAAATTGAATTCTAAGGTATTGAAGCAAAAAAAATATTTTAAGCAATTGGAAAACATATTTTAGAAAGTTTTAGTTTTAGTTTTCAAGAAGTCAATTTAGTTCTCCCGAATACAATTTTATAAACTTAACTTTTGTGCTCTGGAATCTACTGAAGTAAATCATGATAAATTACTAAAAAAAGAGAGTAGAAACGTGACTAAGTAAGCTAGATAGAGAGTAAAGTAGAGGTAAGTTAGTGTCTAAATATTGTTGGGTAGAGCAATGATGCTGACTAATCACGTTAAAAAGCAACGCAAGTAAAGATTCGGCGCAGATTAATCTGCGCCGAATCTGGACCTCTCCAAAGTCCACTTCCGTCTTTGGAACTGAGCAGTCGCTGCTTTAATTGGAGCCGAGCCCGGAGCCCTGCATCCTGTGCACGCTAATAAGTCAGCTGGATTATACTTGGGGGGTCCTCTTCTGGCTTTCTCGCAAATCAGTTATAGCTGCAATGTTATCTAAATATAAATGTTACTTATGCCTGTTAGTCTGAAACATAATCATATCTTTAAACCTATTAAAATTCTGTAATAGGTGTCTGTTCTCGCTCCCTTGTCAAACTTATTAAGGATCTTTGCCAGAGCCGATTTATCTCCCCTCGTCACAAGTTATAGATAACCCCTTAGTATATTCTGAATAGCTAGAGTCTCCTGCCAGCCTTTTTTGCACTGCCCCCCAAAAATGATAAAATTTCTTCGCGGAATAGATCTCCGAAATAATATAAAGTCGAAACTAATAATTTTTTTCGAAATAGTTCTATAAAGGCCCTAGTGACTTTTCACAGTGTCGAAATTACCAAGGATGTCCTCGATCACAGTTTTAGAGTTGCGGTATTGGTACAAGTTTTCTAGGGGATCTAATACTAGAGAAGCTCCGCCAATACTGGACCCACGCCAAACAGAGGCCCCCTCCGCCCGCCTATAAATAGTCCTCTTTTTGCTGACTTGCTTACTCCGCTCAGATAGATCATTCTAAATTAATGCAGACTCTATCGATACGAAAGGCCGCAAGTCACACTCAGACTCTATCAATACTGAAGAACGGCAAGTCGCACCCACGTCTCGCTGTGATGAGCACGAACTAAGCATCACCTAACAAACTCTCTCTTCACGAATTCCTTCCTAGTCCTGCCTCCCCGTCACTAATTCCGCCAGCACTACTAGTCGGTGCTGTACAGATTATAGGAATGCTCTGGATCTTTGTATTATTAGTTAGAGTCATCTATTGCTTTTTTTATGTATATGATATTAGTGCAAGGATTAAGTCATGCCCCCGCAACATCTATATAGACTTATTCTCAGGTTGTTAAGAACAAATCTAAGAGATTTTCCACCAGAGTATAAATCCAACAGTTTGAACGGTTTCTGCCAATTCACTCGTGCAAGGATTAGAGCTTGTTGTTAAAGACTTTAGCATTAATGAATCACTACATTATTTAATAATCTTACTGAAACTATATACATTTCTTGAATAAAGGGTTCTACCCTATGATAATAACTTTCTGAAATCTGCCCAACGCCATTTCTTTAGCCTTTCTGTTAAAACAACGCCAACATGGGTTATCCGATAGAACAACCGTCTCGTACCCGAGAGCAATACTGATCGTTGTAGCTGCGAGTCAAGCCTGCCAGTTTTTGTGAGCACGCACAATGCTCAAAGGTGTTTCTGGCGCATCAATCAGACCGAACCAATTATCGATCGCTGTGAAATTGTGCACCGCAACCATGCTGTTATGGTCACAGTCTTGACAGTCACTCATTTTCCGGAGCCTCACATTACCGATAGGTTTAAAAATATCCAAATCTGCAATCCAGTCACCGCCATCCCTTAGCGAAATAAGTGTCTCCAGCAAATAGACATCCACATCCTGTCCTCCTGAGAAGCCCAGATTTACAGGAGTATTTGCTCCGGTGAAAGAGAGATGTAGCGATGTGCTCTCAAAACAGTCGCGCATATCCCCATCAAATTCATCGCGATCGATACGAGACCATTCAGCCATCTTCACCTCCCGTATCATAGGATCAACAGGTGGTATAAGAAAAGCCATACCAGGTCTACCTATATTGCCTAGAACGCGGCGTATATCCCCAGAATATGCCAGCTCTTGTGGATCCAGCAGCAAGGCACCTCCAATGTAAATCGAGTCACTAGACGACATAGCGATAACATTCTCGAGCAGGCTCGGATCAATATCATAGATGCCGGACTCAAACATAGCGATACATGCGAACGCTGTTGCGCGTTCCAAATGGTAAGGCTGCAAAGAAGAGGGTAATCCGTTCATATGCTTTTCGGGGGGTTCATCATAACACGCTTTTACCCAAGCTGCGTTCCAGATCGGTTGCTGCAGAATTCGAACATCAACGGACGTATTCGGAAATTTCCGGTACATTGCTGCAGCAGTTGACACTGCTTTGAGGGCTTTGAGGTGAGGATCCACTGCTGCATTGGCATGGTGGAATGTTTGTAGCAGTTGGTTAGAAATTGAAGTAGCATCAATCTTTCCTGCTTCGAATAGACTAAAAAAATCTGCGGCTTCCGTACCGTTAGGCCGTAGAAGATTTAGCATGTTTCCTTTGCCCTCAACAACAAACAATCCTGCTGAGTTTTCATCTCCATATATCAATCGATACCAAGGTGTTTGTCCGCCCACACAACCCATATTATCCCAGAATACGCCCATTCTCATAGAATCAAAGTCTTCAATGAGCTCGCTTTCTCGATCAATTGTATGTTCTCCAAGGGATGTATAGAAGCGTTTTCGATTTTCAAATTCCTGACAAATTGATTGCTGCTCCTCTGGGGTAAAGTTGTCGCGATCGGTTCCGGGCCGCACTGAGCTATTTTTATTTTTGTGGAACTCCCAGAAGTCTTCCGGTATACCTAGGAGATCGCTAGTGAAAGGAAAAGTTGCATCTAATCTGTCATAGTACCTTCGATCGGTTCCTTTCCTCACCAAACTGCCCCCCCTATACAACCACCGCGTATGACCGTCGGCTCCGGATCTGCTTTCGTCGAACTTTCGTTTTGGTGTGACTCGGTGCCATGGTAAAGCGGTAGTGTACTCATACACATGTTTTGACCATTTCGGATAGCGACGCTTGTAGCGGATGAATATTTGGGTAGGATCAAGGCTCATGCCAGCAGCGATATCCAGGGCCACTTTCCTTAAGAAGTGTATCTTGTCGTCATCTGCAGAGATTAGATTAACATAACTGCCTCTCCGACCAACCCTAGATAACAGTATAGAAGGCTGAGGAGATATTCCTGCAACGATATCTGTAGGTCTTGCTTCAGGTTTGTTTGTAGATAGATTGTTCCGAGAGTTGTCAGAGTGAACTGTGATTGGAACACCTAGCAATCCAAATAGGGGCTCAGCTGGCCGATCCAAGAACCGCTTCCCATGCTTTCGACCCAGGAGGATGAGTTTATTCGCTGTCTTGCGTTCATTTCCCTGAGATTCGAGGTATTGTCTTGCAGCTGTAAGTAGTAGGGAAAACCAAGAGAGCAGCATCCCCTTCTAAAAGAATGCGAGCAGAGCTTCCCCCGGCCAACCGAGACTTCTCAAGAAGCCTGAAGACATTATTGAGCCAGGTGACGGCTTGAAGGGTATTGTTGCCGGCTTCACCCCACCCTTGTAAAACACAGCCAAATGTAGCCAGAAGTAGCTCGCCGGTAGAAATTCTCGATCGCTCGTTACTGTCAATTGATCTCGAAGAAACGACTGGAACTCCATAGTGCCGGAGGTGTGCAAGTGGTAGGGATCAATGGACGCCCCTATCTTCCGTATTCGGATTGACTAGTCCAATCGTCAACACCCCGCCATGGGTGAAAATGGGATCACGTTGCCGGACTGGCGTTGGACGAGGAGCAACAACCATCAAGTCGGGGAATAGATGCCATGCCGAAAGTCCCAGAATGATGTCGCCCCCTTGAGCTTCTTGAGATACGCCGTTGATCAAACCTTCCATCTGCATCAAAGCATTTTTCCATGCGCTTATTACGCTACTGTATGTCTCTGTTTTCTTGTTGACGGGAATTTGAACGTTTTCCAAAATCAGCATGAGCTGTTTCTGTGGTCGGCATTTCTCAGCATCGGCTACCCTGAGCCAAGCACGAGCACTTGCATCCTATTCAGAAATTTGACTTCGGGTTAACTCTTGTTCTGCAGCAGTCAAACTAGCTATGTCGCTAATGTTATTCTGTTCGAAGTCGTCTTTGATGTCCTTCTTCCGTTTCTCCGTTATCTCTACCCAAATCGAGGTTGCTTCGGGTCCTTCCCAAATCCTTGCCAGCATACAAGCAAGTAAATGAACCGCAATTGCGCTACTCCCTGATGTTGCCGCAGCCCATAAGCTAGTTGCGTCTGCTCCAACTCGGCTGGCGAAGGCCCCATAGGCGGCCCGGGCCTCCGCATCAATAGAGGAAGCCTTGGAGATCTCTGAGGCCCGCTGGCCGTATGCCTTAATGAGATTTGGAGTAGTAGGGAGCAACTTCTCGAAAAGAGCTCCCAATTTCCGAGCAGTTCGGTGTGCGCAGCCATTCTCTGCCTCGTTCCTTCGAAAAGTGGTCAGCGCAGCGCCCACACCTTCGAACTCCTTTGGGGGCGCCACTTTCCACAGCGAGAAGTCGAAATTGATGTTTGCAAGGGCAGGCTGTATCTCTAGTGCGCCATTCACAGCAGATACAGCTAATTTGTTGAATGGCATTGGTCCGTTTTTGGAAGGAGGGCCGCTGATGAGATGTGTGTCGTGGAAATTTGTCACGGATCCAGAAGATTTCACTGAGAATGTCGATGAATATATTTCATCCAAAAATCTTGAAAAATTGTCCGCTAAAACCTTTCTCTTTCTTAAAATGACGAAGTATACGTCGCAGCTTCCACTTGAACCTGAATGATTTCTCTCCGTAGAATGATGCAAAGCACTTGAATTGATTGCGACCGCAATGTCTCTCAGCCTCGTCTCCGGGAAGGGAATTGGATTTTGGTGCCAGTTGTTGGGTATTGTCCCTGACTCAAATTCAAAACCCAATCTTGCAACCAGTGCTCAACTGAGGATCCAAGTGTGATGCAACTATATGGGATTAGAATCTGGTCGAAAAGTCCTCGTTGAACTGTAGTATAAAGGTGTGTCAGTTTCAACTCCGCGCACCGAAATAACATTGGCTGGGTGACACAAGCTCTGCATGCATAGCCCCCAGCGAGCCACCTTACCTTATTATAGGCCCAGATAAGGGATTCTTTTTGCTTTTCTTCAGTCGCTTGATGCTATTACGTTATGTTCATTCGTGCGAAACTCCTAACAGTAGAGCCTGTTCTCAGGGATTCAATGCCAACACTTTGCAACAAATTCAGGGGCATCTTCTCAGTCCAATGGTGGGAGGGGCGGGGGTTTTGTGCTATGAGGAGGCTTGGCTATCACTCGCTGCCGCTGGCAGTTGCCCTCCACTCAGCGTGTGGGAGCCGTTTTAGGCCCTCTTGAAAAGCCAGAAATGTCAACAGGATCAAATAATTGCCGCTGACAGGTTTCCATAACAGAGTGAAAGCACTCATGGCCTGGGAGAAAGCTCACGATCTAGCTAATACTCTCTGGCCGTCCCCACTCTTGTTCTTTCTTATGTTTTACAGTCGCACACCGTCATAATAGAGATTCGCGATTCACAACCTGTCGTTCCCAAGAACCATCTGCGGGCTTTTTCTAGGTATGCAATGTCTACCGAATTTGAACACCAAAGCAGGGGGAGCACGTTTGTTTACGAGACTGCACCGCAGAGTAATCGCGTCTGAGGTAGTTTATTTTAACGCACTATATGGTGGTGTACGTGTCTTATTCGTGCTATAGGCCGGAGTACTCTCAGTTGTAGTACCTCAATTAGGAGTACTCTAGCTTGTAGCAGGCAGATTTGGCACACTAGAAATAGGCGCAGGTTAAAGTTTGATATCAAAACCTAGAGGACTATAATTTGCAATAATCTAGAGTATTCGCGCTCTGGGGACAACTTCGCAAATCGGATATTAGTTTATCCTAATGTCTCATAATTGTTACTATTAAATTTACAGGGTCCATGTCGCGGGCATGCTCCCGAGGTCGCATGATTACGGACCGTACAGCCCTCACGGGCCGGGGATAACCTCAAACCTGACCTGTTTCAGGCCCGTACTCCTGTTCTCCTCTCTCCTCAGCTCTAGATCTTCAATAGAACTGCCTCTTACTTTCCTGGTTATCCGCTACACCCGTGCACGCTACGGGTAAGGGTAACTACCAAGGCTAGCAGATTGAGTTCGTCACAGGTACATCGTCAAAGACTCTACAGGAGACGAAGGAGACTACCTAGGTAATGAGCAGGTTGAATAGTGACGTCGTAGGCTAGGTACAAAGCCTAAAGAGAAGGGAGAGGGGGGAGGTTGGGGGTCCCTGTTTTAGGCTCCCCAGGAGCCGACTTGGCCCCCCTGAAAACAGTCCTGTAGGGATCAACAACTTTCGCACAGCAGAGCCGGATAGAAAATCAATCATAATTAATTAACGAAAAAGAGAGTAGAAACGTGACTGAGCAACCTAAGCAAGGGGTAAGGCAAGGATAAGTTGCGCCTAAGTAGAGCAGCAATACCTAGTGACTAACCACGTTGCAAGGAAGGGAGATCCAGATTCGGCTTGCTGAGATTTTGATACTTAAAACATCAGGGTAAGTAGTTTGGGCTACAAATCGAATGGTGAATAGTTTGATTATTGATCTGCAATGAAGGGAAAAGGTTTGATATGGCAGGGAGACCTGAATGGATGGAAAGGGGGTCAGTCATGTGATCAGAGACTATTCTCTCGTGCCAAAATTTGACGCCCAAAACTGAGACCTAAGATCTGCTATGATCTCAACAAAAAGAGTGACCAAAGAAATGTAACACAATGTACCTAAGTTTTCTCAACTTTGCGTTGAAAACCATCCCCTTAAAAAATTCGGCAAGGATAGGTACCTCAAGCATCCCTGACGTCACATTCTTAAAATCACAAGCTTCAGCCTCAACCCAACCCAACAACCTCCTCACCTCCCAATGGAACCACGATAGTCTTCACCCCAATCGACGAAGTCATCTTCCACGAAGATGAGGTCGGCCCTCACCCTAGGCCGACAATGCCTCCGTCAACTCCCACGCCCCATCCCGCACTGCCGGATCCAACTCCGCCCTCCCTCAAAACGTTTCTACGGCAGTAGTGGCGGCCAATATTTCCGGCGCCCACCCAAAAATAAAGAATTGGTACTCGCAGCAGCAGTCAGTCTCTCCCCCATCGCCTTCGTCCAGCTCTCAGAGAAAGATAACGGTGGCACGGAACAAACGGCCGAAGGGCGCATGCTCGAGGCTTCGCGAGACGAAATCGCCAAGAAAGTCGACGACGATGTGCGCGGCCTCTCGCTGGTCCGACACAGTATTATTTATTTCGCAGATGTGTATATATGGGAACCTTTATGTACAGGGTTGAGATTCTTGCACTTGGTGGTTATTTTCGTGCCGGTGGTTGTATCGGTTCCTGCGATTTGGGTGGGGAGGAGGGTTAGGGAGAAGGATAATGAGAGGCGTGGGACGTTGTGGTGGTATTGGTTCTTGGTGAAGAGCATGGAGAGGGCTGGGCCGGCTTTTATAAAGGTATGCGTTCTTCTAATTTGAAAGGGGAAAGCTGATGATGTAGCTGGGACAATGGGCAGCTTCGAGGTCGGATATCTTTCCTACGATGATGTGCGAGATTATGTCGCAATTACATTCAAATGCCCCAGCACATTCTTTACATGAGACGAAACGGATCATAAGGAGGGCATTTGATGGGAGACCATTTGAGGATATCTTTGAGGAGTTTGAGGAGAAACCTTTGGGTGTGGGTGCTATTGCGCAGGTGTATAAGGCGAAATTGAAGCATGACTTGGCGGTACCTGGGGATCCGGATTTAGAGGAGCAGGCGTATGATTTGAGACGAAATGTGAGGAAGAATGTGGACACGTTGATTAAGAGTACACCGCAGAGAGTGCCTTCTTCGTATGTCGCGATCAAGGTCCTGCATCCCGGAGTGGAAAGGATGGTCAGGAGAGATTTGAAGATCATGGGAGCCTTTGCGACATTATTGAATGTCATTCCGACGATCGAATGGCTTTCTCTTCCGGATGAGGTCCAACAGTTTGGAGAAATGATGCGATTGCAGTTAGATCTTCGAATAGAAGCTGCCAATCTGACCATATTCCGGAAGAACTTCAAGGAGAGGACCACCGCTTGGTTTCCATATCCTTATACGGAGTTCACCACCCGAGAAGTCCTAGTTGAGGAGTTCGCGCAGGGTATTCCACTTTCAGACTTCATGGAGAACGGAGGTGGTATATTCCAGCAAGAAATAGCAGATGAAGGGCTCGACGCCTTTCTGAGGATGCTTCTGCTAGATAACTTCATCCACGCAGATCTTCACCCAGGAAATATCATGGTCCGCTTCTACAAATCCTCACAACCACACATTCCATTCCGAAAGCACAAGGAGGAGGATCCACAAGAGCAGCCTGATGTCACAGAACATGTCCTAGCTCGCCTACGTCCATATAGACATAGAAAGGATACGAAAGCATGGGAAGCAGAATTGAAGAAAATTGACGACGAGGGTTTCAGACCACAGTTGATATTCATCGATACTGGTTTGGTGACGGAACTAAACGCTACCAACCGAAGCAACTTCCTTGATCTCTTCAAAGCAATTGCAGAATTCGATGGCTACAAAGCTGGACATTTGATGTGTGAACGCTGTCGGCAGCCAGATGCCGTTCTAGATGAAGAGATCTTTGCTTTGAAAATGCAGCATCTTGTCATCGGGGTGAAAAGCCGCACATTAGCACTGGGAAACATGAAGATAGGGGACATCCTGAATGAAGTCCTGGGTATGGTACGATTGCACCACGTCAGGATGGAAGGTGACTTTGTGAATGTCGTTATCTCCATACTCTTACTGGAAGGCATAGGAAGGAGTCTAAATCCGAATATTGATTTGTTGTCGAGTGCACTTCCAATTTTGAGACAACTAGGGGCTCAGAGTGGGGGTGGAATGTTGAGGCAAGGTGATTTCTCAATGTTGAAGGTTTGGGCGGGGTTGGAGGCTAGGAAGTTTTTGCAGGCTTCTATCGAGGATGTGAGTACCTTTCTAAATGGTGACTTAGGTGTCGCTAATGTGATTAGGTTGAACGATGTGTCAAATATGATCAGTTGTCACCAAATGTGTAATGAGGTATATTATATAGGCATTGCAGGCACTATAGGGGAGATAACCATGGGGTATGGTATAGATCAAAGGGATAGATCACCATCAATAAAATCTACACTTTCTCCTTTTGAGATTGTCAAGTACATCGAGCTATCCCCATTGTCTCCTCTCAACTCATACATTCGCAGCAACACCTCCTCCTGATTCTCTCAACAGGTCTGTCTGCGATTTCCCCTCCATCCTCCATCCTCCCTCCATTGTCTATTTTTTAACCTACACTCCCACAGATCCTCATCGTAACAATCGACTCCCTAGTCTCTTTACCTCACTGGCCCACCTCTTCGCGGCTTATATGACATCTTGTCGCGCAATAGGCTAGCCACGCAACCTCACCGTCGCGGATAGTTGTACCGGTGAATGGAGACGCGGCGTGCCCTCATAGTCATAAATATGTCGCACTTTTCCCATTATTCCCCCCTTCTTTTCACGCAACTATAACCAACCTACCAACCACTCCATTAAACATCGACCCCGAACAGTCAATTATTATATTATACCCACCCACACAATCAGACTAATTTCAATGCCTTTCCCTAAACCACCTCCTCAAGCCCATCTGGTAAACCCAGCCTATGGCTCGAACAACGGCCTCCTCCCCCTCCTTACACCCCCTTCATCTCCCACGCCCACCACTGTTTCAGCTGTACCACTCCATCCGACCCTAGCCCGCAACGAAGCCCTCCTCAACGAAGCTCGTCATGCGCAAGCAACAACCCCCCGCCTCCCACCTCAACCACCCACCTTCCTAGCCACTCTAGCTTTCTCGGTCGGATTCTGGCTCGCAATCCTTTTCCTTCTACTAGGCGCTATTTCCACAGGAGCCAGTATTGGGGTCCTGAATGCGGAAGAAGGGTATAAACCCAGTATTGAGCTTTGGTTGGTTTTAAGTCTTGTGGTGTTGCTTTTCGGTGTATTAGTATTGGTAGGTGTTGTTGGGGTTATCAAGGATAGAGTTAAGGGTGAGTTGTATCATAGATACGTAAGTAAATGGAATATATACTAATGATATATGATAGAACAGAGGGGAGGACTTGGAGATGAGGAAAGGGGTCTTGAACTTGGCACTATCAACCTCGCCGATTCTGCCAATCTCTACGAACGCGCTCAACGAGGCCAGAGAGTTCGCGATGTCTCAGCCAATTACTCTATTTTACAAACTCAAGTTTCGCCGGAGAATAGGGGACTGTATAGTCCTCGATCAGCAGCAGCTATACACGCTCATCCTCCTCACCCTCGTCGCCGTGGAGAGTCTTCTCCTCCGCCACTAACTCAACAGCTAGGTTCTCCCTTCGAGGGCTTTGACTTCGCCTTCGGACCCCAGGTTGGAGAGACCTCAGATACCCCTACCCCTGGTCAAGGGAATTACGCTACATCTGTGCATCCACCTAGCCACGGTCTCGGTCTCAGGGAATCACAACCATATCACCCGATCCCTCGATCCTCCAGCGTTTCTGACCTCCTCAATGCTCCCCAAGTTATTAATCCATTTCGGTCACCTTTCGATAATGATATCGAGTCTGATGACGATTATATGAATGAGGGGGTGAATAATGACGATGACGACGACGATATGATCGATAGAGCAGGTGAGGGAAGTGAGAGTAGGCCGTGGAAGGGGAAGGGAAAGGGAAAAGAGAGGAGACATAGCAGGAATAGGAATAAGACGTTGTGTACAATTGCAAGTGGGAAGGAAACTGAGTTTGAGAGTGTGGGGGGGAGTGTGGGTAGGGATAGTGTGTTTAGAGAGGATTTTGGGTAGTGGGTTGTTGTTGGGTTATGAGACAATGAGGGTAGTTGTAGGATAGGTAGATGGTCTGGCTGGAGGATATTGTTTTGTATAGTAATCTGGCACATTCGGGCTGGGTAGATAGATAGATTCTCTGGAAAGGGGGGATTGGAAATTTTGGTTGTATGAGATAATTCCAGACAATCAGGAAACACAAGACTGAGGTGGAGTTGTGAATATACAAGACAACCTGAGACAATCCAAATTTACAAAATACAGAGCATCGGCTGCTGTCGTAATTGTATATTTTAGTTTTAGATAACTAGCAACTGCACATTTAAGGAATTGAAAACTGTTTTGAGTGTATGACTCAATCTCAGACAATCATTGCATTATCGCAGAATCAAGGGTATCCGCTCCTAAAAGTATGCCAGTCTAATTAAATCTATGTGCACACCTCGCACAACGAAATCTGCCCTCCTCCTACCGTCCCTACGCTTCCCTCCTATTAGCCCGCCCCATCCCAACCCCTAAGACCTCGACCCTCCCCTCCTATTCTCCCTCTGCCTCTTCTCCTTCGCCGCAGCCTTCCGCCTCGCTTTCCAAGCCCTAGTACTCGAACCCCTATTCTCATAAAACCATTTCTGGAACTCGCTCTCCTCAGCTCCGCCCTTCTCCCCCTTTCCCTCACTCTCCGCCCCCTTGTCAACTTTCTCCTTCCCATCTTTGACCATTCTAGCTTTGAATTTACGTACTGGTGAACTACTACCCTCCTTATCATCTTCGTCATCGTCTGAATTGTCGGAATGTTCGGAGGGAGGAGAAGCCGATTTCCCAGGCCATAAGAACCGCTTATTCCCATGTGCTGTATCTGGTGTCGGGGCTGCGGATCTGAGACCCCTGTATTCAAAATCTCGCTGTGTGAAGGGTGTTAATGGGACGCCTCCCTTATCTTGTGCTTCTGCAGCCAGTTCCTCGTCCTCGAGATCATCGTTATCGGCGCCGAAGAAGGAGAAGGACGAAGACTGGGCTTTGGGATCGGTGTTGCTGGGATTGGATTTTGCACGTTTGTAGAGTGCTTCGAGGGGGTGGACTGTTCCGGCGGGGTTGGAGATGGGGGTTGAGGTTACGGCGGAGTTGGGGATGCTGATTGTGAGGCCAGAGGAGGAGGCTGGGCGGGAGAAGCCAGTTTTCAGTGGAGTCGAGACGTTGGAAGTTAGTCGAATGGGGGAAGCTAGGATGGATTGTTCATTTGACGAAGCAGAAGAGGAATCAGATTCTGAGTCGGAGTCGGATCCTGAGGACGTAGAGGCGCTTTGAGAATCTTGTTCTGGCTCTCCTTCTGACTCTGAATCAGATTCAGGTGATCCGGATGATGGTGTCGCAGAGTTCGCCTTGTGCTTTTGAGTGATTGAATCGACTTTCCCAGGTGTCTCGTCGTCCTCGCTCGAATCTGATGAGCTCTCTTCCGAAACATCCTTCTCGACTATCGCGGGTGGGGCTTCAAGCTGGACTACTTTCTTTGACTTTGTAACAGTATTCTCAACCTTCCGTGGCCTTGTGATAACCTCTTCAACCACATTTCCATCCTCATCGACCCATCCTTTCCCCTCTACAAATTCCGCCACAACCTTCTTCTTCCCATCTCCTTTCGGCCCCCGTAAAAAGCTTGCATGCTTAATCGTCTTTTCAAACTCATGAACTACCGTCTCCTTTGACTTCGTCTTTCCCTTCTTCCCCTCCGCCTCAACCGCCCTGTTCGGAGGCACTACCGTCTTAAACAAGCACTCCTTCCCACCCGTATATTTACTCTTCTCCCGTTTTTTCTCCCCTTTCCCTTCCTTTCCCTTCTTCCCAGCCCCCGGTGTCGTCCATCCCCTCTTCACGCTCCTCTCTCCAATCTCCGCCCCCGGGATCTCGTCCCTCTTCCGCTTATGTTTAGCCCTCTTGACCTTCTCTTCCTCCGGTTCCTCGGGGGCAGCTTCGGCTTTCGCATTCGCAGGCTCAATCTTGATCTTATGACCCTTCAGTATACTGCCATTCAATTTCGCTTTTAATTGGGAAGCTTCCATAGCTGGTAAATCGAGGTAGCCGTATGGTTTGTCAGGGAAGGTTTGTAGCGTGTGGTAGCTTATATTTCGCGCTCGAGGTAGGATTGAGGGTGGGATGAGGGTGGGAAGGAGAGAGGCGGAGAGAGGAGATATGTGCAGACGAGTGTAGTCTGTCAAGGAGGTCATTGAGTTTGTGGTAGGTTACAGTGCTTGGTATGAAGCTTTATGAGGATGATTCAGGTTTTAGAAGGATGGGTCGGCTAAATTGCGGGCGTTTGCGGCGCTAAACTTTGTAATCGTAGTACAGGACATTGGTTCTATATGTGGAAGAAAAATGTTTCACCTCACATCAGCGCTTCGGATACATGGAACGCTCCTGGTTGCTCTGGCTAGCAGATTTAAAAGTCACGGTCATTGTATGTATTCAAAGCTTGATACAATACAGCGTGTCACAGATTGCTTTGTGAACAACTAATCCAACGAATTTTACCTACGCAAACGTCTCCAGGGGAAATATTGCTAGGCCTTTATATTAATAATGTACAAAGTGGTAACATTCAGGCCGTTATTCCATTATTAAAGAGCGGAGCAAGGCTCTAAGACAATAGAATTTGTTGTTTATTTTATTTAAAATATTTCCTTTTTTTTTTCTCCCTATAAATATATCACTCCCAGTTGTCATGAGGTCGCCCGCGCTCTCCTTGTCCGCGCCCATAATGTTCTATCGCGACTGCCCCATACCCTTCCACGGGTATACTATATTTGAAAGTTAAGTGACTTGAATTTCAAACTTCATTCTCTTCACTCTTTTCCCTCTCTTATCCCATTCTTGCCCACTCTGCATGACCTACCCACCTATCTACCTAAGATGTCTTCCAAAGAAGACCCTCTTCAACCCCCTCATCCCCTTACAACTTCAATCATAACTCCTTCTTCGACGCCTAGTATCTCTACAGCACATCCAGTCGTATCAAGAACTTCCACGGTTTCGGATCCTTATGGTGGCTTTACTCCAGTTTCCGCTCATTCCCCGCGTCCCATATCGCCTACCTCACCCTTGACATATGCGAACTCTCCGGCCCTCTTGAGAACGCCTCCAGGATTTGATGCACAGTCTCGAGCTCAATCAAGAGCAGAGTCACATACTCACTCTCCATCTCGAATTAGGCGATCGGATACTCGTCAAACACGCGGCACGACACCTTCAGACAATCGCTCGAATACCCTGAGCCCAAGTATCTCGACAAACTCGGGAGGATCATACTTCTCTTCAGATACTGGCTGTAGCTACAGCAGTAGCGATTATCTGACCCCGCCACTATTTCAGGCTGATACCGACGCTCCTCCATATAAGCCCCGCAGACAAAGTTCGGAGAGTCTTACAATGATGTGGAGGAAGCCGAAGAGGGCGAATTCAATGCCCCACGGTCATTCGAAAAAAAATCGTCACAAACATAAGTGTCGCCACCGAGAAAGGCATATTCACAAGATTCGTTCTCACTGGTGTCTTCCTGGATGTCAAGTAGCTCCAACAGCCCCCAAAGGCCAAAAGGAACTTTGCGAAAATCATGTTGGCAGCTATAGGCCGAGAAAATTTGCACGCGGCAACACTGACACATATGGACGCATGCTTCCCAGACTTATTTCGGAACCAGCACCTCCTTTGGTCTCGAGAAGATGGAGCTCTGTCGAGATCGGAACACATCAACTTCGACTCGCATCGACGCTTCTGATCGCTCACTCAGAAACGGCCTCTCCGGAAGGAAGCACCTCTCGAAGGGAAAGTTGGCCTTATCGTAGCTCAAGCTTTACTCGTGGCGCAATAGGTCATGATATTGTACGGACTGTGCGTGAGAAGTTAACACTGCGCAAAGTTCCTCAAACGCAACTCAGAGTACCCGCAACAATCACATTGCGAAGGGCCAGTGGCGCGAGCGGCGTCAGCACTGTGACTGATACGCTGACTCCAACGGGTGATTTTACTGGGGGAACAACGCCGCTAGCATATCCCAGGAGTCAAGGAGATCAAAAACAGGACGATCGACGAGCCTCGGCGTATTTGATTACCAGCCAAGAAATTGACTCCATCACTGAGCTTATCGAAGCAAATCTCAAACGCAACTTTAGAGCTCACGATCGCATCAGCGCCCATCCGCCGGATACGCCTTCCACGACTAAATCGAGCAGAGCCGCAACGGTCACAGCGAGGGGTTTGCTTCCAAAGTCTCCAGCTCCAGCAGAGTCTGCTGTTACTATCGCTGAAGCCCAGGTGAAGGCTCAAGATTTCCTCACAGTCAAGCCACGACAACGGCCAGTTGGAAAAATCGGTTCCCAGACTCCCTCAGAGCGAAGCACTCACGAGGTCCTTTGGGAAGCGGGAAGTACTCCTCAATCCTTGATCGACATAGATCGGGCTGAATCCTCAAATACTTCATCCCAATATCAATCAAGGGCGACTTCACCTGCACAACAGGAGAAAAATAGGCGAGACAAAGGTGATGCTTTCGACCCTAAAAATGCAACGGCTTCTATCAACGAATGGTCATATCGGATGTCTTCGGTTGAGGTTCCTTTCATTGCAACTTCGTCTGATTCTGACTCCACGGATTTGACACCAACTGAAAACCCTCGAAAATCTAAGCCCAAGCCGTACCGGCCGCCAATCATAAGTGCGGTCTCGGACAACAGAATCCGAAGCTACAAGGCCCAGGCTCCCGTGAGATCTGCAACATCAGTAGGAGAGATCATCGATGTTATATCTTTCCCACCTCTTCCAAGAAAAGAGACCATTGACTGGTACTCCCCGCTTCCGGACATCGGCATCCCACCCAGACCAGATAGTGCCCCTCCAGGCCCAGACATTATTCCACCACGACTAGACAGTACTCCATCACAGCGATATCTCGAGACTCCTAAAAGATCCCCCAGTTCGAGATCGCTCTACGACGCAGGTATTGACGCCACGGGTTTCAAACTCGTCAAACCTATTACCAAATCTTCTTGGCAATCTCTTGTGGACAGACCAACCTCTCCTGAGTTCCGGTTTAATCCAGACTATGATTTACGTCGGAAGAGCGTCGTAAAATCTCACCCTAAGGCCCCAGCCAGAGTTGGATCCGCATCCAGCATGGGATCTTCCATTGGATCCAGCTCTGGACAACGTCGGAAGAGTTCAATTCAACTTCAGCAGAGCACTCATGTTCATTGTATCGACAACACGAACAAACCATCATCTCGTCAAACTACGTGGAGCAAGGTTCGGCCGCCGTCTATCTGTCCAGAACCAAAGACCCCTTCACCAAATGAAGATGATCCAGAAGATGATAGCGATGATGATCTACCAAATATGGGTCCGCGAAAAATGAGATCGGGATACGTGGCGCAAATGGATTTAATCAGGGATAAGAGTCCGCCTGCACCAGAGACCACGAATCATGTAGGAATTGCTGAGCCAGTAGTGGGATTTGGACCCCTTGATCGGGCGGCAATGATCAGGGATAAAGCTCCTCCAATACCCAAGGTTGACAGTGTAGGTATTTATGAGCGTATTACGGGTGTCACGAGGGGCGGGAGTTCAGCAAATACCTCTCGTTTGGAACCACGTGCAAATATATCGAGGGATCCGAGTTTTGATTGGATTGGATGAGGGATTGGAGCTAACATGGGAGGTTGAGCAATTGATGAGGTAGATGAAATATTGAATAGACCTAGTTAAATCTCTTCGTCGCGTCCTCTACTCGCCTACCCTTTAAATATGGTTTGCTACTCAATCTTTCTTTGAGTATTACTGTTTATTTTGTTCTCAGACCTTGCGAACGTTGATTTCTTCCCTAGCGTAGCGTCATATGTGCAAGGCAATAATCTTCAACCCTCGTAACCCGCTTCTCGATTATATGATCTGATTCAGTGGTGGTTGCAGGTGAGCTATAGAGGCCGGGAAAATGCGTGACTGAGGGGAGGTGAGGATGCAGAGGTTTTTTTGTGTGATGATATTTGTTTGTAAGGTTCAGCTGAGTTAAACACGCCATCTCATTGCCACACTTGCCGTTCTAATTTGGTGAAAGCCACCCCCTTGACGTGATTTAATTATATTCATCGAATGGAACCCGAAAAGAGGAAGTGGATTTATGAGAGCCTTCGGAGGTATAAATTTGGTTAATCTAGGTCTGCTATTAAATTGGCGCTT
>Ga0182030_10011922_pt1 | contig 17491 bp, 23 predicted proteins | sample 812S3MmetaG_FD_121299 | JGI IMG/M metagenome (GOLD analysis project Ga0182030, IMG submission 121299) | Permafrost microbial communities from Stordalen Mire, Sweden - 812S3M metaG (Illumina Assembly) | ecosystem: Environmental > Terrestrial > Soil > Wetlands > Permafrost | place: Sweden...
CAAAACTAAGCCTTAAGGTGGAGTTCCCATTCTATTGACAAGCAAATGGATGCAGCGCAGTGGATCAATTTACGAGCATCGTTCGTCCGTAGGTCAATCCTCGCTAGGATGTTAAGCTTCCCTACCCCCATCACTATTGAATGGAAGTCTTAGATTGGTTGGTCCGACTCCCAGCCTCCTATCCCTAGGGCTGGCTGCTTCAAGCCTTCAATTCCGAAGGATCGGCTTGTATTCCCACAGCGGCATGGATCCAGATTCTGGCTCGCTAGTTTGAGAAAGTCGGGTGGTTATTTTATGGGCTGGGCTGCAGCTGTACCCCTCCACCCATTCAGCAAAGAGGGTCTCACCTTAATAAGAGATCAGCCGAGCCCACCCACGCTGGAGAGGGATTCAAATGCTGACACCGACCTTTCACCTTCCCATCTTTTACACTCACTTGATCTTTTTGCCTCTCTGAGTAATCGTGTTCTTATTGTCACGATCGCGTTCCAAGAAAAAGAATCCGTTCATCTTTAGAAAAGAAATATTTGGCTTTATTGAAATAAGAGCGAGGATATTCCCCGCTATCATCGCATCGCGAACGGACTGGTTCGTCCCAGCGCTACGATAGCATACCAACAGCCTTGGGATCCGACGCCCAGGAACAGTGACAGCCTCGACTTCGCTCATTTTCCTGCAGGATAGCCTTGTTTAATTCCCCGAAAAGACAGAATTTAAAGCCTCGTGTCAACGGTCAAAATGCCGAGAAGTTATTACGAAGACGATGAGGACGACCTCGATATCCGCATCCACCGCGGGCGTGTATCCCCAGCTCCGATGGTGTATGAACATCGCCGTCCTGCCCCACGACCGTACTATGACCATGGGTCTGACTATCTCGTGCCTCAGACATCAATTAGTAGGGTCCATCGCTCGCCATCAGTTGGTCATCGACCCTCGCCTCCTCCTCCACCACCCGTCGTCATCAACAACAATTATTACGACGATGAGGTTGTCGAGGAGGATCGTTACTTGCAGTTAGCACGGCCAGTGCGATCGCATTCTCGTTCTAGGTCGCGACCCGAGCGACCAGATTCGTATGCATCTTCGGCCACGGATTGGGAGTTGGAGAAGACGAGGAAGGAGCTGGAGCGTTATAAGATGGAGGAGAGGGCGGAGAAGGAGAAGGAGAAGTACAAGCAGGAGATGGAGAAGTATAAGCAGGAGATGGAGTTGAAGCGGTTGAAGGATGAGAAGAGGGCAAAGGAGGAGAAGGAACGGATTAAGAAGGAGGCGGATGAGGCGGTTGAGAAGTTTAAGCTTGAGGAGGCGAAGAAGAAGGAGAAGGAGAGGAAAGAGAAGGAGGAGAGGGAGAAGGAGTATCAGCATCGATTGGAAGATGATCTTCGAAAGTCTGGTAAGTTTTCTCGCATCCTTATCTGCAAATGATGGGAACAAGTACTGATTTCAACCTTCCAGGCATGGACGAAAGACAAATCGCAGTTGTAATGAAGAAAGAACAAGCCGTTGATCCAAACCGTCCAACCTATACCAGAATGTCCCGAAGACATCTTTCGATCGAGACTTTGAACAAATACAGAATCGACTACGAATTTGATGTCGACCCTGATTATATCCTCATTAAGCGATGGGTAAGCACTTCCCATTAAAACAATATTGTTAAAAACCCGGCCGCTGACTTCGTCAACTTTAGGTACCAGAATTCGAACAAGACTTCTTGTGGGGCCACACCCGTGAGATCAGAGAGCGACGACGACCACGATCACCACCACAACAGGTTGTTCTTGCGATTGAAGAAAAGAAGAAACACCACCACGAGCCCGAATTTGAGTTTGTCCGAAAGAAGAAGCATGAGAGACGCCCATCTCCTTCTCCGTTGATTACCTTTTTGGCAGGTGGCAAGCGCTGATGAGTGAAATTAAACGATTGATGAAATATGATGAGATATGACGGGACATATGAAGAACAAGGGGAGACAAAGATGAATTTGGGGGTATTGGTTAACTTGGTCTTACGTACTGCTTTTCTAGTGGCATTTGCAGTTCCTTTTCATGTTCTGGATTTGAAAATACCCACTCAATAAACAATAAAATAGCTTTAACCCAAATGAGCACTGAATGGTGATCTAGAGGTGCGATCTCTGCCCTTGCAAGAGTGGTATCTTTCGCTTTTATACATAAGTGGTGTGTACAATGTTGTTACAATACGCCCTCTTCCGACTGTTTCCAAGCAAGCTCTGCCCTTCTAATAAGCTCTTCGTAAAGAGTCCAAGCCAAAGCTGAGCTTATAGCCTTGCGTCCCATTCTCAGACCTAAGCCATCAAAGAGGGACTTCAAGCCATCGTCCCGAATCATCTTCCGGCCCGCATGGACCATATTAAGATATTGTTTCGGTTGTAGCTGTATCCTCGTTTTGATAGCATCAAAAGGATTCGTAATGGCTGTAGCAAGTCCAGCTGCTAGTATGCCAGAACCAAAGTTAATTGAGGCAGACGTAGAGCCTTTCATTCCTCCGGGAACCTCTCCCGCAACCGGGACTTTCTGAGCTAACAAACTGAGTCTCTTCTTCAGTTGCTCGTAGAAAAGTACATAAAGCCCCGCGTATGGTGCATCTCTTATAGCTGTAGCTCCCACTCCGGAGAAGAATCCTCGAAGGCCTTCTGTCTTCAAAATATCCTTTCCAGCTCCGGCAATTGATTTATACGCATACAGGTTTGACTCGTATCTGACTTTGATGACAGTCATAGGCATAAGAATAAAGCCCGCCGATGCTCTAGCTATGGCGCCTGTTGTAAGGTTCGCAAGGTTCGATAACTTCGGCAGAGACGAGGAGTAGCTCGGTACTGCTCCTTTCTCCAAGACTCCAATGGAGCGTAGGAGATTTGATCGCGCAACATTCTGCCGCAGAGCATTCAAACTTGTGAAGTATAGTGCTGATCCAAACCCGGTCCGTAGAGCTGAAGGTATTGTACCGCGCCAAAAAGATCGAATCGAGTTCGGTGATTTGGAAATCTCGCGGATTGTTTCGAGGAGTGAACTTCGTCCAGATTGCTGGACTCGGGTTTTGAGGAGGTCTGCGGGTTGAAGGAGAACCGCGGATAGAATGCCAGACCCCAGACCAGCTAGAAAGTGGAATGCTGGATGTGTTAGCAGATATTGGGAAGTTGTGACAATAGCTTACAAGTTGACGATTTCCCGGCTTGTTTGCCATTTGACATTTCGTTCTCTGCTATAATGGCATGTTTTATGAAGCTGTAGAGTGATTCCTAGCTCGACACCGAAATCATTGTGTGGTTACGCTCTTTTTCTGCAGAATTAGAGAGGTGCTGAAAAAGTAAAAGAAATCCCTAGAGTCATCGGCAGGAGGACGTCATTTTTGTCGAGTCATGCGGGAACATAGCAGTCAGCTCGGAGCTCAATTGTCCCAAAATAAAAGAAACAGACGACAAATCTCGTGTTGGCTGTATGAAGTTAGTTCTTGAAGAGCAAGTAAGAGGTAATGTCGAAGCTTTGTATTCATATCTCAGTCTTTGGTATTACCTATTCAGATACCAATGGAGACTCCTAGATTCTAGAGCATCCTTTCCTCTTTATCAATTCTCTGATGCGTGGGGGAAATCTACAGGCTTCATAGTTTTCTCACCTTACCCATTCTTGCTCATTTTTCTTGATTCTTCATATCCATCAGGATGGCTATTGTAGTAAGTGAGATTATCAAAGTTGTCAAACTATTTTACTGAACTCCCTTCCAGGCAATCGGGCAATTATGCTCAACAGCTTCCATGAACCATAATCTTGGCCTCTGCCAGATTCTCGTCAAGAAAGCAGTCGATGCAGGAGCCAAAGTACGTCTCCTAACCCTACCTGCATATTTTCTCACCTCAAATGCCTCCAGGCACTTTTCCTACCTGAAGCTACAGATTACATAGCTTCCAGCGCAGCAGAATCGGTATCATTAGCCCAACCTATGGATACAAGTTCATTCATGTTAGGTCTAAGAAAAGCAGCCAAGGAGTCTTCTATAGCTATCAATGTGGGAATCCACGTGCCTGCAGTGGGCGGTGGCAAGTTGGCGAACAGGAGTTGTTGGATCAATGAGAAAGGAGATATTGATTCATATTATGATAAGCTTCATCTGTTTGATTACGGTACTTTGAGGGAGAGCAATAGCGTTGAAGGAGGCAAGGTTATCGTTCCACCTGTTGATACGGTGGTTGGCCGAGTTGGCCTGACGATATGTTTTGATGTGAGGCCTTTGATAATACTCCCCGAACTTTATTGACAGAGCCAAGCTCCGATTTCCAGAAATAGCAATAGCGCTCAAGCGCCAAAACGCTCAAATTATCACCTACCCTTCAGCATTTACAGTATCGACGGGTAAAGCTCATTGGGAAATATTACTAAGATCGAGAGCCATTGAGACTCAAGCTTATATTATTGCTGCTGCTCAAATTGGGGCTCATAATGAAAAACGAACGTCTTATGGACATTCTATGGTGGTAGATCCATGGGGGAAAGTGCTTTTAGATATGACTGGGGAGAGCTCGAAGCCTGAGATTGGGGTTGTGGGCATTGATTTAGAGTATCAGGAGACGATAAAAGCTTCGATGCCTTTGTTTAGGAGAACGTAAGTTCAAGTTGGGGATCCCTTTTATGCGCAGTCGCTGACCGTTTCTTTCCAGTGATGTATACCCGGAAATATAATTGAGATGGACGTGAAGATACCTCAGAATTGCAGCACCAAACCAAAGATCTCAAGTCAATCGAATCATAACTTTTTTTATTAGACGAATGTATAGGTTCTTTTCTTTATCCCAACGCCACAATGCAGAATAGTTGATATAAGCAGCGCCTACTAATTGTTGAACACCTTTTTGGTATCCTATTACCGATAACCATATGCTCACTCCAGCTCATCGCCCCCGCCTTTTAACACTCCAGTACTACACACATATACCACTACTCCGACTCGTATCTACAACTCCTTCTTTCCGCCTTTATTCCCCTTCCTCTCCTTTTCCCTCTTCGCATAAATCCCCGCTGTGAACGGATCCTCAAACCTCAACGCAATCAAATAAACTAGCAACACCTCAACTGTCAAAAGAATCCCCGCCGGTTTCCCAAATAGCACCGCCGTACCCAAAAAGCTCATCGTAGACCCATAATACATTGGCGCATCCGTAACATTGAACGGAAACCCCGTCACAATATCATCCATCAGGATGCCAAAATAGTCACCTAAGTATGTGCCTGTGATGCCGAGCGCCCACATGGATGACAGAACGAGTACATTGCCGCAAGCAATGAGGGCGTAGGCTATGTAGGTAGAGAGCTCGGTTTGTAGGAGAGGATGGGAGGGTTGAGAGCGTAAGGCGCGTTCGTAGAGGAAGTCGCGGAAGATGCCAAGGGAGAAGATGGCTATGGCGAGGCCATAGCAGGCGTAACGTGAGTTACCGCCGGCGAGCTTGGTGAGGACTTTGTTGTGGTATTCTGGGGTTGTTAGGTTTGGTTGAGGGTTGGGGTGCTTTTGGGCTGCTAGGTACCTTGACGTGCTGCGGTGCTGGGGAAAATCATTAATCCCTGGCTTAGAATTCATGAGACATGAGGATGTGAGTTCTTACTTCCAGAATATGGGATTGAATGCAATTGAAGCCGCAGCAACTATTGGAGTGGTGAGCACTTATCCAGCTCGAAGTGAGGTATTTCTCTTACCTGCCAGACTTCTCTGATCAAAGTCTATAAGACCTTTAACACCTCCTAGAAAACTCGTCATGGTGCCGTTCTGTAACTTCACTGACAGGGAGAACAATTTTCAGAGACGCAAAAGAATCTCTATTGAGATGTTGAAGCTGTTGTCTCGATAGTGAGGTACATAGGACGAGCGAATCAGAAGTGAGAGTTGAGAATGACGTTTGAAGCGAGTTCAGAGATCTTCCCACGTGCGGATATTGACTTTCAAGAACATGGGGTTTTCTATTGTTTGCTGCCCAGTATTTCAAGCAAAATATCGTGCGATATCTAAACGCTGCATTTATCCCTTTTGTTGGACAAGAACACAGAGTCGGAATATTTCATAATTCTGTGAGCTATTTCGTCTTTTATAAAGTCATCGCTCCTAATGTACACCATCACGCAGGATATACAAGTCATTAACCCCTCTGAAAATTGCTTGCTTTCGAGCCGAGAATAAGGAGATCATTGCCTCCGGGTTCTCGTCTTTTTGGCTGTGGTTGCAGCATCTTCCTCTTCTTCGTCATTTCCCTTTTTAAGGTCTTCCTCTAAACCCCACTCCTCTTTATCATACCAGTCTTCACCATCCGACATATCGCGATTAACCCCAACATGTGCTTCTGCTTTAGCCCACTTCATTACGGAGCGTCGATAACGATCAGCTTTCAGCAGTCCTTCATAGACTCGTTGAGCTCCTCGACAAATCTCTTCTTGCTTTTGTATATAAAGCTGCAGTGATCTTCTAATCTCGTCGGCCTCATGTTGAGGTAAACCAAGATCTCGATCGGGATGAGAACTTCGTGGGGCCAAGAAATATGGATGTACAAAAGATTCAGCACTTGAATCAGGAGTCATGGACCGTGTTCTGCTTGCTGTGTTGTCCGATGCCGCCTGTGCTTGCGCTCGCGTTCGCATACGATGAGGCGCTGGTAGATCCTCTTGATCATCTGGGACTCCTTCAATTCCGACACCATCAAGACCTTCCACTGGTTCTTTGTCTATGTTCTCCTCGAGCCGTGGCTGTGATGATGGTTGGTCTACATCCATTGCTCCTTCCTTTGTTCCGCCTTCTGGTGAAACTTTGTTGGCACCAACAAGCCGGTCTCCCTGGACAACATCTTCTCGCTTTGAGTCGTTCATTACAGTATCTTCAGGGAATTTATCCGCTACCTCTGCTACCTCTGCGTTTCCATCAGCGCCCTCAACCGCGGAAGAGGGGACTTTCTCCTTCGTTGAATTAGGGATTGCTTCCCCAGGGTGAGCAAAATCCGTGATCTGTGTTTGTGCTCTTTCGTCCGATATCAATGTACCAGTCGACAAATGATCTCCATCATCTTTCGATCTAGTCGATTGATCTCCTCTATGCCTTTCGCGCTCATCCTCAAATAGTGTAATATCGTTTTGGTCTTCGACGCTCTCACAAGTTATCCATGTGTTATCACCACTCAGTCTTGTCAAGAGGTGTTTAATCCTCCAAAGTGATGCCTTTTCTTTTTGCACCATCTCGCCAGCTTGCCTCGTAAGCTCAGTAAGTGTTTTCGAAAGGAAAGGTTTGGACAGCGTGGGATGGCCAGGTAAATCAGAAGCAGCTGTCAGAGGCGCAAGGAGATCTAGCAGTTCTGTTAGCTGCGAAAGCAATGTGCATATATGAATTCTTACGTTCAATTTTAACGTCAGAATATGGGTCCAGTTCGGCGGCAGCAGCCATGGCTTCCTGGGCCCTTTCATCATCATCATCGCTGTCGACTTCGTAGCCATCCTCGTCAATTATTGGCGGATTTCGGCTTATTATTTCCCTCTCAAAGCCCGCATGTTTGACCTTCTAGATAAGGTATCAGCGTACGGCTATATGACTGATGCTCTTTGCATCACTGCAGGGAGAAACGCTTACCCTTTTGTAAACCACTGGACCTGTTGGAGGAGCTAATTGACCTTCGTGTACATATCTCGCTTTCTTCCTTAATTTGTTTCCCCGATTTGTCATTTGTTCAATCGAGCTGTCTGAATCTGAGTCTGCAACGAGGATATATTAGTAAAGGGTTTCATGTTGAAGCTAAAAATGCTGCTTTACCATAGGCTTTCCTCTTCACAGCTTTCTTCATCCCCACAATGGTCTCTGCGAAGATGGCAGCTTGTGTCGCCATACTGACGATTTATGTAGACTCCTAAAGTCTCAGATAGTGTAGATGAGCCTCCTCTATTGAGGGAGTCTCGATAGAATAGATCCAAGTCAACTGACGCTCGCCCGCGCTCTAATCCTGGTTCGAGTTGAGGGGTTCAATGAAGCGTTGTGCTAATATTGAAGCTCAAATTCGCGTATCGTAAGATGAAGAGACCTTAGCAAATTCGTGGCCGAGTAGTAGTCTCTATGATGTTGTCTTCCGCAAATACTTGTAACTTCACAAAAGAAGGCGCCAATCCGAGGAGCTGGCTGGGCAAGGCTGTCGGCAGATCAAAATGACGCTAATTTTTTGACACAAGGCACATAACCTCGAACGAGAGGCTCAAATGAGATCTGCCCAAATAAATATTTAACATTTTCAAAACCAACCTTCCCTTCTGAGACCGCACGTTTATTCCTAATATCATGGCCTAGTCGCAATACCTTTAATTCATTCTAATAAATCCAGTCAAGAGCTTTTGAGCAGCCAAACCCTCCAAAATCGAGTCTTCTAGTATTCAGAAACCAGCTTATGGAGAATACGGAACAGCAAAGCCATGGACGGGTATGTGCCGGCCTATGTGGCTCATAATATTCCTTTCATGGTAGTTTCTGGCCTTGGAAGAACTCGTCAAAACAGCACAATTCTAGATGGTCCAGGTACCCGGATAGTATCTGAAGTGAGTCCGGTTGACTCTCCGGATGCGCAGGTTTTGCAAGAATTCTTCAAAGACAAAGATGCCAAAAAGCTTGCATGGAATGGTCGGGAACATAATGGGAGAAATAAGTTCAAGATCAAAATTGTTGGAAGGGTACGTCTGCTTATCTCAACCTCCTTGTTCTCGTACCTGGTCACTAAGTTTCTTGCAGGAGTATCTTTTACCGCCTCGCACTGCTCCTCCACATGCTCCCTCTGCACGCCCTCCCAATTCTCGAGATACCAGTCCAGCACCTCGTCCCGTTGCACATTCGCCATTATCCCCTTTGAGCCCTGCGTCCCCGCTCTTCCCAGATGGTCTTGTCGATGTTAAATGGGTTGAGAAACATCAAGACTTGGTTCCAAGTACATTTGTCTCCTTCTACAAATTCACGTCTGATCCTACCTTGACAACATTACATGACAATCAATTAAAGACGGACATAAATACTATCAAGGCCACGTTGAGTCAATCTGGTTATAAAACTCGTCTCGTAGTTGCTCTGTTGAGCGAGGGGTCTATTGTTAAGACCCCTGATGTCGAAGATCGCCTTGCCAATATCCGTAAAGCAACTGGTCTTGATTCTAAGACATCTCTCTTCTTTCTCCCACCTCAAAGCTCCCCTATTGAGCTTCAAGCATTCGTCGACACAATTATCTCGACAGTATACCCTCTCTCAATTGAATACTACCGCGACTTGAGCAAACATTCGAGGCGAAAAAGAAATAGGGGTATCATACCTCCACCAACAATACCCCCTACAACGGGCACCTCTCAGACCTTATCTAGCCAAGGCTGGAATGTGCGGTATGATTTCAAGCTTGGAGTTTTTGCCGAATTCCGACAAGAAATGGATGCTGCAGTTCGTTCATTTGAGAGTGGTTACGAAACTTTACTTGGTACTGACGTCCTGGAAGCAATTACTTCCTGGAGTTCACGGTGGAACGAAGGCCGTCTTCTTGCAGATGTCTTTGCTATTCGGATTTTGCGTTGTTTACTCTGGAATGGAAATACGACGGCCGCTGTGCGGCGATGGCAATCACATCGGGATAGGATGCACGATTTCGTCGATCGCAGGGGCAAAGGCACATTGACATATGGTTGGCAGGCTTGGCAGGCTCGTTGGGCCTCTGTCATGGGTGAGATTATCTTGAAAGCCTCTCTCCCGGACTTCAATCAAGTCAGCGTCTTGTTTCTGCCCCCGGAGAAGAGTATTGCGATTGGAGAACGATTAGAACCTTGGGAGTACTTGCACCATCCTGGTTACTGGTTTCGCATGGCAGCGAAATATACTATTAGCCGTCGTGTCCTCGCACTTGCAATTCCTGAAGATGATAGATCCGCCCCTCCTTTATCACCTTCTCCTCAGACTCCAAGCAAAATATACTCCTACGACACTTATCTTTGCCCTGAACCATATGAGGAAAATCCACTCCCAGGAAGCAATAAAGGGGTTGATCACTCTTTATTAATTATCAACGCGCTGAGATTGGCCATCCCTGAGTTTGAGAAGAGAAAACAGTTTCGTCTGGCCCATGAACTGTCTCTCATGTCTGCGAAGGAAAGTATGGGACGGAGTGATTGGGATACTGCCCTAAGAATCCTTCGCCCTCTTTGGCAGAAGACCTTATTCAGGCAAGAAGGGTGGTGGGGTGCAGTGGAGGAGATCGCTTGGGCCCTCCGCGATGCTGCTTCGCACGTTGGTGACGGAGGAACGGTTGTTTCTGTGGATTGGGAGCTTCTTAACAAAAGTTCGACTCAGATATTCCCTTTTACTAGAACTACGCTAACACCTGACAGGTTTTCAACATCAACCTAATTGGCATTATGACCTTGAAAAGTCTCTGGAGGGCCTCGCGACTGTGAAAAGCAAGCCAGCCGTCGTCCTTCGGGACCAAGATATCCACTCATTTTTATCTGCAACTTTTCTTTTCGAGCATTCTGAGGGAAAAGTGGGCGAACCTTGTTCAACCCAGTTAGCCGTCACTTCAGACGCATTACCAGCTTCCACGCCGATAAGAATATCAGAAATAAAAATAGATTTCGAAGGAAACATGAAGCCTATTATCTTGCGGCATAGTAAAACCCCTCAAGATATCAAAAATCAGCGAGTTATACTTACTAAAGTGGCCTTGAACGATGTGCTTGAAAGTACAGAATCATCCTCTGGAACAGGCTCAATGCAGAATGGACGGCCTATATTATCAGGTACCGATGATCTTACCTTTTGGCCAGGCAAGACAAGGGTTTTCGAATTCGGTTGCCTTCTGAGAGAGGCCGGAGAAGCGAGTGCCGTTTCTGCAACTTTTTCTATAGCTTCGCAGTTGTTCGATCTTGATTTCATTCAGAAATTCGAGATTTCAGCCAGTCCTGACCTATGGTGGGGCGAGAAGTCTGCTAGGAAGAAGCTCAATCGTGATAACGCTTCATCAATAGCAATTCATCCGAAGCCTCCTAAGGTTGAGCTTCGGTTCATAGGTTTTCAAGATCATTACTATACTAATGAAAACATCAAATTACGACTCGAAGTTGTTAACGGCGAAGATGTCGACTCCATTACTAGTCTGGATGCACTGCTACTGGGAGATGTTGCACCGACACTTACACTGAAGCTTGCTGCCGGTTTACAGAACGAGAATGGAGATAGTGATGGGAACAATGCGCCGCCAGGGTTCTTGGTTGGTAGAATCGCAACCGCAGCATCCTCCATCGTCGAAGTGCTCATCCCTCCGATTGATTTACCCGCCACCTACGATTTGTCTTTGAAAGCATCATACCACCTTGTTTCTGATCTAGAAACAACTATATACCGCTCGACGTCTATCCAACTTGCGGTTATTAACCCCTTTGAGGCCAATTACGACTTTTCTCCTCGCATTCATCCGGACCCATGGCCTAGCATATTCAGTCATGATGAAGGGGAAGATCTAGAAAAGACTCCCCCAACTATGGCTCATGGACTGGCCCAAAAATGGTGCCTTACTAGTCGATATTTTTCATTTGCAGCTGAAGATTTGATCGTTGAGGATCTAAGCGTCGATGTAATTGGCACTAATGGCAGTATCCAATGCTCTACCCAAAAAGTTACCGCGATACCAGAGGGCGGGATTCGTGTTGCTCCCAAAAGCTTGGAGGAAGCTGAATTCGATGTGTTTACACAGAAGAACTCTTTAGATGATCGCGGGACGGCAACTCTAGATGTTTCGCTGGCTATTAAATGGCGCCGGGATGAGGAACGATCTACCTTGAACACCACTGTTCTAGCTGTCCCTCGGCTCCTAGTCTCGAGCAGTGAGCCAAGAGTACTCGGTGGTGTTTCCTACTCGGCAACAATTCCTTCAATGGTTCATTTCGATGTCATTATCGAGAATCCCTCGAATCACTTCCTTACTTTCGGCATAACTATGGAACCTAGCGAGAAGTTCGCTTTCTCTGGTGTGAAGTCTTCAACTCTACAGCTGGTCCCATTATCTCGACGGACAATGACATTTCGATTATTGCCATATACACGCGGGGATTGGATAGGACCCATTCGATGCGTGATAAGAGATAAATACTTTCAGAAGATTCTCAAAATAGCGCCGACTGAAGCAATGAAGTCAGAAAAGGAAGGGTTGTTCATTTGGGTTCCTCCAGAAGAGGAGCTCTAGCCTTTAGAGGCCCCGAGAAATATATTTATGTTGATGTGCGATGATGATACGATAGATGACCACTGCATGCATTGGATTCGAGTCAAGAACACTTTGGTCTGTTCTCTGTGTAATCATAAATTACCTTTGAGTCGTCTCAGAGGCCCTCCAATCCGCTGCTTATATTCTTCCGAGAGAGTTGTTTTTGATGCCAAACTCTGCTTCGTCCACTCCAAGTATTCCTTTCTCTCAGCAGTAAATCGTTGTATCTCTTGACCTAACCAGGCAGCAGCAGCATCAGCACACTGATCGGCCGCCTCCATCGCCACAAGGTGATCTATTCCCTTCAGCACCTTCTCCTTCACTCTCCCAACCTTTGCACCTCCACTTCCCCCAACCCCTGTGCCCGTAATAGCCACTTTCTCTTTCCGAGCTTCAGGAAGAGACATTGGGCTCACCTCCCCAAATATGTACAATGCACTAGGACGCAATTCGCCCAGCTTCTTCAGTGTGTTGGGCGGTTCCGGCCGATAAAAAGGAAACTTGATCATACTATCTGGCGCCATATCAGGCAAGAGCTCACGATTCACAATCGTCTTTCCATCTTCGCTCATACCTGGCCAGCTCGGTCGCAGAAACGAGAAACACTCTTGATGTTTCGTCGTAGTCAAAGTTGCAGATCCATGCTCATTGGGATACAAAGTCGTCGGGGTATCACGAATGCCATATTCACACCATTGATCCAATACTCTCGGGTCCCAGGATTGATAGAATTTCTGTTTGCGGAATGAAGCTTCGGCTTCGGCTCTTGAGTGCCAGATGTCGCGACGGAAGGCGGAGAGTTGAGCTACATTGGGACCTTCAGGGCTGGAGGCGTGGCGCTGAATTACTGGGTCCAAGAGGACGAGGGTTGATAGGAGGCGAGGATGCATGAGAGAGAGATTGACGAGAATGTTTGCTCCGAGGGAGTGGCCAATTCCGACAATTGGCATGGGCATTTCAGAGCGGAAGTGGTTGACCATATGGAGGAGATCTCTGGCGTGATCCATCCATGATGCTTGGAAATGTCAATCATGGTTGATAATAACAGAATTGAGAAATTCCTCACGATCATTCCCTAGAAGTTTCTCGTTCAAAACCCCGCTCGCTCCTTGCCCCGCTATATCCGCTATCCAGATACTTCGTATCCTGAAGCCGTTGCTTTTTGAACGAGCCTGGATATCTTCCCACAATGGCTCATATAATTCCTATAACACTTAGAAAATGAAATCGCAAAGCTCTTGGGATATCTTTATTTACCTTTGGGAAGCCATTGGCATGAGCCCCAATAATTGTCACATCCCCCGCTTTTGGAAGAGGATTATCGAGTGGCGTATATTGCTTTATTGCAAGGTGCAAGACTGACTCTTGAGATTCTGATGTAGCACGAGCATATTCTCGAATGTGCTGACATTCTAAAGTGTGATTCTTGATCTCAAAAACGGAGGATGGCATGACGAGTTAAGGCTCAAAGAGGAAGTGACGTCTAATCGCAACTTTTCTTGTGATTTGTCTTCAAGGCAGGGCTTTCTAAAAAATCTAGGAAGAACATTAAGATAAATGAAATGAAAAGCATGGATATTAGGAAGATGTTTGTCCTCCCATGAAAATGAAGTCTCTTGGTTGAGCCGGACGATTTTATCTTAGGAGCTTAGACCCTGAGCTCTTATGGCGGCTATAGAATCGGCAAACCGAGGTACAAATTGCGAGGATAGAGAGGACATAATGGCCCCTAAATTCACTACCTCTTCATCTGAAAAGCTGTCTACCACGGAACGCACTTGGTGAAGATACCTAATAGCCTACGCGTATGGGCGGTAGCTTATCGTTTCCAGCTCTAGAGTCTCCTGACATGATATCTTATTATATCACGTGATATGCTGGAATACGCCCCCTGTCATTCTCCTAGCGTGTTTTTACCTAACGCGTCTCTTCAAGGCAGTGACGAAAGGCAACAACAGACTACTGCCAATTCTTAACATCAAGCATTACACTCGCATGCCCAAGAAATTACGTTTATACCCGCATTGAAATGGCCGAAGACCCGGTATCAACCATCTTTAAGGACTGTACATTTGCCATTATCACCAGCAGTGAAATTAACTCAAGCTATGCCGCTGAGGTATGAATCATGGGTATATACTCGTCATGTAAATACTAACCACTTCACAGCTTCGAGATACTTTAAAGAAGAATGCCGCGGGGCAAATACAAATAATTGCATCAGGCAGCGTCATCAATTTGGACGATGTCACTCATATCATCTCGAACACCAGCGACTTCGCTCTGTATCCCGAGGCGCGACTTCAAATGGTTCCTGTTGTTACAACTTCTTGGATCCAAGCTTCTCTCATAAGACAAAAACAAGCACAAATACGACCTTATACTCCAGATCCCAAACTCTTTTTCAACAACGTTACTATTACTTGCGGAGACATACCGTCGGGCGACAAAGATGCCATCGTTGGCGCCGTTCTTGCAATGGGCGGCTCGGAGTCCAGTAGTTTGACCAAGTTGACTACCCATATTTGTGCTCTGACGATGAACCATCCGAAGTGTGAACAAGCTATGCAGAACAGGAATCTCAAAGTGAAGATTGTTCTCCCGCATTGGTAATCAAAACCCGGGAACGTCTTGTACACTGCTAATTATGAGCAGGTTTGACGATTGCTTGAAACTCGGCAAACGTATAGATGAAAAGCCATACCTCCTTCCTGACCCAGAGATATGGCGTACGCTGCCAGATGCGGACCTACCAATACCTTCGTCAGTTGATATTGAAGGCGCTACTTCTGCGCATCCAGAATACTTCCAGACCCCAACAGACTCGCCATCCATGAAACGATTGACTGTCTTCAAAGGAAAGACCATCATGCTCTCTGAAGATCTGGGCATTGGAAACAGGATACGCAAGATTCTCGAGGATCTCATTGTTGGTGGAGGTGGATCTATCACGACATCAGTTCATAGAGCCGACATTTTTGTCTGCCGGAACCGTTCTGGGAGGGACTACGTGTTTGCCTCTCGCGCTGGAATCGATGTTGGGAATCTTGCTTGGATTTACCATTTGATCACGCACAATGAGTGGACCTCGCCACTTCGAAGACTGTTACATTATCCATTACCCGAAGATGGTATACCTGGATTTAAGGACTTCCGTATCACGTTGTCAAACTATGGCGGAGAAGCACGAATATATCTCGAGAACTTGGTAGTTGCAGCTGGTGGCGAATTTACGAAGAGCATGAAGCAAGACAATACTCACTTGATCACTGCTCGAAAGACAAGCGAGAAATGTGCTGCTGCTGAGGAGTGGAACATTGACATGGTCAATCATTTATGGATTGAAGAAAGCTACGCCAAATGTAAGATACAAAAGTTGTCGGACCCCCGTTATACACACTTCCCTCCGCGGACCAACTTGGGGGAAGTCATCGGCCAAACACAGTTTGATCCCAAGGTTCTCGAAGCATTGTATTTCTCGAAAGACCCCACTCCAAGTCCTACTGATCCCCAGCCTTTGAGAAGAAAAATTATGCATGAAAAGGATCGGAACACCCCCTGCTCACGAAATTCTGCAGAGGATGCCGTTATGGCCGACCAAAAGGACGGAGATGAGCAAGACGAGGAAGACTTTGTGGTCAAGCCCAAGAGCAAAAAGTCGGCACTCCCGCGAACCAAATCACGAGCTAGCGGCAGTTCGAACTTTTCTACTCCAGTAAGTAGACGCATCAGTGCTGGCAAGGAGAACAACACTCCATCATCAACTGGTAGCCGCAGTGCAAAAGATAAAGCCCTGAACAGACTGCATGGTATGGCGCCCGATATTGCCTTGTATGAGTTGGAAAAGAAGCGAAAGGGGCAGGTCTGGGGTGGGGAGAGAGCAGCAAATAAGATCGAGAAAGAGAAGTCTTTGGAACGCAGTTCGAGTCCCGCTGCTCCAAAGGATGATGACAACGATTATTCGGGTGAAGAAGGACCAGCACCCAAAAAATTAAAAACTTCGTTATCGAAAAATACGCTCTCTACCCTTCCACCTGTCGAGATACGCCTCTTAATCACTGGTTATAAAGGATGGATTGGCAATATGAACAAAGAAGACGTCGAGAAGGTAAGAATTGCAAACTCTCGAGAAAATTATCTGCTAATCATTCTCTAGAAAAAACTAAGAGAACTCGGTATCTTGGTGGTCCAAGATCCCGCCACGTGTACACACATGGCCGCTCCAGCTATGGTCCGAACGCAAAAATTCCTATGCGCCCTTGCCAGTGGCCCGACTATTGTGTCTGCTGATTTCATTGATGCTTGTCTGAAGGACGGAGAAATTCCCGAAATGAAGGATTTTCTTCTCAAAGACCCAGCAAGTGAGAAAAAGTTCAAGCTGAAGCTCCATGATATCGTCACACGAGCCAAGGCAAATAAGCGCAGTCTCCTCCGTCGTGTTCCTGTATACTGTACTGCGGCAATCCCGAACGGCTCAGACACATATAAGGCCATTGTTGAAGCCAACAGTGGAATGTTCAAGATTTTTGATGGTAAGCCCACGATCAAGCCAACAAATCCGGAGGACGATGATGGACCAGCTGAACCTGTTTATTTGTTGACTGGAACTCGACCGGATGAGAGAAAACTTTGGCCAAAATTTACGGAAATGGCAAAGGCAGGTAACATGATCCCGAGGATTGTATCTTCAGAGTGGTTGTTAGACGTGGCGATGTCTCAGCAGCTGAAGTGGAGCAACGTATACCTGGCCAAAGAAAGTTGACGGAAATGATGTTAATAATTTTGGGGCTTTTGTTTTGGCGAAGGTATCTGGTCTGATACCCTGTCCTTTTGTAACGATAAAATGTGCAATGGGGGGTTTCTGGTGTTGTCGGATAGTTGCTCGTAATGAGATATGCCACATGAACGACCTGTGAAGCACAATTCATGTTTATATAATTTTTAGAAGAACTTGATACCTTGTTGATCCTCTTGTCCGAAAATTTGTGCCTTGCCCCGCTTCACGAGAATGCTCAATGCCTTTTGTAACAACTCCGGATCCATCCCATGAAATTCTGACTGGGTCAACACTGCATCCCAACTTGTCTGGGAACCACATACCTTGTGATAACGTAGCCTCACTCTCCGTCAGCTCATACAACGTCAACACCGTATTCTTCTGCCCGGTCTCATCAACCTACCCCCAAATCAAATCAGCAATCACGCACCACACCCTCCTCCATCCACAAAAAC
>Ga0182030_10011923_pt1 | contig 17489 bp, 16 predicted proteins | sample 812S3MmetaG_FD_121299 | JGI IMG/M metagenome (GOLD analysis project Ga0182030, IMG submission 121299) | Permafrost microbial communities from Stordalen Mire, Sweden - 812S3M metaG (Illumina Assembly) | ecosystem: Environmental > Terrestrial > Soil > Wetlands > Permafrost | place: Sweden...
CAGCATCGGCATCGCGATGGCGCCCGGCGATGGCACCGATCTGGACCAGTTGCTGAAGAACGCCGATCTTGCGATGTACAGCGCCAAGTCCGACGGACGCCGGACCCATCGCTTCTTCGAGCCGGGCATGGACGCCCGCATCAAAGCGCGCCGGGCCCTGGAGGCAGATCTGCGCCAGGCCATTGCGGACGGCGGATTCGAGATTCACTATCAGCCCGTCGTCAATCTTCACAGCAATGAGGTCACCGGCTGCGAGGCGCTGCTGCGTTGGCGTCATCCCGAGCGGGGCATGATTTCGCCTGCCGAGTTCATCCCGGTAGCGGAAGACACCGGCCTGATAAACCAGCTCGGCGAGTGGGTGCTGACGACGGCCTGTGCCGAGGCCGCAACCTGGCCGAATCACGTCAGGCTTGCGGTCAATGTTTCGCCGGTTCAGTTCAAGAGCTGCACGCTGGCGCTGAAGGTCGCAGCCGCGCTGGCGGCCTCAGGCCTTCAGGCGACCAGGCTGGAACTTGAAATCACCGAGGCCGTATTGATACGCGATGACGAGGAGGCGCTGGCGATCCTGCATCAGCTTCGAGCGCTCGGAGTCCGGATTGCGCTGGATGATTTCGGCACCGGCTATTCCTCTTTGAGCTATCTGCAACGCTTTCCTTTCGACAAGATCAAGATCGACCGCTGTTTTGTCGACGCTCTCGCGGAGCCCGGCGGTTCGTCGTCCATCGTGCAGGCGGTGGTAAATATCGCCCTCTCGCGCAACATGACGACTACCGCCGAAGGCGTCGAGACGGAACAGCAAAGGAAATTGCTCCAAACCCTCGGATGCACAGAAATGCAGGGCTATCTGTTCGCTGCAGCGAAGCCCGCTGCGGATGTCAGGCAGATGTTGTTTTCGCACCGCAAGAGATTGGGCGCCGTTGCCTGAGCCGTAAGCTGCCAAGTATTCCCTGGCAGGGTCTTGCCCGACAATGCCGATGTTATGTTCCCAAACCGCGCTTGACTGGCCCAGACCCGGCAAGCGCCGTGGGGGTGGCCGCCAAAACCCGTTTTGAACCGGTACGCCGTTGCACGATTTGGCGAGTTTCTAGCCCAAGGCCGACGGGCAAACGCCCGAGCCCGGCGGGTGAGATCCCGGCAGCAAGGCAGTCGAATAGCAGCACGATCTTTCGGGTTTTGCGGGATATGCCGCGAGCCGGTCGTTCGGCGGGCTACGTCCGATCGGCATCCGGATCGAGGCAGCTACTTCAGGGAGTTATTGATGGAAGCAAACCTGGTGTTCAGCTTGGTGCCAATGCCGTCCACGACGCCGATGATCGCCAGTGAAATGCCCGCTGCGATCAAACCATATTCGATCGCTGTCGCGCCGGCTTCGTTCCGCAAAAAGTCCAGGATCAATCGCATGGAATCCCCCCTACCTCCCTCCAATCACCTTCTGGACAAGAAACGCGGGATTCTCTCGCGGCCCATTCTTTAGCGCGGCCGCATTGATCGACGCCTAACGAATAGGGTAAACAAGGGCGCAATTCCGCCGGCTTACGACGATGGTCTGGAATCGCCGACGACGAACGATCAGTTCCAGCACCGGACGGGGTGTCAATTGAGCGAAACTCAGCCACTGGATGCCGGCGAAGTCGCACGGCAGGCGCCGCAGGGTAAGCTGCCAATTCTGGCTCTGTCGGCCTTGGGCATCGTGTTCGGCGACATCGGGACAAGCCCGCTTTATACGTTCAAGACCGTTCTAGGCACTGCCGAAGCCGCCTCCGACCCCGCCACCATCCTGGGCGCGCTGTCGCTCGTGCTCTGGACGCTCTTCCTCATCACCACCGTCAAGTATGTCTCGTTCGCCATGCGCGTCGACAATGACGGTGAGGGCGGCATCCTGGCCTTGATGGCTTTGCTGGGAGTGAAGAAACAGCACCGGCCGACCATCGTGGCCTTTGGTCTGTTCGGGGCGGCGCTGATCTACGGCGACGGCGCGATCACACCGGCAATTTCGGTGCTGTCGGCGCTGGAGGGCCTGAACATGGCCACGCCCGCGCTGCAGCCCTATGTTGTTCCCGCCGCCGTCGCGATTCTGATCGGGTTGTTTGCAATCCAGTCGCAGGGAACGGCAGCAATCGGTCGCTTCTTTGGCCCGGTGATGCTGGTCTGGTTCGCCGCCATGGCGGCGATGGGAATTTCCGGCATCGTCCAGCACCCCGCGGTGTTCGCCGCGGTCAATCCGGTCTACGGCCTGTCCTACCTGTTTTCAAATGGGTTCACGGGGTTCCTGGTGCTGGGGGCGGTATTTCTCTGCGTCACCGGCGCCGAGGCGCTCTATGCCGATATGGGGCATTTCGGCAGGGGCCCAATCCGGCTGGCGTGGTTTGCGGTCGTCTTTCCGAGCCTGATCCTGAACTATGCCGGGCAGGCGGCGCTGGTTCTTGAAGGGGCGCCGACGGACGGCAATATCTTCTTTCGGCTTTGTCCCCAGATTCTCCTGATCCCGCTGATCGTACTTGCGACCGTCGCGACGATCATCGCCAGCCAGTCGATCATCACCGGGGCCTTCTCGATGACCCGGCAGGCGATTCAACTCGGCTGGCTGCCAAGATTGCGAGTCAAGCAGACCTCATCGGAGGGCTACGGGCAGATTTACGTTGGTGTCGTCAACTGGTTGCTGATGATCGTGACCGTCGGGCTCACCATCGGGTTCGGCAAATCCGACAATCTGGCGGCCGCCTACGGCATCGCCGTTTCGCTGACCATGCTGATGACCTCGGTGCTGCTTTTCATTGCGATGCGCGAGATCTGGCGCTGGAGTATGCTGGCTGCCGGCGGTGTCGCCGCCTGCTTTCTCGTCATCGACAGCGCCTTCTTCCTTGCCAATCTCACCAAGATCGCCGAGGGCGGATATGTCCCGCTGATCCTGGCCGTCTCCGTCTACGGCGTGATGTGGATCTGGCATCGCGGCGCCGCCGCCATTTCGACGCGGATGCACGAAGCGCTGATCCCGATCCCGGAATTCATGGCCGACATCGCCTCGAAAAACGTGCCGCGGGTTCCCGGTACCGCCGTGTTCCTGACCCGGACCGAGCATGATACGCCGCCGGTGATGGTCTGGCATGTCAGGCACAACCGCGCGCTGCACGAGCATGTTTTCGTGCTGCGCGTCGAGATCCTGCCCGTGCCGTGGGTGGCATCGCGCAACCGGCTCGCCATCGAGCAGGTCGCGAAGGATTTCTGGCGTGCGGAAGCGCGTTTCGGTTTCATGGAACGCCCCCATATTCCGGAGCTGCTCACCACCAGCAAATCTCTGGGATGCACCGTCGATCTCGACGATGTCACCTATTATGTCGGGCATGAAACGGTCGTCGGCCGCGACGACGGCAGGGGCCTGCCCGCCTGGCAGGAAGCGATATTCGCGGTGATGGAACGCAATGCCGTTCATGTCAGCGACTTCTTCAGCCTGCCCAGCGACCAGGTCGTGGAGATCGGGCGACAGGTTTCGATTTAGCGGCGTGGCTCCCCGTAAAGGCGTTGCCGCCGCAAGGTGAGGGCCGCTTGACCTGCGTCAAGCGTCAACGGGCAAATTTGTCGGAACCTAGACATTACAAGCGATCAAGGGCCGCGCAGCGCTGTTCGGCCGCATTGATCAAGGGGCAGTGGTGGAGATTAAGCTCGAACATAGCCATACCAGAGAAGCCATCCGCGCCCGGCTGGCACGAGATCCCCGCATCAGCTATCTGCGCGACTGGATCTATGGCGGGATAGACGGGGTGATAACGACCTTCGCGGTGGTGGCGGGCGTGGTCGGCGCCGAATTACCTTCAAGGGTGGTGCTGGTGCTCGGACTTGCAAATCTCGTGGCCGACGGCTTTGCCATGGCGGCGGGCAACTACAGCGGAACTCAGGCCGAGCGGGATGACTATGACCGTCTGCTGGCGGTCGAGCGCAAGCACATCGCCGTTGTTCCGGATGGCGAGCGGGAGGAGATCAGGCAGATCTTCGCGGCCAAGGGCTTCTCCGGCGACAACCTGGAGAGAATAGTGGGCGTGATCACGGCGGACGAGTCGCGCTGGGCCAAGACCATGGTGGTGGAGGAGTATGGCCTCGCGCCAACGCCAAAGGCACCCATCCTGGCGGCGTTCAGTACGTTTGCCGCTTTCATATTATGCGGACTGGTGCCGCTTGTAACGTATCTCGGCGCAGGCGGCCTCGTTGCCTGCGTGGCCGCAACCGGCGCGGTGTTCTTTGCCATCGGAGCGATCAAAAGCCGGTGGTCGCTGACCACCTGGTGGCGGTCGGGATTGGGCACGTTCAGCATCGGCATGTTCGCCGCGGCGCTGGCCTTTTGGGTCGGTTTTGGCTTTAGAACGCTGTTCAATCTTTCGTCGGGATAAACGGCTGCCTCGCCCGCAACCCGCGGCACACCGCCGTGATAATACCCCAGTTTGACCACTGATCCGCCGCGCCTTCATAACTGTAGTGCACGCCGGATGGGATCACGATCTACGCCAGTGGAAATATCCGGAAATACTCAGATCTACCTGCGATCGCGGGTTTGATCGTGTCAGTGCGATACCCGCGAATGTGCCGGCCAATGATCTATTCGGTGCGGCAAGCCATCCGCGCTTTCGAAGCGAGGCGGGGCGACGCCTGGGTTGGCGACTTGCTGCCGCGAGCCGTTCTTTTCGGTCTGGTCGGTATTGCAACGTTTTTGATCGGCGGCTGCGCAACGATTTCGCCGCGCAATGTTTTGCCGCAGGCGGATGCCGGGCGGATCGAGCCCGAAGGATTTCATAATATCCGCTTCTGGGGCGACGCCTCGGCCCGGGATATCGAAAGCATCGTGATGGCGGAGGCTCCGAAAGCGGGATTGCCGGGATCGTCGGCGCTTGAAAAACATCCGCCGCTATCGAATCTTCTCGCCATCTCCGGCGGCGCCGAGGACGGCGCCTTCGGCGCCGGCCTGCTGGTCGGCTGGAGCGACGCGGGCACGCGGCCGGTATTCGATCTCGTTACCGGCGTCAGTTCCGGCGCGCTGATCGCTCCGTTCGCATTCCTCGGGCGCGAACATGACAGCCAGCTGCGAGAGATTTTCACGAAATACGGTAGAAAGGACGTATTCACCTACAATGTGAACGGCCTGCTTGAAGGCTCCGCACTGACCGACGACGCGCCGCTGGCGCGATTGATCGAAAAATATATTGACGAAGCGTTCCTCCAGGAAATTGCCAGAGAACGGATCAAGGGCCGGATCCTCCTGATAGGTACCACCAATCTGGATTCGCAAAGGCCGGTGCTGTGGGACATGGGCCGGATCGCGATGAGCAACAACCGCGAGGCGATCACCCTGTTCCGCAAGATCCTGCTCGCCTCGGCGACACTGCCCGGGGTTTTCCCGCCGGTCCGGATTCAGGTGCGGGTCGGCGGGCAGAATTACGATGAGCTGCATGTCGATGGCGGCGTAACCCGGCAGGTGTTCATCGCGCCGTCGATATTTTCGTTTGTTGCTCGCGACCAGAAATCCGGCAGAGCCGCCACGAAGCGGCGATTGTACGTCATCAGAAACGGAAAGATCGATCCTGAATGGCAATCCGTCAATGAGAACGTGCTGTCGATCACGCAGCGCTCGATCTCCACGCTGATCAAGAACCAGGGGATCGGCGATCTCTACCGCATCTATTCCATCACAAAGCGCGACGGAATCGATTTCAACCTCGCAAGCATTCCAGCCGATTTCAGCGACACCAGCAGTGAGCCGTTTGACCAGAAATATATGATCGGGCTGTTTGATCGCGGTTACGATCTGGCGAGCCACAATTATTCCTGGATGAAGGCGCCGCCAGGACTGGAATTGGCAACCGAGACCCACAATTGAGCGTGAATACGCAGAACCGAATTGGTTCCAAAGCTTCGATCGGAACGGTACGAATTAATCAGGGTGACGTCGGCGCGAAACAGGCTTATTCAATCCAACGATGGTCCGATCCGGCGCCTGAAGCCGGTGCGCGACGACACTGAACAGCGAGGAGCCGCCATGCCCGGCCATATGCCGCCAATCCCCCCGGGGAATCAAAGCAACAAGGGACCCAAGACCGCCGACGCCGATGCCGCCCGCGACACGTCGGTCAAGGAAGGTCACACCCAGAATACACTCGAACAGGGCGACACCGCCAACATCAAGCAGAACACCACGAACAAGGGGTTCTTTCAGGGCCGGCGGGTGAAGTAGCCTCGGTCTGCGCCCGATCGCCTATCCGGCGAGGAACGACCAGATCATCGCGACCACCGCCAATGCCATCAGCGCGGTGCCGATCCAGCCGAGCGTGGTCAGCCACGGCCCCGCTCTGAACCGTCCCATCAGCCCGGAATTTGCGACGATCACCATCATCATCGCCATGATCGGAACTGCGACAACACCGTTGAGCACGGCACTCCATACCAGCATGTGGATGGCGTCGATGCCGGTAAAGCCAAGCCCGAATCCGATCACGGTGGCGGCAGCGATGATCGTGTAGAATCCGATCGCATCCGGGGCCCTGGCTTCGAGCGTAGCCGGCCATCCGAAGACTTCGGACACCCCATAGGCGGCCGAGCCGGCCAGCACCGGTATCGCCAGCATGCCGGTGCCGATGATACCGAGCGCGAACAGCAGGAAAGTAAAATCACCCGCCAGCGGTCTCAGCGCCTCGGCTGCCTCGGTTGCCGAATTGATGTTGGTGACACCGTGGGCGTTCAAAACCGATGCCGTGGTCAGGATGATGAAAAAGGCAATCACGTTGGAGAAGATCATTCCTACGCTGGTGTCGATCCCGATGCGGTCAATCTCCGTTACGCCACCCCTGGTCAGCTCGCGGAGCGGGCGGCTTATCTTGCCCTGATTCATTTCCTCGACTTCCTGGGAGGCCTGCCAGAAAAACAGATAGGGGCTGATGGTGGTGCCCAGCACGGCCACCACCATCAGGAAATAGTTGGTATTGATGCTGGGTCGCGGCCAGACCGCCGCCAATAGCGCCGCGCTCCACGGAATATTCACGGTGAGCGCGGTCGCGACATAGGCGAACAGCGTCAGCGTCATGAATTTGAGTATCGGGGCATAGCGGCGATACGGCACGAAGACCTGCAGCAGGATGGACGCCGCCGCGAATATCAGGGCATGTTCGTGATTGAGGCCGCCGATCACCAGTGACAGGGATTCCCCCATCGCGGCGATGTCGGCTGCGATGTTGAATGTATTGGCGGCGACCAGAAGAAAGATCAACGCCAGCACCAGCCAGCGGGGAGCCAGCTCCGCCACATTGGCGGCGAGGCCCCTGCCGGTTACTCTGCCGATCCGCGCGCTTACCAGCTGGATCGCGATCATGAACGGTGTGGTCAGAAACACCGTCCACAGCAGGCCGTAACCGAACTGTGCCCCGGCCTGCGAATAGGTGGCGATCCCCGAAGGGTCGTCGTCAGCGGCGCCGGTCACCAGTCCCGGACCAAGTAGGCGAAGCACAATGTTGCGGGATTTTTTGATCTCTGAGCGTTGGGTTTTGGTCATGAAATGCTGTGAGATCCGGGATATTGAAGGGCAGGCGCCTGCCTTCAGGACATTCGCGATTTTGCCGCGGCAATCAAGGCAATTTGCATTAGCTCGACCGGCTGCGGTGCTGTCGGGGCACGCGCAAACGGCGTATCCTGGCAATTCCGGCAGGCCGGCTGCGACGCAACGCCCGAAGATTCCGTGTCCTCGATCTGGGGGGAACATTTTGCTCTGTCTTTTGACCGACATTCGTGCAGGTAATTGATCGCCTTGGAGGGGTTGCCGTGACCGGCGAATGCGAATCAGGATTGACGCGACGAATTGCAGTGCTCGGTGCTCCGATCGACATCGGCGCGTCGCAGCGCGGAACCCTGATGGGCCCTGCGGCGCTCAGGACAGCCGGCCTTCTGACCGTGCTCGACGGACTGGCATGGGAAGTCATGGATCACGGAGATATCTCGATCAGCGATGTCGCCGAGCTCAGCGACGCCGCGCCCGATAATGCAAGGCAATACCGGGAAATCCAGCGCTGGACCCGGACACTGAGTGCGCGCGCCTATCAACTGGCGCGATCCGGCGCGATCCCGATCTTTCTCGGCGGCGATCACAGCCTCTCGATGGGTTCGGTGAACGGGATTGCCCGCCATTGTCACGAAGCTGGCCGCGAGCTCTTCGTTTTATGGCTGGATGCGCATCCGGACTACAACACTCCTGCGACGACACAGTCCGGCAACATGCACGGAATGTCGGCCGCGTTCCTGTGCGGCGAGCCCGGGCTGGACCGCCTGTTGGGCGAAGAGCCGCGTTCACCCATCAAGCCCGATCGACTGGAGCTGTTCGGCATACGCTCGATCGACAAACTGGAAATGGACATGCTGCGCAACCGGCGTATCAGCATCGTCGACATGCGACATATCGATGAGTTCGGGGTCGGGGTGCTGATACGCCGCGTCATTGAAAAGGTGAAGGCCTGCAACGGCGTGCTGCATGTCAGTTTCGACGTTGATTTTCTCGACCCCAGCCTAGCGCCGGGCGTCGGCACCACGGTGCCGGGCGGTGCGACGTATCGGGAGGCCCATCTGGTGATGGAGATGCTGCACAATTCCGGGCTGGTTCAATCCGTCGATGTGGTTGAGCTGAATCCGTTTCTCGATGAGCGGGGCCGCACCGCGCGCACCACGGTAGAGCTGATCGGGAGCCTGTTTGGCCAGCAGATCACCGACCGGCCGACCCCGACCAACGCCATTGGAGCGGGCGACTAGAACCATGCGTCGGAGAAGCCGGACCGGCTGAACCAAGGCGATCCCGCGCCGCTGAAATTGCCCAGGTCCGCGCGCGCCTCGGAAAGGCCGGCCACAGCGCAGGCCTTCCGGCCGGAGGATTGCCCGGGGGAAACGGTGATCGGTTCCGGCAAGGGATACGGTCTTTCTTTCTTCCGTCACCTGGCCCGCCTCCTTGAGACCTGCAACTTGCGGATTGTTCCCGCGCGCACGCCTTTCCGGTCAGCCGCAGTCTGGAACCTTCGCTGCTCCTTCGATTTGGTTTACCACAGCAACGTCAAGCAGGCACGTCCATGAGCACCCAGCTTTCGAAACGAATTCCTGTCGTCGTCACGCTCGCGGTTGCGGTTTTCGGCGTCGTGGCGATGCTGGTCGTCGATCACGGGCCGTGGAGCGGTCCCAAGGTCCACACCGCGGAACTCCACACCACGACCGCCGGCTCCGCCCACGCCGCCGGAGCGACGGTGACGCCGACCATGCCGCAGTTGGGCCTCGAGCCGACCGCGCCCGGACCCAAGCCCGTTCAACCGGCGGCGACCCCTGCCGCACATTAGGGCTCCGGTATTCCTGGCGTTCGGTATCCGGAAATACGGCGCAGCCCCGGCCGCCTCAGCGGACGCTGACAAACGCGCCCCATAGCGCGGCAAGGACCGCGCCCGCGAAAACATAGGTCGGACTGTCGCAGAAGGTGCTGCCGTATCGGCATACGTCTGCGCTCCAGCTGCCGATTTCATGATGGCCGGCGGCATAGAACAGACCGGCCAGGACAGCCAGCACTGCGGCCACGAAATACATCTGATGTCTCCCTGCGGATCGGTTTATCCGGCACGCGACGGTGACCGGAGGACCGGCTCACGCGACGGACCGGGCAACCCGCCCGGTACCACGCTCTTGACGATGCCGAACCCGGATTGCTGCCGACCTAAACGAAATCCGCAGATTTAAGACGAATTGGCGTTGTTCGAATGGTGCCCAGGCGCGGCGGCAGTCGCATCTGCGCCAGCGAACCTGGCGTGTTGGGGGTTCCGGCGGTTCGCCTTGCCCCGGCTGCTCCCCACGGGGCCCCGAATAATCCAACTGGCGGCATTGATTGCCGCTCCGGTTAAAGCCGCTGCGCCAGCCCCGACCTCAGTGCCGCGTCAATCTTCAGTTGAACGCGGCGCGCGGCCAGGGCGGCCAGCCTGGTTTCGGTTTTGCCGGTCTTGACGCGGTCGCCGATTCGGAAACGCCATTGCCAGATACCTGGGTCGGCAGTCACTGCGACGCTGTATTCGACGCCTTTATGAATCACGACTGTCTGATGCCCCCGGAATCGCGTTGCGCAGGGTCAAGCATCCGGCCAGGAAAAGGTTCCATGTTCGCCAGCCGAGACCGCCGGCTCCAACCGCGAATCCGGAAATTCGTTAGTGCCTAGGCTTCGCTCGATGCCTGGTGGGGCTCGGCAAACGCCCTCAGCATTTCCCGCAGCGACCTGTCGATCTGCTGTTGAACCCGGCGGATGGCCAACTGCTCGATCGTGGTTTGGGTCACGCCTGATCTCGCGGTCGGACCGATCTTGAATTCCCAATGCCAGGCATCGCGCCTGATCTTGAGCAGCGAAAACTCCACGTCGCGGTGCGTCATATACGCTCTCCGAATCTTCCGGCACATCAGACTAGCCGGGAGACTCCGGATCGGGCTGTTCAAAAATGACCACTCCAGCGCACAAAGGCCGGTGCCCGCGCCTGGCTGAACAACAATTAGCTCGGTTGTGGCGTTGCGGTGGTGGCGGCAGTCGCAAGCGCATGCAGCGCCTCGCTCATGGCCTTGATCGTGGCCCCGGCCGCCGGGCCCAGTCCATGCCGTTTGGCGATCCATTCCGGATCATTGTACGAAAGCCAGGTGTCTCCCGACGCATCCTGCCAGACCAGCGCCTTCAGCGGCAGATCTATTCCGACCGCCTGGGTCGACTGCATCAGCGGCGTGCCGCCCTTGGCGTTGCCAAAGATGATGACTTCGGTCGGCCGCAGTGCCAGCCCCACGTCCGCCGCACCCGCCGCATGATCGATCCGCGCAAATACGGTCATTCCCTTCGCCCTGACCGCGGCCTCGAATTTGTCGATCGTCGGTTGCGGCCCGTAACTGCTGTGAATGGTGATCAGTCCGTCTGCAGCCATTGCTTGCTCTCCCCCTAAGCCAGATCGCGGCGCCTTGTCCGCGGCCTTGTGGCGGCGGCTCGAAAACGGTAAAGGCGGCATTCGCGGTGACCTGACATTTCTCGACACCTCGCACAGGTTCAAGCCGGGGGAGCGGCCCGAAAGCGTGACGCCTGTCCGATCCCTATTGGGCGCGCCGTGCTCTCGGTACGAAGACAATCCGTCGCCAACGTGTAACATGGCTTCGACGCGAAATAAATCCGGGATCAACGAGGCCGATGAATGAGGCTGATGAATTCGTGACCGCTCCCTTGCCGGCGGCGAGCCTTCCAGCCTTTCCTATCGACGGGGATCGGCGCGACCTGCGGCTCGACGCCTGCCGCGGGCTGGCCTTGTGGTTCATTTTCCTCGATCACATCCCCGACACCGCTCTTGGCTGGCTGACGCTGCGCAGCTACGGCTTCAGCGATACCACCGAAGTTTTCTTCTTCGTGTCCGGCTATACCTGCATGCTGGCCTATGGCGGTTCATTGCGCGAAAACGGCTGGGGCGCGACGGTGGTCCGCGCGCTGCGGCGGGGCTGGGAAATCTATGCCGCCTTCCTGCTGCTGATGATCGCCTATCTGGCGGCCGTTCAGGCGGCCGGCGGCGGCAGCCTGTTTCTCGACCAGACCAACACCGCGGTTTTCTTCGCACATCCGGCGGCGGCCATCGTCCACATCGTCCTGCTGCAATATACCCCTTTCAATACCGACGTGCTGCCGAGCTTCGTGCTGCTGCATCTGGCCTTTCCGGGCGTGCTGTGGCTGATGACCCGGAGCGCCCCGCTGGCGCTCGCCGCGTCGTTTCTGCTCTATCTGCTGGCGCGGACGTTCGATTGGGATTTGCCGTCGTGGCCGAGCGGCCAATGGTACTTCAATCCGCTGGCCTGGCAGCTGCTGTTCGTGCTGGGCGCCTGGTACGCCCATGCCGGGGCCGGCCGGCTGCGCAGCATCGTGCAGTCGCGCGCCGCGTTGCTGCTGGCGGTGCTCTATCTCGCCTTCGCTCTGGCCGTCACGCTGAGCTGGCAATTCAAGTGGCTCGAAGGCTTCATACCCGATTCTGTGGCGAAGCTGATCTACCCGATCGACAAAAGCAGCCTGGCGCCGTTGCGCGTCGTGCATTTTCTCTCGCTCGCCATCGTCGTCTCGCGGCTGACGCCACCGGACTGGCACGGCCCGATGAGGCCGCTGATGACGGCGATGATCCGCTGCGGCGAAAACTCGCTGGCGATGTATTGCCTCGGGGTTCTGCTGTCGTTTCTCGGCTACGTCATCCTGTTCGAGTTTTCCGCGGGGATCGCGATGCAGGCCGCCGTCGGCATTGCCGGGATCGCGCTGATGATCGCCGCAGCCACGCTGCTGACCGCGGTCGCCAAGCTGGACCGCCGCGGGCCGGAACTGTTCTGAAGCGATCCATCGGCCGACAGGCGGCACGAATACGGCTCTGCGGAGCAGCCGCCCGCGCGCTGCTCCGCAGACAGTCGTGACATCTCGATTCGCTTTTCAAACAGCCCACCCCGTCATTGCGAGCAGCAAACGGTCGCGCGAATGCGCGCCCGGCGCGACGAAGCAATCCATGCGTGCCAGGAAAGAATGGATTGCTTGGTCGCTGACGCTGCTCGCAAAGACGGCCGAACGAGGAGCCAAATATCGAAAACAACCCCATGCAAAGTAACATGGTGCTGCCGGCATGTGCTTTGGCCGATCCCGCGAAGACATTTTGATACGTCGGGAAAATCAGCTGCCTGGCCCCGGCGTCGCGCCAAATTTCGACGGAGCGGCGGCATCGCGATGCGCTGGCGGCGAGCGGTGCGTCGTCGAGCCCGCTTGCGCCGCGAGGCCCTGCTGGCGCATCCGGCAGCCGGGGCCGCTACTCGCACTTGTGCAGCGGCGGCGTCGGGCCGCCGCTGGTGGTGAATTTACCGTCCCGGATGGTGTATTCGCCCTGCGGGCTGCGATTGTACATCGCGCGCATCGAGCCGTCCGGCTGCATCATCAGCCCGCTCTCGCGGATCTGCTGGAGGCCCGGAAACAACACCCGCAGATTCAGCATGCCATCCGCGGAGACCTCGGCGGCGACGACTTCGCTTTCCTCGGAGGTATCGTTGAAACTGCGCTGGAACACGACCCGGCCTTCTCTCACCATCTCATAGGCCAGCAAGGTGTCGCTGTTTCTGTCGGCCGCAAGCGAACAGTCGCGTGACCAGGACCCGATCAAGCCCCATTTGTGCACGGTCTCGGCCGCCGTTTCCGCGTACCCCTCGGACGCGATGGCCAGACACGAGACAAGTGTCAAGGCTATTCGAAAACAGCATCCCTTCAAAATCCGGGCTCCAACTTGCAGGCGATCGACAATGAAGTTTAGCATCCCGGTTCGGCCGCGCAAAGCCGGCCGTGTTCCTCCTGTCATTGATTTCGCCATCCTCGGACAGGAGCTCGGGCCTTGGCGGAGACGCCCGAAGCTCGACGACCGGCGCAGGTCGCGCTCTGTCCGTCCCTTGATGGCTCTTCACGTCGTAGGGGCTGCCGAGGCGCGGCGGAGGTGGATGGGACAGGCTTCCAGTGAACGCGGGCCTCGTTGGCTTCGCGAAGCAACTCGAGCGGAGGCGCCGCGTGGAAGCGGCGGCGCCTCCTGTCTTGATGTAACGACGACCCGCATCTGGGGGTAGCGCGCGGCGGCGATGTTTGCGAGACCGACGCCGGGCGACGTCCGTAACCAGGAAGGACAGGACCCGGGATGAGCGAAGCGATAGCTCTCAACCCTCGCCGATGGAAGCGATGGGTTTCGCAAAGCGCTCAACCCTCCTACGAGCTTTCACAAGCTGCGCCTCCTGAAGGCGCGGCTTGTCGCGATCACTTGGACATGTTTTCCTTCTTCATGTTGTCCTTCTTCATGCCGTCCTTGGACATGTTGGAGCCGGTGGTGCTGCTCACCGTGCCGTCGTTCATTTTCTTGCTCGAATTGCTCATGGCCGGCTGTTTCGTGGTGTCGCTCTGGCCGGCAGGGCCGGTACTGGTCTGGGCGAATGCCGAACCCGCCAGCAGGCTCATCGCGGCAACGAGGAAAAACTTACGCATGTCTGATCTCCGATTGGGATGAAGTAACTGTTGCACAATGCTCCCGCGAAAAGCTTGTTCCGGGCGGCGAAGCTTTTTTGCGCAATGCTCGAAGGGATCTGTCCGTGATCGCGCTAGCATTTGAGCGCAGTTCAAAACAGCGTGATAGCCGATTGTTCCCGGCGCGTGGGATGGGCGAAGCAGCGCGATACCACCTGTTGTTATCTACAAAAGTGATGGGTTTTTCGAACGGCTCAACCCATCCTCCGCGTCAACATGCGGTCCCGATCGGAGGACCGGACAGCCCAAATCGCGTTGAAGCGGTGGTGAAATTAGTTCCAAAGGATCCGCGCTTCATCTTCGGCGACGGCCCGGTCGGCCTCGTCGGCATCGCAAGCTACGACGGGCTTCGCGGTGGGCCCTGAAAAAAAGGCTTGCGCCGTCGGGCAAATCACCTGCATATTGTCAGCATCGCAAAGTGAGGTCCGCGCCGGGAAACCGGCCGCGGGCTTTTTCAATTACGGGCTCCTTCAATTCTTGGCGGCCGCGTTCGTGACGCAGGTTCCACCCGCTGCGGCAGTCTTCGCAAGACCCGGGCGCCACACGCATCCTCCGAGCATTCAGATGTCCAAAACCGTCACCGAAATCCGCGCCCTGGCGCGAAGCCACTCCGTGGCCGCGCTCAGGGTTCTGGTCGGCGTCATGCGCAATGTCGATGCCACGCCGGCGGCGCGGGTCGCCGCCGCCAATGCCGTTCTGGACCGCGGCTGGGGCAAACCCCGGCCGGCCGACAACGACGACGCCGGGACCCCGGGGCAGATCAACAAGATCGAGCGCTGCATTGTCGATCCTGAAAATTCACACAGCTAGGATTTTCGAGCCGCTGTTGCGGCCGGCCCGCTACAAGGGCGCCTTTGGCGGCCGCGGGTCGGGAAAGTCGCATTTTTTCGGCGAGCTTCTGGTCGAAGAGAGCCAGGCGGCCAAAGGCACGCTCGGCGTCTGCATCCGCGAGGTGCAGAAGACGCTGGCGCAATCCAGCCAGCGCCTGATCGAAAGCAAGATTGCGGCCCTCGGCGTCGGATCGCATTTCCGGATCTATCGCGACAGGATCGAGACCCCGGGCGACGGCCTCATCATCTTCCAGGGTATGCAGGACCACACCGCCGAATCGATCAAGTCGCTGGAAGGTTTCCGGATTGCCTGGGTCGAGGAAGCCCAGACGCTTTCCGCCCGCAGCCTGGCGCTGCTGCGCCCGACCATCCGCGCCGAGGGCTCTGAGATATGGGCCTCGTGGAATCCGCGCCGGAAATCCGACGCCATCGACGACTTCCTGCGGACGAGGAAGCCAGCGGGCTCGATTGTCGTCAACGCGAACTGGCGCGACAATCCCTGGTTTCCCGCCGTGCTCGACGACGAACGCAGGCTCGACCTGTCGCTCTACCCGGAGCGTTACGACCACATCTGGGAGGGCGATTATGCCAGGGCGTTCGAGGGCGCCTATTTCGCCGAGCTGCTGGCCTCGGCGCGCCTGCAGGGTAGGATCGGGCGGGTGTCGGCCGATCCGCTGCTGCCGCTGCGCGCCTTCATCGATATCGGCGGATCCGGCGCGCGGGCCGATGCCTTTACGATCTGGATCGTGCAATGGGTCGGACAGGAGATCCGGATTCTCGATTATTACGAAGCGGTGGGCCAGGTGCTGGCTTTCCACGTCAACTGGCTGCGCTCAAAATCCTATCAGGACGCGATTCTTCATCTGCCCCATGACGGCATCAACGAGAACCATGTCACCGGCAAGCGCTACGAGGAACATCTGCGCGAAGCCGGCTTCAAGGTCGAACCGCCGGTCAGCAACCAGGGCAGGGGCGCAGCGGCGATGCGGATCGAGGCGGTGCGCCGGCTCGGCCCGAAAATGTGGTGGAACGAAACCACCACGGAGGCCGGCCGCGACGCGATCGGCTTCTATCACGAGAAGAAACACGAGCTTCGCAACGTCGGGCTCGGCCCCGAACACGACTGGTCGAGCCACGCCGCGGACGCGCTCGGCCTGATGGCGATCTGCTACGAGGAGCCGGGCCGGGCCGCGAGCTTCAACCGCCCAATCCGGTATGGCGATCGGGGGTGGTCGTGAGGGGGCGGGGCCACCAGACTTGATACCGCATAATTCGTGGCCCTGGTTTGGGCGCTCGAAGCACGTCCGAACCGATACCTGCAACCGCTAGGCGGCGCGCTTTGCTTATTTTCGCTTCTCTTCGCATCTTTTTGGGGTAGTTACTTTTACCTGAAACTAAAGCTTATAAGTTGCTTTTTATACCCAGCAATCCTTCTCTCGCTGCCGCGTTTAACGCGCAGCGTGTTCTTGGCATATCAAGGCGCGCCAATAATTTCCTTCAACGAGCAGGGATTTTTTGCCCGCCGTTGGTCTTATTTTGGATGGATCAACTGGCGAGATGTTACGTCAGTTAAGATCATTTCTGACAATACCGGCTTGCGATACTCCATTGAAGTTCATCTTACCGATGAGGAATTTGCTCACCTTACCTTTAGTGATCGCGTCTGCGTCATACTTGTCGTCCAGGGACCCTTGTGGTTTCTTCAATGCAGCGACGACAGCCAGAATGGACTGCAAATCACAAGCCGATGCGAACTAACATGCTCAGGAGCAGACTTTATAACGACGATTAATCGCGTTTTGTCGAGCGCACACGTGCCCTGTACGTGGAAGCAAACGTTCCCTGCAAGCTGATCGTCGCTCAGGGGGCTATTCCGTGCCTTGCGCGGAACGAAATGATTTCGTGCCAAACGGTCTGAGCTAAACTTCAGCTTTTGGCACGAACCGAACCAGCCGGGTCGGGCTGACCATGTCCGTTGATTGGGGTAGACCGGAAGCGGCTGGCAAAGAATGAAAAAGACCCATGGCCGACATTCTCGCGTCCGAAGTGGTCTGCGAGATCGCGTCAGTGGCGGATTTAGTTTGCCGTCGGCATTTTCGCTTTGCTGCTTCAAAAAACATTTGACACGTCGGGCAAATCAGTTGCATATATTCATCGTCGCAACGTCTCTGAGCCCGCGCCGGGAAACCGGCGGCGGGCTTTTTCAATTCGGCGGCGAGCCGCGTTGGCGAGGCCAAGGGCTGCCGATGCGGCGAGCGTCGCCCAATTCAGCCAGGCGGCCGACGTCACACACCGTCCGCGCCAGCTCAGCGCCCGGCTTAAAAACCCTGAACCTCAACCCCAAGATCGCGTCCCGCGAAAATGGCTGCAGCCCGATGCCCAAGATGTCGATGATCGAGCTCAAGGATATCCTGGCCTCGGAAAAGAACGATGCGCTGGCGGCCCTGGTCGCAGCGCAGCTGTCGCAATCCCGCGCCGAGGCGATGGACTATTACCTCGGCCACATGTGGCACGACATGCCGGTGCAGGACGGTCGCTCAAGGGCGGTCTCGACCGATGTCGCCGACACCATCGAG
>Ga0182030_10011924_pt1 | contig 17489 bp, 20 predicted proteins | sample 812S3MmetaG_FD_121299 | JGI IMG/M metagenome (GOLD analysis project Ga0182030, IMG submission 121299) | Permafrost microbial communities from Stordalen Mire, Sweden - 812S3M metaG (Illumina Assembly) | ecosystem: Environmental > Terrestrial > Soil > Wetlands > Permafrost | place: Sweden...
CATCCTACGGCAGGACTTTCACGATAATTTAATTTTTGTTACCATAGAGCCATGGTTGAGTTCTCACATTTAACGAAGGCCTATAAGAAGAAGGTGGTCGTGGACGACTTCACCCTCTCCGTGGACGTGCCGATTTTCGGCTTTTTGGGGCAGAACGGGGCGGGGAAGACGACGATCATGAAGATGATCGTGGGCCTGCTTACGCCCACAAGCGGAACGATCACGATCGACGGGGCACTTTCGTCGCATCCGATTTTCAAGAAAAAGCTGGGCTATATGCCGGAGACGCCGTATTTCTACGAGCGCATGACGGGCATGGAGTTTTTGCGCTTTTGTGACGAGCTTTTTGATAATAACAACAGCGGTGCCAGCCCGGCGATGCGAACATCCCACTACGAGGAAATTTTAAAAAAAGTGGGCATTTTTTCCGCACGTGATGCGGAAATTCGGACGTACTCCAAGGGCATGCGCCAGCGCCTCGGTTTCGCACAATCGCTCGTGAACGAGCCGGAGTATCTTTTTCTCGACGAGCCGCTCGATGGGCTCGACCCGATCGGCCGCCGCGAAATGAAGGAGGTAATGCTGACGTTGAAACACGAGGGCCGGAAAATATTCTTGAATACGCATATTTTGGCAGACGTCGAAGAGATCTGCGACGAGGTGGGAATCGTCCATAAAGGAAAATTGTTGTATGCGGGCGGCGTAAAAGCGTTCTGTGCGGGCAAGCCGCTCGAGGAGCGATTTATGGAAGTCGTGCAGGCACACGAAACAGAGGCGCGTCTTGGACCATCCAAAAAATAATCCGCACCATGAGAAATATCTTCATCATCGCAAAAAATACGCTCAAGCTCGAGATCCGCGACAAGATCCTGTACGGCATCATCGTGTTCGGTCTGCTCTATGTGTTCTTCACGCTGTTCCTTGCCGACCTGGTGCTCAAAGAGCCCTCAATGGTCAAAGCGTTCGGGCTGACGGGAATCTATTTCTTTAACGCGATCATCGCGCTCTTCCTCGGCACGACATCGTTCTTTAAGGATGTGGACCGCAAGGTGGTCTACTTCATCCTTTCGAAGCCCGTGTCGCGCGCGCAGTTTGTGCTGGGAAAATTCTTCGGACTGTGTATGGTGCTGCTCCTCACGAGCGCGATCCTCGGCGTGGCGTATGTGGGCGTGGTGATGTACAAACAAGCCGGGTTTGACTGGATCGGGCTCACCGCCATCGCGATGCAGTTCCTCGAAATGGCGCTCTTCCTCGCATTCGCGATATTCGTTTCCACGTTTGCGAGCTCGTTGCTTTCCATCGTGTACACATCCGGCGTATTCTTCCTTGGCCACATCGTAAGCCAGCTCGTCACCGACGCGAAGGCGATCGGCCTCGGGGGTCTCAAGTTGTGGCTGGTGGAGATCCTCTATTATATTTTCCCGAACTTGGAGAAGTTCGACGCCCGCGATTTTGCGATCCATGCGGTGCCTACGCCGTTCACCTCGTTTGCTCTCGCCGTCGCGTATGCGGCGGTGTACATCGTTCTTTTGCTTTCCGCCGCCGTGTGGATATTCGATAAAAAAGAAATTTAAAATATTGAAATGGCGCGGCTCAATAATCCGTTCGCGAAAATAATAACAGTGGGGTTGCTGCTCGCGCTCATCACGCTTTTGCAGCTTGAGTACGATGCGACGAAGATCACCCTGCCCGCGTCGACCGTGCAGGAAGTGTCGCCGTTCATGGTGCGTTTGCTCGACATGGGATTCCATCCCGCCGTCGCGTCGTTCCTATGGGCGACGACGATGCCGGAGATTCTGGACCTATGGCGAATGAAAACGGAGTATTTCACCGACCTCGCGTTCGTGAACGCGGTGGATCCGAAGTTGAGCTATCCATACGCGTTTTCGGTGCTGACCCTGCCGGCGGTGCCGGCGGCCGATGACCCGCAAGCGGTCGCGCAGGCGGATGCGATCGGCGCGCAGGGGATTGCGAATGGAGATACCGACTGGCGCATTCCGTATTACATGGCGACGAACGAATTTTTATACGCCAAGGACGATATCGCTGCGGCGAAATATTATAACCTTGCCGCCGAGACGCCGGGCGTTCCCGCGTATGCCGAGCGGTTCTCCCTGAACTTCGGCATCGAGACCAACCAACGCCAGAAGACGGAACAGCTGTGGGAGACCATCAAGGATTCCACGAACGATCCGGACACGCAAGCGCGCGCGCAGGCGTACATCGACCACTTGCAGGATTTTGATTATCTTGACGCCGCGTCGGCGTTGTATAAAAAAGAGTTTAGCGTTTTTCCCACGTCCACTGCGGAGCTCGTCGCGAAGGGGATCATTCCATCCGTGCCCGCGGACCCGTTCGGGTTTACGTTCATCATTCAGAAGGACGGGACGTCGGCGATCGATTTGAACACGTTGCCGACATATATGTCTACGAGTACACTACAATAATGAAACTCGCGATCGGCATCGTGGGTCTCCCGAACGTAGGCAAATCCACGCTGTTTAAGATTTTAACAAAGCAGAACATCACGATTGCCAACTATCCGTTCGCGACAATCGACCCGAATGTGGGCGTCGTTGCCGTTCCCGACGAGCGGCTCGAGAAATTGAACGAGCTCAGTAAATCCAAAAAGAAGATTCCCGCTGTCGTGGAATTCTTTGACATCGCGGGTCTCGTGAAAGGCGCGAATAAGGGCGAGGGATTGGGCAATGCATTTTTGGATGACATTCAGCTGACGCAAGCAATCGTCATGGTGGTCCGCGCGTTCCAGAACCCGGACATCATCCATGTGGACAATTCGGTTGACCCGGTCCGCGACATCGATGTGATCAATCTGGAACTGATGCTGAAGGATCTCGACACGGTGGACAAACGCCTCACGCGCGTGGAGGCGGAAGCGCGCGCCGGCAAGAAGGAGGCGTTGCACGATAAGGAGATCTTGGAGCGATTGAAGAAGTCGCTTGAGGGCGGCATCCTGCCCGTGACCGACGCAGAGCTCGTGCACGACGTCAAGCACGAGCCGCGATTGAACGACCTGCGCCTGCTCACGACGAAGCGGCAGATGTATCTTATCAACGGAAAGGAATCGGACGTGTCGCCGGAACTGCTCGCCAAGATCGCCGCGCTCGGCGCGGACTACCTCGTGAGCGACCTTTCGTCGCCGGAGGTGGAATCGGTGGAGATCCCGTTGCTCGTCAAGAAGGCGTATCACGTGCTGGACCTCATCAGTTTTTTTACGACCGGCGAGGATGAGACGCGCGCGTGGACGATCGAGCGGGGGACGAAGGCGCCGCAGGCATCGGGCGTCATCCACACCGATTTCGAGGAGAAGTTCATCCGCATGGAGGTCGTCCCGACGGCTAAACTGCTCGAAGCCGGCGGTTGGAGTAAGGCCAAACAAAAGGGATGGCTCCGCGTGGAAGGGAAGGATTATGTGGTAAACGACGGGGACGTGATAGAGGTGCGCCATGGATAACAGATAAACGGACGCTGGGGTGGCAGGGCGATGCATGAGTGTTGTCCGGACTATGAGCGTTTCGGGTTTAATATTGATAAATTCTATGTTCTGATATCACAGTTTGTGATTTCAAAATATAATAAAATCCAGCGTTCTTCACGATACCCACTCAGTCTCTTGCGGGCACATCCGGATTTCCGGCTATAAGCGGTGAGATGGGGATTTTAGAAAGTTTTAATGTCAGCGGCGTATAATTGATGTTATTATATAATTCATTCAATGTACCGATTCCCCGTTGCTGAATTTAAAACATTTCCAAAAGAGTTGAGGGTTCTGCGCGGTCTTCGCACTCCTGCCGCGATCCAGGATTTTTTGAACCGCATGCCGTTCAACTTTGAGGAGGGCGGCGAGACGTACCGGTCACCGGTCGCGGTGCTAAAGGCAAAGAAGGCGCATTGCATGGAGGGCGCGATGCTCGCCGCAGCGGCGCTGTGGCTGCACGGCCAACCGCCGTTGCTCCTGGATCTCAAGACCACACAAAAGGACGTGGATCACGTGGTTGCGCTTTTTAAAGAGAGCGGGCGATGGGGCGCGATCAGCAAGACGAACCACGCCGTCCTGCGCTACCGCGACCCGGTCTACCGCGACCCGCGCGAGCTTGCGATGTCGTACTTTAACGAATATTTTTTGGACAGTGGCGTGAAGACGATGCGCAGCTACTCCGCACCGTTCGATCTCTCGACATATGGCGGCGGATGGATCACCGCGCCCGTCGACCTCGTGGACATCGTCGCCGACCTGGATTTCTCAAAACATTTTCAAATCTTTAAAAAAGGCGGCGAACGAACGTTGCGCCGCGCGGAGCCGATCGAGATCGAGGCGGGGAAGATTGTGGAGTGGGAGAAGAAGTGCTAGTTTCTCCTGTCCAGCGCCGAGCCGAGCGTTTCGTCGTCCGCGAATTCGATCTCGCCGCCGGTGGGAAGGCCGCGCCCGAGGCGACTCACCCGCTTGGCGAGCGGCGCGAGTTCTTTCAATAAGAGTGATGCCTGAAAATCGCCAAGCGTGGTGGGGCTGAAGCCGAGGATGATCTCGTCCGCCGCGCCGTCGAGAGCGTCCGCGATATATTTTTTCAAACTGAGCAGGCGCGTTTTTTGCCATTGCTCCAAAAATCCCGTCTTCGGCACCGGGCCGATAATAAAATACCGTCCGGTAAACTTTTTTGTGTTCTCAAGAGAAAGATAGTCCGTCTCTTTCTCCACCACCATGATGATGCGTTGGTTCCGCGCGGGATTCGCGCAGACGTCGCACAGCGTGCCGGCGTTCTGATGGATGAAAAAACATCGCTCGCAAATCTTTATCGCGCGTAGCGCGTCGATGCTCTGCGCCAGCGCGCGCAGATCTTCCTTTGGTCGTCCGATCAGATAGAACGCAAGCCGCACCGCCTGGCGCGGCCCGATGGAGGGGAGTTCGGCAAGCTCGTCCACCACCTTCTGCACCGGCTCCGGAAGTTTCATCATGATTGTTTTTTCACTATTTTCTTTTTGACCGAGCCTTCAAAAAGCCTGAACGCGGGACGTTTTTCTTTTTCATAAACATAGCGGATCCCTAGAACGTGTCCACATTTATGACAAACTAATTTTTTACCCGCCTCTGCATATGTTTTGACAATGCGGTCAATGTACATACGCCTTAGCGGACCAGGCCCATCCTTTTGATAAAGGCAGAGAAGGGTTTTACATTTTTCACACCTGATTTCCAGCAATCTCGCATAGCCGCCTCTAGCCTTACGGAATTTATCCTGTGCGAGTTTCATTATGTACCAATTATACAATTAAAATCATTCTTTTTAAATAGTAAAATAAAGCACTAAGGTTTGAGAAATTTATCTTTTAATTTCCAGAAAAAAGCACCTTCACTTTTTCAACTAAGAATTTCAAATCCGAGACGTTTTCGATAGTAGCAATCTTTAATTCTTTCGCTTCTTTTATTAAGAAATTTTGAATGAGCCTGGCATTTTCAAATTGTCCGTTTGTAAATGCATCTTCCGTGCGATGTTCCCAAAATTGTCGCTGATGTTTTTTCTCGTCCGGTACGGTAATTAATATTACCAACCCCTCATGTTTCAAAGAGGCGGGATCGAGAAAAGCGGCTTCAGCGATACACCCTTCTTTGTGTAAATCGATTTCTTGCATCACCAAATCTTTATATGCTTTACGGACCTCAAGTAGCCCTTGTATAACATTTTCAGAAGTGCGATCTCCGAACGCTTGATATGCTTCCGTTGTCGGCAAAAAGAAAAAAGGATTGGTCGCGGGAGACTTGCCCTGTTTGCCAATTTTTCTGACCTCGTCTGCTTCGAGATGGGGAAGCTTTAATAATTCACTTAAGGCGCGAGCGAGTGATGTTTTACCAGAGCCCGGAACGCCGTAAAGGATTACATTCATTATTTTTGCTCAATTTCTTCCGAGAATCTCAAAAAATATCCATCAGGATCTAAAACGTGGATCTCCCTTTCTGTGATGACCATATCTCCCGCTTTACGCTTACTCTCTTTGACTCCTCTCTGTATTGGATAGTTATTCGCGTTTAATTTCTCCACGATGGCATTTATATCCGGCGTCCTGATCTGGAGATTGATACCTCTTCCGTAGGGATATTCTAGTGGCCCGGTATGCCAATCTGTTTTTTCTTGTTGCTGGATCATCAGTTGCGCCTCTCCATATGAAAGAAAGGCGAACAACGGATCGGTGCGGTTATATTCCAACTTAAAGCCCAAAAGCTCAACATAAAAGACCGAACTTTTTTGATAGTCGGAAACATATAATTCGGGCATCAAACCGTTGAACTTCATGACTTAAGGATAACTCAATCTACACCGCGATAGCAAAAAGATTCGAAAGAATGCGTGAGCCCTCTGAGGAATAGCCATATTTTTTTGAGGGGCTATCGGAGGCCGCGAAGGCGGCCGAGATGGAGCGCCCCGCCAGCAGGCGGGGACGCGTACCCGAAAAAATATATGGCTATTCCTCAGAGGGCCGGCAGTTCTTCGTATCTTTTCTCTATCGTCTTGAAGCTCGCGCGTTCCGCATCGAAGAAGAAGTCGAGGTCCTTGAGCGCGCCGTTGCGGTGCTTGGCGATGCGCAAGTGGACGGTGTTGTCGATGGACGAGGCGGTGTCGTTCGGGTTGTGCTCGTCGCGCCAGAGGAACATCACGATGTCCGCGTCCTGCTCGATGGCGCCCGACTCGCGGAGATCCGAAAGGCGGGGGATCTTGTGGTCGCGCTGTTCCACGCCGCGCGAAAGCTGTGAGAGCGCGAGTACCGGCACCTTCAATTCGCGCGAGAGCGCCTTGAGGCCGCGCGAGATCTCGGTGATCATGTTTACCATGTTGTCACTGTTCGTCCGCGGGCGAATGAGCTGAAGGTAATCCACGATGAGCAGATCAAGCCCGTGTTCCACTTGGAGCCGCCGCGCCATGGAGCGCATCTGGAGAACATTCAGCGACGGTGAGTCGTCAATGAATAATTTGATCGATGAAAGCCGGTCGAGTGCGCCCTGGATCATGGAAAACTCGCTGTCGTTCGAGATGCGGCCGGTGAGAATGTTCCAAAGCGGTACCTGCGATTCGGCGGCGATGATGCGGTCCTGCAACGATTCGCGCGACATTTCGAGCGAGAACAGGCCGACGGTGAATCCCGCTTTGCCCGCGTTGCGCGCGATGTCGAGCGCGAGCGACGTTTTGCCGACCGACGGCCGCGCGCCGAGGATGACGAGCTCGGATTTTTGGAGTCCCGAAAGCGTCTCGTCGAGCGCGGGGAATCCGGTGGGCACGCCGCGCAACTTTCCGCCGCCCGCGTGAAGTTGCGCGATGCGCTCGTACGCGCTCGTAAGATCGTCCTTGAGCGACACGAAGTTTTGCGGCATGGATTTCTGCGAGATCGAAAGGATCTTCTGCTCGACATCGTCAAGCAGGTCTTCCACCTCGCCGCCGTTCGAGAACACGTCTTCGGCGATCTCCGCTGACGCCTTGATGAGGTCACGCAATACTTTTTTTTCTTTTACGATCGTGGCATAGTGCTGGACGTGCGATGCGCTCGACACATGGTTCGTAAGGTCCGCAAGATACGCCGAGCCGCCGACCTCTTTTAAGAGCTCGTGCTCTTTGAGAAAATTGGTGAGGCTGAGCACGTCGATCGGCTGGTGCTTTTCATAGAGCGTAAGGATGGCTTTATAGATCCGTTCGTGCGTCGGCGTATAAAAATCCTCGGGCAATAAAATATCCGCCACACGGAAGATCGCATTCTTATCAATGAGGACAGACCCCAACACCGCCTGTTCCGCTTCCAGGTTCTGCGGCGGGAGTTTCAGTTGTGATTTTTTGGTGACCGCCATCGTTTTTAATGATTATGTAAAAGATTAAAAAAATCTTTTTCTGATCCGCGAACCGTCCTTGGTATCCCTTATGGAATATCCTAATGCTTCTATCTCTTTTCTCAAAGCGTCGGACTGGATAAACTGTTTATTGCCGCGCAAATCGGCATATATTCGGGCCATTTCCGCGATTTTGGGATCATTCTCGGCCGCGCTCGTGTCGGCCATGGCATCTTCCAATCCAAGTCCCAAAACTGTATCACATTGCTTGACGAGCGCAAGCTTCTCTTTTGGATCGCCGCCATCAGCCAGCATTTCGTGGAGTATGGCAAGCGCCTGAGGTGTGTTCAGGTCGTCGTCCATCGCCGCGCGGAACTCGGTGAGGTATTGTTCAAGAGATTTTTTCGCCGATTTCCCGTTCGCCGCCGCCGCGCTTTCTTCATAGAGATCGTTTACGGCTTCGTAGAGCCGTTCAATGCCATTCCTTGCCGCATCCAAACTTTTCCAGGTGAAGTTCAGCCGCGTGCGATAGTGCGCGCCGAGCGCGAGATAGCGATAGACGAGGGGGTGATAACCGCGCGCCGTAAGTTCCGTGAGCGTAAGAAAATTTCCTTCCGACTTTGCCATCTTGCCGCCGTCAAAAAGAAGATGTTCGCCGTGCATCCATACGTGCGCGAGCGGAACGTCGTACGCGGCCTCCGATTGCGCGATCTCGTTCGTGTGATGGGTGCCCACAAGGTCGATGCCGCCCGCATGGATGTCGAACGGCTGTCCAAGGAAGTGCCGCGCGATCGCGGAGCACTCGATATGCCATCCGGGGAATCCCTCGCCCCATGGCGACGGCCAATGGAGAAGATGCTTTTTGAACTTTCCTTCCCGTTTGAACCACAGTGCGAAGTCGGCGGGGTTGCGCTTGTCGTCGTCAACGACCACTTCTTCGCGGGCACCGGTCATTTTTTCCGCGAGTGATTGTCCGGAGAGCGTGCCGTAGGAGGGAAATGTGCTCACATCGAAATAAACCGCTTTCGGCGTGTCGTACGCGAAGCCTTTCTCCAATAGAATCTGGACCAACGCGATCTCCTCGCGCACATGCGCGCTCGCGGGCGCGACGATGTCCGGCTTTATGATATTCAGCTTGGCGAGGTCATCAAAGAACGCGTCAGTGTAAAACTGAGCGATCTCTTCCACGGTTTTTTTTTGCGCTGCCGCGGCGGTCTCGAGTTTGTCGTCGCCCGCATCGGTGTCACCGGTGAGGTGGCCGACGTCCGTGATATTCATCACGCGCCGCACGGCGTAGCCGCCCGCGCGCAATGTCCGCTCGAGGATGTCTTCAAAAATATAGGTGCGGAGATTGCCGATGTGCGCAAAGTTATACACGGTCGGTCCGCAGGTATAGAGACCGACCCAGTCCGGATGAATGGGCTTGAGCGGTTCCTTCTTTCGTGAAAGCGTATTATAGAGCGTTAGAACCATCCTTTTCGTTTGAAGTAGACGGTCATCACGACCATCCCCACCACCATGATGCCGAGGACTATCCAGAACGCGTAGGGGAGTCCGATGATCGGTGTGCCACGCGTGTTCATGCTAAACAGCGCCGCGATGAGCAGGAACGGGAAAGTGAGGAACGAAAGCGACGTGAACGTCTTCATGACACTATTGATCTTAAGGTTCATCAGTTGGTTGTTCGTGTCCTCGAAGTCGGAGATCGCCTCGCGATAATCCTCAAGCTGGTTCACCACTTTGAGCTGGTCGCCGATGAGATCGTTCAGATAGATCTCCGCGTCATCCCCCCAGAATTTTTTTCCTTTTGAGAGGAGTGAGCGCAGGATCGGTTCCTGGAGGCGCACCACAATGCGGTACTCGGAAACATCGCGTTTGACATACGTGATGCGCTCCAGTACCTCCTTCTCTTTATCTTTGAATATCTCCTTGCCGACCGTTTCCACTTTTTCGCGGATATGGCGCAGTTGCCGTTCCTGGAAATTGACGAGGTGCTCGATGAGGGCATACATCACCGCGAGCGAGGAATCGCATTCCGCTACACCAAACCCGTCCATCACGTCATCCAGCCCGTCGTAGTGGACGGTGGCCACGCTGTCCTTGGTGATGACGAAGTCGATCTCGGTGCGCGTTGATGCCTCGTCGTCGCGATCATAGATGGGGAAGTAATAGATGAAATAAAGATAATCTTTGTATGCTTCCACGCGCCCGCGCGCCGAAGGGCCGCGCAATTCCTCCACGATAATGGGATGGAGCTTATATTCCTTTCCGAGCCACGCCAGATCCTTGTCCGTCGGCTTCTCCACGTCGACCCACTGAACCCCTTTTCCTTTCTTAATTTCCATAATGATATTTTAACATATAAGATAAGAAACTTATTCACGCCTTGTGGACGCGATTTCCCTTATGGTATAATGGTATCAGAACCAAACCACCCTGATAACTTTCAGAAGGAGAAAAAGTGGCAAGGAAAGTTACTGAAGAAGAAGAGGCTCTTTTTAAGCGTGGAGTCGATGATGGCTTCAAAGGTTATCCCAATGCAAACCTGCTAACTCACTGGTATTATCGCCATGGAGTGGATGCGGGCAAACAGCGTTACCGGCGCTTTCTTGTAGGTCCGACGCATTATGAGTTGGGGACGGTGGTTCCGCCGGAACCGCTTCCGGCCCCACCGCCCGATCGGCGAAGGCAGTATGATCCAGAGATGGATTTGCCTTCTCTTAAGGAAATCACAGAGAGGGCCAAAAGGGACTCCTCGACCTTCTCTCCGCTTCAGCAGATGCTTCGTCTTATAGAGGCGTGATCGTGTTTTTTCATGAATAGAATTTCAGTCACCCGCGGTCGAGAACCCCACTCGGCCGCATTTTTTTGTTAAAAAATCATGAACTGGCACTCTCTTGACGAGATTGCTAACGGCGGGTAAAATGGATGGTGTAATACGATGACCGACCGAACGGCACAAATTTTGGAGGCGGCGATACAGGAGTTCATCAACACCGGCGATCCGGTGAGTTCGGGGTTGCTCTACGATCGATACGATTTTGGAATAAAACCGGCGATGATACGGCTTGAACTTGACGAGCTTGAGGACGCCGGGTATCTCGAACAGCCACATCACTCGGCGGGGCGCGTGCCGACGAACAGTGGTTATGAATTTTTTGCAAAGCGGATGCTGGGCATCGCGAACGTGCCGGGCGAACGCTCCGCCGGCGGCGGCGCGAAACAAAATGATCTTCATCTACTCCTTAAAGAGCAGGTGTGGCCCGACCTCTTAAACGAGCTTTCGGCCCAGCTCGGGTTGCTCTCCGTCGCCGCCGACCTCGCGCGCGAGTCGGTCTATAAAGCGGGGCTTCAGCACCTGATCGATCATCTCGATTGGCAGGATCAGAATGGCATCCGGTCGGTCATTCGCGATTTTGAGGAGGTTGATGAGCGCGCGCCGCGCGCGGGGGAGCATATGGGCATCGGCCCGCAGATCTTCATCGGAAAGAAAAGTCCGCTGACGACGAGTGACAATCTTTCCGTGGTGGGCGGGAACTATCAGATCGGCGGTGCCACGATCTCCATCTTTGCCATCGGTCCCAAGCGGATGGATTACAAAAAGGTCATACGAATTTTTAAAAATCTTTAATCAACTTTTAATAAACCCATGGCGGACGAAGAAAACAAATTACCGGAACCGACGGTCGCCGACCTAAAAGAGCAGATAGAAGAGATGACGGCCCAGCGGGACGAATACCTTGCCGGATGGCAGCGCGCGAAGGCGGACTTTATCAATTACAAAAAAGAAGAGTCGAATCGCGCTGTCGAGATCGCGCGGTATGGAAGCGCGGATCTGATCAAGGATCTTATTTCCGTGATGGACAATTTCGATCTCGCGTTGCGCATGCTTGAAAAAGCCGGGCCGGTGGAAAAGGGTATCTATCTGATCCGCACGCAGATCGAAGATATTTTAAAGAAGCGGGGATTGGAGAAAGTGGATATAAAAGAAGGAGACGTGTTCGATCCGGCGATGGCGGAGGCGCTCGCGGAGGTCGTGTCCGAAAAACCGGCGGGAACCGTGGTGGAGGTGATCGAACAGGGATATCGATTGCATGAAAAGGTCTTGCGCCCGGCGCGCGTGATAGTAAGCAAAGGAATATGAAACACAAACGCGCAACGGAGAAGTTGGATCATTTTCAGTGCGGGAAGTGTAAGAAGTGGTGGACCATCGGTGATGCACCAAAAGAGAAGAAAGAATGGTTCTGTCCGTGGTGCGGGACGGTCGATGGAAAAATAAAAAAATCATTAAAAAAATAACATGGCAAAAATAATTGGAATCGATTTGGGAACAACAAACTCGGCCGTCTCCGTCATGAAGAACGGTGAGTTACAGATCTTGGAGAACAGCGAGGGCAATCGCACGACCCCGTCGATCGTTGCGCTCTCAAAGAGCGGCGAGCGGCTCGTTGGATTGCTTGCGAAGCGGCAGTCGGTGACGAATCCGACGAACACGATCTTTTCCGTAAAGCGTTTGATCGGGCGCAAGTTTACCGATGCGGAGGTCCAACGCGACAAGGCGTGGCTTCCGTACGAGATCCGCGCCGGTGCGACCGGCGGCGTGGAAGTGAAGATGGGCGACAAGTGGTATTCGCCGGAGGAGATATCCGCGTTCATCTTGAGCAAGCTTAAGGCCGATGCCGAGGCGAAGCTCGGCGAGAAGATCACCGACGCCGTCATCACCGTGCCCGCATATTTTGATGATTCGCAAAGACAGGCAACGAAAAATGCCGGCGAGATCGCGGGGCTTAAAGTAGACCGCATCTTGAACGAACCGACCGCGGCTGCGTTCGCGTATGGCGTCAATAAAGAAAAGAACCAGAAGATCGTCGTCTACGATTTCGGCGGCGGAACATTCGATGTGTCCGTTTTGGAAATGGGCTACGATGTCGACACAAAAGAGCAGACGGTGGAAGTTCGCGCGACCGGCGGCGATACGCATCTCGGCGGCGATGATTTTGACAAGAAGATCCAGGAATATCTGGTGGCGGAATATAAGAAACAGGAAGGCATCGACATCTCAAAAGATCCGCTCGCGGTACAGCGGTTGAAGGAGGCCGCCGAGCGCGCGAAGCACGAACTTTCGACCGCGCTCGAGACGGAGATCAATATTCCGTATATCTCGTCCGACGCGAACGGGCCGAAGCATTTTCAGATCAAGCTGACGCGCGCAAAGTTGGAATCGCTCGTGCAGGAATATATCGACCGTTCCATCCAATTGACGAAGGAGACGGTGACGTCACCCGCGCCGAAGGGCGCCGGATATCAACTGAGCGAGATCGCGGAAGTGATCCTCGTCGGCGGCCAGACGCGCATGCCGGCAATGCAGGAAGCGGTCAAGGTGTTGTTCGGCAAGGAGCCGCATCAGGGCATCAATCCGGATGAGGTGGTCGCGCTCGGTGCGGGCATTCAGGCGGAGATCCTCGCCGCAAAGGCGGAAGGCCGCAAGACCGAAGGCGAAGTAAAAAATATTCTCCTGCTCGACGTTACGCCACTCGGCTTGAGCATCGAGACCTATGGCGGCGTGGCGACACCGATGATCCCGAAGAACACGACGGTGCCGACGGCGAAGTCACAAGTGTTCTCGACGGCGGCGGACAATCAGACGTCGGTCGAGGTGCACGTGCTCCAGGGCGAACGTCCGATGGCCGCCGACAACAAGACGCTTGCGAAGTTTATTTTGGACGGTATCCCGCCATCGCCGCGCGGTATCCCGCAGGTGGAGGTCACCTTCGACATTGACGCGAACGGCATTCTGAACGTTTCCGCAAAGGATAAGGCGAGCGGCAAGGTGCAGTCCGTCAAAGTGGAAGCGTCGAGCAACCTTTCAAAAGAAGAGATCGAGAAGTTGAAGAAAGAGGCGGCAGAGCATGCGGCGGAGGATGAAAAGAAGAAGGAGCTCATCGAAACGCGCAACCAGGCAGAGTCGCTCATTTACACCACGGAGAAGGCGGTAAAGGATGCAGGTGACAAATTGCCGGTGGACGTGAAGACCGGGGTGGAGGAAAAACTTGCGGCGTTAAAAACCGCCAAGGACGGCGACGACGAAACGGTCATCAAAGCCGCAACCGAGGCGCTTTCGGTGGAGATACAAAAGATCGGGCAAGCGGCGTATAATAAATCCAATGAACCTCAGGGAAGTGATGACGGGCACCAGCCCGATGGACCCACAGAACCAAAACCTGATCAATCCGTCTAAGATCAGCACGGCAGAGCGCTCGTCGGGAACGTGGCGGTCGCTTGGTCTTGACGCGATAGCGGTGCTGTCCGCCGCGCTGTTCGGCTATTGCTATTACCGCTATCTCACGCAGGGATGGTCGGTGTGGTTCTTATTCGCGGCACTCACGTTCTTTGGGGTGGTGTCCGTCATGGAGGTATTTCTGTCCAAAGGGGGATGGCGGAGCATACTCGTCATTCTTCTCGAAGTGGTGGCGATCCTCGGATTTTTTTGGCGGGATGAGGCGACGGTGCTTGGCATCATCGCCGCCATCATGATCGTCATGCTCGTGTGGGGGCATATGAGCGCCCGTGCGCAGGTGCAGAACGGGATCGAGATACCGTTCTTCGGTGCGAGCGGGAACATGTTGGGAAAATTCACGACCGCGGTTCTGCTCTTTATGATCCTTGCATACGTCCCGCAGATCGGCGGCAACGCGCTCGTCGTTTCCCAGCAAAGTTTCCGGACGTTCTTTGACTGGACGTCGGGTCTCGTGAACAGCTTCTATCCGGAGCTGTCGCTCACCGGTTCCTTCGGCGATTTCGCGCAAAGCGCTTCCAAGATGGAGTTGCAGAATAATCCGAGCTTCCAAAGCCTGAACACCGCTCAACAGAACATCGCACTCCAGCAGGCGGCCACCCAGTTCACGCAGAACTTTTTGAAGGATGCGTCCGGTACGATCGCCACGTCATCGCCCGCGAGCGATGCGTTCTATAATGTGCTGAACGGCGTGCTTTCCGCATGGCAGAACCAGTCGTCGGGATGGTTCGATGTCGGCTGGGTGACGGTGCTTTTCATCGGTTTGCGCACGCTCGGCATCCTGTTCGTGTGGTTCGCGCAGTTCATATGCCTTGTTTTTTACGAGCTGCTCCTTGCGTCGGGGTTCATGAAGATCTCCGAGGAGCCGCATTCGCGGGAGGTCATTGGATACTGATAGGCGCGCAATGAGGTATTAAATTTTTATGAAAGATTATTATTCAATTTTAGGAGTATCAAAGACCGCTTCGGAAGAAGAGGTTAAAAAGGCGTATCGCAAGCTTGCGCATCAGCATCATCCTGACAAGGCCGGCGGCAACGAGGCAAAGTTCAAAGAGATCAACGAGGCGTATCAGATATTGTCGGATAAGAACAAGCGCGCGCAGTACGACCGTTTCGGCACGGCGGATCCGATGGGCGGGTTTGGCGGTGGAGGCGCGCCGGGCGCGGGCTTCGGCGGTGCGCAATGGAGCGGCGGATTTCCCGGTGGCGGTTTCGACCCGTCGCAATTCGGCGATATGGGGGACCTTGGCGACATCTTCGAAAGTTTTTTCGGAGGGATGGGCGGTGCGTCGCGGCGCAAGACGTACGAGTCGGGATCCGATCTTGAGATGCATGAACAGGTCACGCTGGAAGAAGCGTTTTCCGGAACGGTCAAAACCGTACGCTTGAAAACGTTCGTCCAGTGTGCGAAGTGCGGTGGTAAAGGTGCGGAACCGGGCAGCGGTTTTGAGAAATGTTCTACGTGCGACGGACAAGGTCATGTGCGCGAACAGCGCCGGACGATGTTCGGCAATTTTTCGCAGGTCAAGACGTGCGCAAAATGTCATGGCACTGGCGAGGTGCCGAATAAACCGTGTGGCGTGTGCCGCGGCGCGGGGCGGGTGATGGCGGATCGCGAGATCAAGATCGACATCGTGGCGGGCATTGATGACAACCAGCTTATTAAAGTGAAGGGGATGGGCGAGGCCGGCGAGCGCGGCACGACCGCGGGCGATCTCTACGTGCGCATACGCGTGCGGCCGAGCGCGGTATTCGCGCGGCACGGCGCCGACCTCGTCGTCACGAAAGAGCTCAAGCTGGTTGATGTCCTGCTTGGCAAAGCGATCGCGGTGCCGGTGGTCTCCGGCGGCACGATCACGGTGGAGATTCCCGCCGGGTTCAATCTTAAGGAGTCATTGCGGGTGGGCGGCCAGGGCATGCCGCACATCAATTCGCGCGCGCGCGGCGATTTACTCGTGAACTTTGTGATCAAGGCGCCGAAGAAGCCGGGTGCGAAGGAGAAGGAGTTGCTGGAGAAGCTCGAAAAAGAGCAGTAAAATCAGGACCTTCTTCCATTTAATAAAGATTTAATGTGCTTTGTGGTAAGGTGGGGAAATGACAGAGAAAAAAGCGTCATTGCCCTCATCGTTTGGAGCTTTGATCGAACATTTTGACGCAAAGTTTAATTTGCTCATTGATGGCTATGCCGCGCTCGATAAAAAGATCGATGATCTAAGGGCGGAAATGGATAGGAGGTTCAACGAGGTAAATGAACGGTTCAAGGAAATAGATATGCGGTTTGACACGGTGGACGGGCGCCTTGAAGCGATAGAGTTGCGGCTTGATGAGTCGGATAATAGGTTTGAAGTTGTATTTGAGGAGTTGCATGATCTTCGCCATTCGACGCCGCAGGCAGTATAATGGCATTTATGAGCAAGGATATTGTTATCTCCATCGATAAAAATTCCGTGAATCCCGCCGAGGCGGCAGCGCTGTATATCGAGCTCGGTTGGGGAACCGCGAAAGAATATTCGCCGGCGCGGATGAAGCGCTCGCTCGCGCATTGCGACATCGTCGTCTCCGCGCGGAATGGCGTGGGCGACCTCGTCGGCATTGGGCGTGCGTTGAGCGACTTTGCGATCGACACGAAAATACTCGACCTTATCATCGCACCGGAATATCAGCGCCAAGGGCTCGGCCACGCGATGATGAAAAAGATCGCGGCCGTCGCGCGCGGCACATCCATCTACTTCGAGACCGAGCGCAAGAACTTCGCCTTTGCAGCAAAATGTGGATACGCAAAACGCAGCGGGTTGACGGTGTTTCGGAAGAAAGGGTAAAGTGAGGATATTATAATAGGTTGGTTCACGCCATGAAAAAATTAGAGAAAGATATCAAGGCATATCTGAAGGCGAGAAATTGGCATAATCTTCGCCCTTCCGACATCGCAAAGTCCATATCGATCGAGGCTGCTGAATTGCTGGAACTTTTTCAATGGCAGAGTTTGGATATCAAAGGCACAAAGAAGGATAAAGAAAAATTGGAGAAACTAAAGGGTGAGCTTGCCGACGTGTTTTTGTATGCGATCGAAATGGCGGTGCTGTTGGATTTGGACTCAGAAAAGATCATTCGCGCGAAGCTTGCGCGGATAGAGATGAAATATCCTGCGAGTCTCATGCGAAAGATCAAAGGAGAAAAAGGCACGCAGGAGGAATATTTGAAGATCAAAAGCGAATACAGAAAAAAAATAGCAGACAGACTCCTCTGATAGTTGAAATCTTGGGCGATTTTCATTAAGATTAGCAGGAATTGCCCCTATAGCTCAGTCCGGTAGAGCAGCTCCCTTTTAAGGAGATGGTCCCAGGTTCAAATCCTGGTGGGGGCACA
>Ga0182030_10011925_pt1 | contig 17489 bp, 15 predicted proteins | sample 812S3MmetaG_FD_121299 | JGI IMG/M metagenome (GOLD analysis project Ga0182030, IMG submission 121299) | Permafrost microbial communities from Stordalen Mire, Sweden - 812S3M metaG (Illumina Assembly) | ecosystem: Environmental > Terrestrial > Soil > Wetlands > Permafrost | place: Sweden...
CCCAAAGCCAAAACTATTAACATATATCGGTGTAAACGGAGAGACCCCTCAGCAACCAACTTCATTGCCTGCTGGAGCTCAACTCCTTAGTGCGAGCCTGATGGCCCAGTACCCCATGCTAGCAACTCTCGCACAGAATGGTTACACGGACAATAACTGTAACGTCACGACAAAAGCAATGGTCTTGGGTTATAGCCCGATTGTTCAAGCTTCGAGTGGGGGCGAAGCTTTGTATAATCTATCGAATCAGGGGCCACCCACCAGCTCATTCATGCAGCAGAATGGGTACGCGCAAGTACCATTCAACTACAATTCGGTGAGCAGCACCACTTTTAATGGCGGAGAAGTTTTCAACATCACCTATCCCGACGGCAGCCAGCATTCTGCTACAGTAATTGCAGCTGTCGGCGGTCAACCTCAAACCATTCTCGAAACAATTGGACCTGGCGATCCGCCAATTACGGTACCGTTCAGCAGCTTCGCCTCTAGTTATTTTGATAATTCTGCCAAGATTACCGTGTGGCAAAAACCATAACGAACAATTCGGCAAGAGCTTTGCTTATGAATGGCTAGCTAGCTAGTCCGAGCCATTTTCGGACCTTCTATCACTTGCTGCCACGAGCTTCGAGCCATTTCGCAAAGACGCATCAATGTCAAAGTGATCAAGACTCATTACCTTATTCCAAACCGAAACTAAATCATTCACAAACTTCTGCTGCGAGTCGTAACTGGCTTAAACTTTCGAGATGGCGCGAAGCTTCGAGTTCGAAGCCAAAGTGCTTCATCAAAGTTGACCACGGGCCTTGCGGTGTCGGACGGAGGCGACAACACACGCTGCCGTCTCCGTTACTTTTTTTGATCTGACCGGGTCCGTTTTGTTAGAAGGACAAGCGAAAAAGGGGACAGTTTTTTTGTTGAAGTAGTTGCTTTAAAAGATTTATTTAAGTAAAGTTTGAGCAATGGATGAGTAGTCCTTTTCGGACGTTCCCTCTTGCGCAGTCTCCCGCATTCTTCATGAAATTCCTTGACATTGCAGCAAGTTGTTCCGAATGACGAGTTTAGACTTGTTTGAGACATGTCAAAGATTTGGAATTTTGCGCTTTTGTTGAAAAGAATGTGTCCAAGCCAGTTTTGCACAAAGAATTTGCAATGTTGAATGTGTCGATTCTGCTCGGTAGTGCAAACCGAGAGCTTTTTGAAATCAAATTTTTTGCTGATGGAGTTCGAAAGCTAAGTGACTAGTCTGGAAGTCGCATAGATAAAGGATTTTCGCCAAGGATAATCGACAGGCCAATGCAAGACTACTTTTCTGGCTGTTTCTTCAACACGAACAGCTAACTTGATAAACCGCAGCTGAATGCTCATTAGCGTCAACCGACGATCCTCGGCAGGCACTGCTTGTCTTACTGCGTCTAACAAGATGTAGGCGAAGGTGTGCAGCAGAAGCCGAAATTGGTTGGCTACAAAACTTTGATTGCTAAGACGATCGCACTTGATACTTTTTAATTCTTTGATGACATTCTCACAGCGACCGCGTTTGCAATACTTTTCCTCGTACAACCATTTGGCGCTTCCACCTTTGTGATTGGTGACGACATACCGAAACTCAGCTCCATCAACCTTGTAGTCGCATCTTGCAATGACACGTCGCTTCTTCCACCAGGATTCAGCATTGTAAATTACTTCATCGATTACTCGCACGTACTCATGCTTTTCAGCTTGTCGATTAGCTAATTCTTCAGCAAATACTTTCTTGGCTTCGGCAGCAATATGCTCTGTTTGTGCCGCAAGTCGCGAATTAGATGGCAGACCAATGTAATACTCGATGCCATTACGCTCGCAATATTCATAAATCTCTGGTACCGCAAAACCAGCATCAGCCCTTAAATCTATCAAAATTTTCGGAAACGCTTGCCGCAATATTTTGACTATTCTCTTGAGCGCCTCAATCGTGCCCTCTGCGGGTCGCCAGCCAATCTGTCAGCATCGTTGATATCCTCATTGCCAGTGCAGATCATGAACAATCTCTGTCGCACCATTTCCAGCAACGAAAATTTTGACTTACCGCTTTGTCTCGTGTCGACCAGTCCACCGGCGATCTGTTCTGACAGTTTAAATTTTTCATCTGCCGCCTTTAGAAGTACCAAACCGCCGTCTGTACTCAGTTTTGCGTCTTCAAAAGTCCCTGAAATGATCTTTAGTCCAGGAAATCGAAAATTTAGTTGCACTGCTGTCGCGGCTTGCGTACAATTTTGCATTTAGAAGGACCTCCGTATTTGACTGAATCGATGCGTGATAACACTGATTCTGAGCCATTTCCAGAGGTCCTTCAACTCAATTTTCACTCACGTTCATGAAGAATGCGGGGTCTCGATTTTGGGGCTGCAAGATTTGTGCGATGATTTCCCGTGACCGCGTTTGGTCGTCTTCCATCTCCGCGTAAGCGCCACAAGAAGAAGTCAGAAAAGTCTGCCTCTTCGTCAGAAGTCGGGTGAAGAGCTGATTGAAATTATTATTTAGTATGACCGGTGAGTCAGTGAAGCAGCGCTCGAATTGAGATCATAACGACCGATGCTATTACCATCGAACGTACCAGTGAACAGATAATTCTTCCAGAGCACCACATTGGTTACATTGAAGACTATTTTAGACGGGTCTTGCAGGCTGCTCAATATTTTCCCAGAGCTATCAACATCCATGACAAGGCCGTATTTTGGTTTCCTTTCCCACAACCAAACAGGAGTATAGGAAGCCAGATCTCGAGCCAATGCAAGATAGTGCATCACATCAATGTATCGGCTTCGAAGTGCAGCAAATGCAACCCAATAACCGCCATGTCCATCACGAGAAAGACCATCGGGCAAACCGATCAGATTTTCCATGAAAACTTCAGAAGTACCTGTTTTAGGGCCTTTCAACCAGTATTTCATGATACGCGATAGCGTTGTCTCGCTTACAAGCACATAGCTCTCGTCTTCAGATAGCACCACTCCGTTTGCGAAGTGCAACCCATTCAACAAAATTTTCGACTTGCCTGTTTCCGGGTCATACACAAGCAAAGCCCCATTACCACGGCCTTCCAGAAAGTCATAATCCATTGCGCGGCGGCCTTCACTATTTCCCCTCACAAACTCCGCCACTTCCTATTCACATGGCTGAAAAAGCAAGGTTTGGACGATGCAATGATTCAGCCATACTCAGGACACGCTTCCAGACAGTCTTTGGAGATTTACTCTCGTCTAAGTCTGGCTGTAGCACAGGATCAATACGATCAAGCAATCAAGAAGTTCCCAGTGTGACTGGGTTTGACCTCATTTTTGGACTTTGCAGCTGGTAGCAGCTTCGCTATCACCGCCCCATGAAGTTGTACGCCTTGCACTTGGCGGCGGAGGCGACGAAGGTATGCTCTCTCAGTACGCCGTGCTGAGCGAAGAAGCAGTAGTTGAAATTCCCGCTCATTTATCCTTCGAGGAAGCTGCAACTCTTCCGTGCGCCGCCTTAACCGCCTGGCATGCACTATTTGAAGACGATTGTCTCAAACCCGGACAGACTGTTCTCACGCAAGACACAGGAGGTGTCTCGCTATTTGCCATTCAATTTGCTCAAGCAGCCGGTGCTCAATTAATTTCTACATCAGGCAGCGACGAAAAAATTGCCAAATTGAAAAAAATGGGTGTAGTGAACACAATCAACTATAACCAAAAGCCCGATTGGGGCAAGGAGATATTGAAATTGACGTCTATGAAAGGCGTCGATCATATTGTCGAAGTCGGCGGCGGTGGCACCCTGGGTGAATCTTTCAAAGCTGTAAAGATTGGCGGCCACATTGCGCTTATCGGTGTTTTAAGTGGCATGCAAAGTCAGGTTAATCCTATGGCTATCCTGATGAAAGGGATTAGATTGCAAGGTGTATATGTTGGTTCTCGCAGCATGTTTGAATCTATGAACGAAACAATTAGTTTGCACAAGATTAAACCGATTATTGATCGCGTTTTTGAATTTGAAGAAGCTCAAGATGCATTGCGCTACATGGAGTCTGCACAACACTTCGGCAAAATCGTCATTAGTGTCGGCGGAAATTGAGCCATTCTAAAGTGTCGTAGCATTGCCAGTGATGGCATTGATATTCTACTTTGTAAATACGAAGTTACCGATTTTGCCAAGCAAGCAGTGACAAATGTACGCGAGCAAACAGATAATCCTTTGATGCTAGCTCAACGCGCTCAGACGACCGGTCTTTATGGTCAGAATGACCTCATTGCACAAGGCACTGACCGGTATCAAGTGACAGCGAGCAAGCAGCCAGAAAACACATCAGGAATCGAAGTTGCAAACCATGCAAAAGCACTTGGTAAACAACATGAGGATTGGTGGCGAAACGAAGGACCACATGGAAAAATAAGAAAATGCAATCTTTTTGCCGACCGTGTGTTTCGAGACCTGCATATTCAATTACCTTGGGACTCTAAGCACGTTCCAACAGTTCATAACATGATACCGAAACTCGCCAATTCCTCCGACTGGCTGCTGGTCTATACCCACAAACAGTCGCAGGGTTTATACCATTCTCAACCAGGCGACTTTGCGTTGTGGGACACAACCATCCATTCCACGAAATATGGACACCCGTGGTCATATGCACTCGAACATTGCGGCATCATAGGCAATAATGGAGCAATCCACTATGCAGGTTCTATGGAGGGCTATAGAGAAGCAAATTTCAAAGCGCTTTGTTCTACAAAAACATTCACCTATCCAATCGTAATTTACCGCTCAAAACATGTTCACCACTAAATTTCGCTCTAACTAATGGCTTCGACTTAGCATCAAAAACGAGCGTCACCCTGACTGGACAATGTATAGAGGATGGCAGGCACGGGATTGGTTGAATTTTCCTAATAGCGTCGATAATGCAATCGTCTGCTAGTTTCACTGTTTGTTGGTGTGCTTTTTCAACAGGATGCTTAAGTATTTTAATGTTTGATATTCTTCTACTGCAATCGATATCAAAACAAGCAGAAGCTTCACTTTGGTCCCACGCTGGCAACGGGAAATAGTTCTTATAGCAGTTATTTGCAATTGCACGAAGAAAGCTGCTTTTATCGTCCAGCCCGTCAGCAATTGCGACGGTGCCCGCCCAGAAAGTGAGTGCAAAATACACTACGCAAACTATACGGTACATCGCCGCTTCCTCTTCGCTTTGAGTTTATTTCGATAATCGTTATACCACTCCAGCTATCTAAAAGGAGCAGCTCGACCAAAGTCTCACCGCTCCTTTTTTTCGTTAGACTTCGCAGATTAAGCGAAGGAAGGCTGTAAGCCGCTTGGCGGATCGTCTTGCTTTGGTGTGCTCGACATGGTGATTTTGCCACCATCGAGAACGGTGTCAGACGGAGGCGGTGACGCCTTGTCGTCAAAGTCCACTGAACGTGGCATGCGTTGCGACCAGCCTAAACGGTTATTCACTTCGGCAATGATCTCATCCACTTCCTTGCGTTCAAGCGTTTCTTTCTCAAGCAACACTTTTACGATTTCATCCATGTGTGGACGGTATTTGACGAGCTGAGCTTTGACGTTTTCGTACTGCTCGGTGACGATGCGTTTGACTTCGTCGTCGATCATACTGGCGATCTTCTCACCATAATCGCGTTCAGTCCCCAGCTCGCGTCCCATGAACATATGGTCGCTGCGCTTACCGAAGGTCAGCGGGCCAAGCTTATCGCTCATACCAAATTCGGTGACCATACGACGAGCCATTTCAGTGCTCTTCTTCAAGTCATCAGAGGCACCAGTTGTGATTTCACTATATACGGTTTCTTCAGCAACTCGACCACCAAGACTGACACCAATTTGATCGATAATTTGCGATCTCGTCTGCGTGAGAATATCTTCTTCAGGGAAGAACATCGTCAAACCAAGAGCGAATCCACGAGGAATGATACTGACCTTGTGAAGCGGGTGAGCATGTTTGAGCAAGATGCACATCAATGCGTGTCCGACTTCGTGATAAGCGGTCATTTCCTTTTCTTTTGGCTGAATGATTCGAGTTCGCTTTTCTGGTCCAGCGATCACTTTATCGATTGCCAATTCCAGATCGGTCATTTCGATTTCACGTTTGTCCATACGAGCCGCAATGAGAGCCGCTTCGTTGATCAAATTCGATAAATCGGCACCGGTAAATCCTGGAGTGCGTCGCGAAAGAACTCTCAGTTCAACATCTTTCGATAGCGGCTTGCCACGCGAGTGCACGGTGAGAATTTGTTCGCGACCCAATACGTCTGGTCGATCAATTACGACCTGACGGTCGAATCGACCTGGACGAAGGAGGGCAGAGTCGAGGATATCTGGTCTGTTGGTTGCAGCAATAACGATAATGCCTGTAGTGCCTTCGAAACCGTCCATCTCAACGAGCAATTGGTTCAAAGTCTGTTCGCGTTCATCATGACCGCCACCAAGACCTGCGCCACGTTGACGACCGACAGCGTCGATTTCATCAACGAACACTATGCAAGGTGCATGTTTCTTAGCCTGTTCAAACAAGTCGCGGACGCGTGAGGCGCCAACACCAACGAACATTTCTACGAAGTCAGAACCGGAGATGCTGAAAAACGGAACACCAGCTTCTCCTGCGACGGCTTTTGCCAGCAGTGTTTTACCGGTTCCAGGAGCACCTACGAGGAGCACGCCGCGAGGTATACGAGCACCTAACGCCTGAAACTTCTCGGGGTTTTTTAAGAAATCGACGATTTCTTGCAATTCTTGCTTGGCTTCATCAATACCAGCGACATCCTGGAATGTCACTTTGACCTTGTTGTCCACCATTAGCTTAGCCCGACTGCGGCCGAAACTCATAGCCTGATTTCCACCAGACTGTGCGCTGCGGAACATGAAGAGGAAACCAACGAGGATTAAAATAGGCAAGAACAGAGAGCTGACCATACTGAACCAGAATGTCGATTTATCGGGCTCTCGCACTTCGACATCGACGCCTGCAGCATTCATTTCCTTGATCAGGTCCTGTTTGGCCTCAGCAGGGACAGTCACAGAACGTTCGCGCTCAATACCGCCAAGTTGAACCTGGACGACTGATTCGCCATTTGTGACAATGACCTTTTTAATCGGCTTGTTCTTATCGCGAACAAACTGCTGCAGCTCCGTGTAGGTGAGCGGCGCCTCTTTTCGACTCATTCCGGTCAAGGAAAAAACAAATACGACCAGAACTAATAGTAAAAAGAAAACGGCCCAGGTTGTTCCGTACTTCCTCATTTGACCTGCTCCCAAAACATAGTGTTCAGATTATAACACGCTAAAGCAAAGACTCGAACCAAGTACCAGTGAGCTTTTCGAGCCATTTTCGAAGCGTTGTGAACGCATTCTGCTGTTGACTTCTTCTCGGTATATATCGAGAAAGTGCGCGGATGTGCCGCCATCTATCCTCTTCAAAACAAACCTCTTGTCCATAATACTCATACCCGGCTTATTAAGAGCCATTTTCAGCGCGACATTCAGAAATCAATTAGGGGCCAGGCAGTTGTAATGTTTTCCGACGAGAATGCAGTCTCAGTGTTCCGTTACAGCGACATCACCTCAGCCCACTGCCTCCACTTTTGATCTTAACCATCATTTACAGACGTGAACAGGCGATTACAGGGACTAATCAAATCTTCAGAATCTTCACAGTCTGTCGTCGACTCTGCCAACCGGTATCTAATTGGTTTCTTCGGCTAAATCAACAATCAACAACCTGTGGGTGGGTCTTGAATTTGCTTTGACCTTCATTTGCTCGCTCAAACCAATTCCTGGCACCCAGAGTATTTCTTTGCCTGCAGCCAGAACGATACAGTGTGATACCAGATATCCAGACTCAAGATTGGTGTCAAGATTGGAAATCAGTCGGCTGGCTTTTTTGCCGTGCAAATATTTCTTCAGACGCACGAGCTGCGTCATGCCCAGAGGCTGAATAACATCACCGGCTCGGCGCCTGCGTATGGTGACAGAGCCCATAGAGTCAGTCTGAAATTGACTTAAATCAACTAGCGCCTCAAGAGCATCTGCTGTTGGGTAACTCTGCGTCTGTTGATGAGAGCTGATGTCTAAAGCCTTGATTTCCAGTCCTCTACCAGTTCCTGGAATTGGAGTCAGACCAGGCATTTCCACAGCAACTTCAAAGTCTTGCAACTTCACCGATGCATCAACCTCTAATTTGTTGAGCCACTGCATGTGGTTACCGTCTACAACAGCATCCCATGTTCTATCCAGGGAAATTCGACTGCCAGTTTCAGCAAATAGCATCGTCCGCAGTGCCTCGATCCTCGCACTGTCAACTTCAATTTCTCTTCTCTGCAGTCCTATAACGAGGAGTCGCGTAAACAAAGACCGATGCAAACCTCTAATTTCAGTGAGGTCCCAACGATCACCCAAAAGACGCAACTGCACAAAACTCACTTGCGCCTGCTGCTCTATGAATTCATTATCGGCAGCCGCTTTCATCGCAAAATCAGCGATACGTTCGCTGGCTCCAGCAAAACGTTCTTCAATTGGTTTAAGTATCATCCGACGAATGAAATTACGCGAGTAGTGCAACTGAGAATTGGAAAGGTCCTCACGAGCTGTCACTTTTTGCTCAGACAAAAATACCATCACATCATCTCGACTCAAAGAAAGAATGGGCCGCAGCAAGAGCAAATTGCGGGTTAGCATCCTAACCGCCTTGATGCCACCAAGCCCCTTCAAAGAAGTACCGCGAATCAGTCTAAACAAAAGCGTTTCCGCTTGATCGTTTGCGGTATGAGCTGTCATTACCGCATGAAAATGTCCAGCCGACGCTTCATTTTGCAAAAAAACATAACGTCTGTCGCGCAACGCATCTTCAGAAGATGTGGAAGTCGCCGAATTATCTTGATGAACCATCAGCGGAATTTTCAACGAAGCGCAAAGTGCGCGACAGAACTCCTCGTCTTGCTCTGAGTCTTTCCCTCTCAAGCGGTGATTGACGTGAGCGGCTTCAAGAATAATTTGTCCGGATTTTTCAGCCAAAAGATTCGCTGCCAGTAGTAGGGCGGTTGAATCGGGACCGCCTGACAGAGCTACCAAAATTCGCGCGGTCGTGTCACCATAGGCAAGCCCGTCAATGGAGACCGCCACCGCCTTTACAAATACATCGGCAAAATTTTCTGGCAAAGAATACATCCTGCACAAATCGTCCACGCAGCGTCGCTATACTAGCAAATAGGAAGGCTTATATTGATACAGGCGCACACTCTTAGGTTATGCTAAATCTGGTTCTGCGACATCCGTCGAAGAGGTTCACTGCCTTGGTTAAAAGACAACGAAAGCAATTACACGCATACGGTTTGGCAACGGCCGCTTTGTTTGCTTTGACGATAACCTCAGCAAATGTCAAAACAGTCCTGGCGGCAGAGCCTTTACAGGGTTCAGCAACTGAGTACGACGCCGTTCCTGCCACTCCCTTACGACAACTGGAGCCGATGCCGGCACCTGTAGTTCCTGCCAAAAAACTCGAAGGCAAAGCCGAGCAAACCGGTAGAGGCAATTTAAGAGGGCAAGCCGAAGACGACGATAACGGCAATTTGCAGGGTATGACCGGCAAAAACGATGACCGTTCAAAAGTCCTTGAGGGCTCAGCCAAAGTTCAAGATTTAGGCGCTTCTTTAGATCCAGATATGGACGATGAAGACGTCATGGTTGAATGGGATAAATGGCGCAATCGATTTCTGAGAGCCGTTCAACAGGGCGTCCAGGAATCCCTATCTAATACAGGCGATTTGCAGATGCGTTTTGACCCGCGTACAGGTCAGGTCTATGCGCGTTTTCCGATGGGCACAACTTGCTGGTTTTCCTGTCAGGTAACGCCAGACAGGCACGTAGTTCATCTAAAGATCATGCAACCATCAGGTTTTCCGCACTTCGATCAGGCAGTCATTGATTCCGTCAACGCCCTTGAAGGCAGCGCCCTTTTGCGATATCCCCGCAATTCGCAGAGAAAAATCGTCTCTCAAGCTGCTGGTATCAAAACATCAGAATCAGCGAACAACACTTATTATCACTTTGGCGATACCGAGCACTATCGAACACAGCAATAGCTAACAGCAATGTCAAGGCAACATAGCTGATTGATTAATTCACATAATTCACAGACCAAAAATTTGGGACGAGGCAGAATTGAACTGCCGACATCGCGGTTATGAGTCGCGTGCTCTAACCAACTGAGCTACCGTCCCGTGCTACCTGATTATCCAAAGCTTGAGGCGCGTCTGTCAAGACTTTTGCTTTTGCCGTAACGGAAAAATCCAGATTTGCCGCAGCTGTAAAGTGGAGCGCTTAATAGGCAACGCGAGTCTGTTGCTTGTACCAGTCGACAAAACTGGCGATCCCATCATCTATTGATGTCTGGGGACGATAGTTAAGAACTCTGGTCGCTTTGGTTATATCTGCATGAGTGAACGAAACATCACCTGTTTGCTCGGGTTTATAAATTCGTTCAGCCTTTTTGCCAAGACTATTTTCCAGACACTCGATCATTTTATTCAAATTGACCGGTTCGCCACGTCCCAAATTGATAATGTCAAAACCGGGAGTGTCATAACTCATGGCGGAGACAATACCAGATACGGTATCAGAAACAAAAGTGTAGTCGCGCCTGGTCGATCCGTCACCAAAGACCTCAATTGGCTTACCAGCTTCAATAAGCCGGCAAAATTTATTGATAGCGAGATCCGGTCTTTGCCTTGGACCATAAACAGTAAAAAAGCGCAGACAGACAATATCGAGACCGTAACATTCATGAGCAGCGTGACAAAGAAGCTCTCCAGCTGCTTTAGAAGCGGCGTAAGGCGAATAAGGTGTGTCCACTCGATCTGTTTCAACGAAAGGTGCATCACTGTCTCTGTTTCCATAAACAGAACTTGACGAGGCAAAGACCAGACGCGTCGAAGGGGTGTCTTTGAGACGATCAACCAGCTTTTGCAAACCACGAATATTGACGTCCATATAAGCTGCCGGTCGTTCAATCGACGGACGCACCCCGGCAAGAGCCGCCAGATGAATGACGACATCAAAGGGAGTGCCGCTAAAAGCATTTTCCCAGAGAAAATCTTCTCTGATATCGCCCTCAATCAAGCGAAAATTTGGTGCTTTCAGTAACTTGGCAATGTTCTGTCGTTTGACTTCAGCTGGATAATAATCGTCGAAATTATCGACAACAGTAACGTCTAAGCCTTTTGAGACTAATCGCTCACTGAGGTGACTACCAATAAATCCGGCACCACCTGTAATGAGCACCTTCGACGGTGCTTTAGGTTGTTTCAAGCTGGTGGACATTAGGTGCTACCTTTGCGCAACAGCTTTGTGCTCTGGCTTTTGCCCGGCAATATGCAGACACGCACTTTTAACGAAAGCCTCGAATAACAATTTATTCGTTTCATAATCACGCTCTGGATGCCATTGCACACCAATGGCAAAGGAACGCGATGGCAATTCTGTACCTTCTATGACACCATCATCGCAGAAAGAGTTCGGCACGAGACCAACGCCGACTTTGCGAATAGCCTGGTGATGAGAAGTCGGCACAGAAACACGACTGTTTGCGTAAAACTGGGCTAGCTGAGTGCCAGGCTGAATCAAGACATCGTGCATGCGATGGCCTTTCACCCAGGCATTAGGAGCGCTTGAGTGACTGACTTGCGAATCCGGAAATTCAGTGGCGATATCTTGTACCAGCGTTCCACCTAAAATGATATTCAACAGCTGACTGCCAGCGCAAATACCCAAAATTGGCAGATCTGTCTCGTGAAAGATTTTCTTCATTAAACGCATGTCAAAGCGTTCACGTTCGGGATTCATGGTCTCAACGCTCTCGTGAGCCTCTTCGCCATAATTTGAGGGGCAATAGTCAAGCCCGCCAATGAGCATCAGACCGGCAAGATTCTTGACCGCATCAGCTAGCTCAGCATCTGGCATTGGAGGCAACAAAATAGGCACCCCACCAGCTTTCAAGATGGCTTGAGTATATGTAGTTTGCACCGAAGTCTCAGGTGGAGGACCGGTGCGGACGTCTAGGTTAATGCCGATTAAAGGTTTCATGCTGTCAGAATACACCAAAAAGCGGGCTCACACTCGCTAACTACCGCCTGACATTGCAACTTTTTTCGTTAAAGCAGGTCAATGTAAGCCCTGTGCATTGTAGTATTTGGCTACCTACTAAGAGCTGGAAAAAATATGAACACAGTAAAAACTGCCGATCCCGAATCAATTTTGAAATCTGTCCAGGCCTGGCGCAATGGTCATTTTCTTTTGACCAGCGGTCTTCACAGCACAGATTACATTCAGTGTCAGCGCGTTCTCCAGTATCCACGCTATGGGCTTGCTCTGGCCGATCTCATGGCCAAACAATTACAAGAGGCAAATTTAATACCAGATACAGTGGCAGGACCAGCACTTGGCGCCATTCACTGGGAAGTGATGATGGCAACAGCTTTAGACAAGCTCAGCCCAGACAAAGAACCAGTACGGGCACTTTTTGCCGAACGCGATGGTCAGAACAACTTCGCTATTCGCCGCGGACTGGAAATTACGCCTGGAGAAAAAGTTCTCGTGGCGGAAGACGTATGCACCACCGGCGGTTCAGCTCGCAAAGTGGTCGAGTTAATAAAATCACTTGGAGGCGCGCCTATTGCCGTAGCTTCGATCATCGACCGCAGCGGCTCGACAATCGATTTTGGCATACCTTTCCTCAAATTGATCACGCTCAATCTGGTGAACTATCAAGAATCTGAGTGCCCCATGTGCAAGACCGGCAGCAAAGCAGAAAAACCAGGCAGCAGCAAAAAACCGGCTTAATTCGCGCGTTTACCCTGCATCAGCAACTGCAAGGCTAGCTTAGAATCCAAATCTTTGGGCGACATCTTGGTCGTCACGAGCAATTCAGCAATGGCTCCGTTGATATCGCCCATATCGCGCAACGCGAGTCCCAGCGCACGATGCAGCTTGGCGTTTTGAGGAGCAATTTTTACTGCCAGTCTGTACTCAATTACAGCATCTGCATGAGCCTGCTTTTTACTGTAAATCCAGGCTAAATTAGAGTGGGTGTCTGGATCGTTAGGAGCCAGGCTGACAGCCAGTTTTGCTTCTTTTACAGCCTCTGCTATACGATTAATATTGGCAAGAGTCCAGGAAAGTCCAAGATGCCCTTCGGAATAACGCGGATTCAAATCAGTTGAATGTCTGAACTCGAGCAATGCTGCATCCCATTTAGCGGCATTACCCAAAGCTAGTCCATAACGTGCGTGTACGACAGGGTCTTTGGGATCAAGCGCCAGAGCCGTTTTGTATTCTGTTAAAGCGTCATCTGCATTGTGGTCGGCAGCATAGCACTGAGCCATAATCAAATGAGGTACTACCAGCCGTTCGTTTAATTTAATTGCTTTGCGACATTCGGCGATAGCTGTTTTGTACGCCTCTTTCTTGCGCAGACATTCGGCCAGATAGGCATGCGCGAGGGCATTGCCGTGATCTATACGCAAAGTATCATTGTATTCCTCAGAAGCCTCTGAATATTTACCAAGCAATCTCAAAGCTTCGCCACGCATAAAGTGAGCATCACCACTGGTGGCACGTATTGCAACGATCTCATCGGCTTCTTTAAGGGCTTCTTCAAAATCCGACATCCCAAGAAGCACTTTGGCCAGCATATAGTGCCCTTTGAAGCTCTTGGGATCGAGCTTTATCACTTCTTCGAATTCGAGCAAGGCATTGGTCAAGTCTCTTCGCTCGAGAAACATGTCGCCTGCTTGCATATGCTTATCGATGCGGCGACCTTTATTTTCCAGTCTCTCTTCAGCGCTTGATTCGAAAGATTTAGCCGGTAAGCTTTCACCGTCGTTCTCTGCCCCAAGACGGCCAAAGTGGTCAGCAGAAGCAGCATCCGGTCCCTTATTTTTACCAGCACTTTCTGAGCCGACATTTTTTTCGTCAACCTGGCTGTCTGATTCAGTGCTCATGCTCGAGTTGGAATTTGACTGCTCTTGAGTTTTTGCGCCCTCGCTTTCTTGCACAACTGGCTTAGACTCGGCTTGCTTTTCAACATGTTGCTCGGGGTCTTTACTGACCGCATTTGCATTTTTTGCATTCGACTTTTTGGAGTTGAACAAACCCAGTTTACCGATGACAGTAAATGCTGCACCTCTAGTTTTAGTATCGGCTTCTGACTCCCGCGCCGTATTTGTGTCAACCTTATTTGAATGCTCTGACTCAGCGTTGCTTGAGTCCTGAGGGGATTCCGTGACACTCGGCGATGCCGGCTCCGTTGGTTGAACCATCGGTTTTAAGTCTTGGGCAGGCGTATCTGCTTGAGCAGGGGTCGCAGTCGTCGCAGTCGTCGCCTGCGCAGGCGGAACCTGAGCGTCAGTTGCTGGAGACCTACCTGTAGTTGCTGGGCTCGACTCTTGAGTTGCATTCGCGTCGGCATTTTTCTTTCGATGTTCGCCAAATCCAAAAGCCCACGCGTCTGGCGCACTGGCGGACAGCACCAGCCAACTGCTCAAAGCAACTATGCCGAATTTACTTCTAAATTGTGAAGACGCGCTCATGTAGTACTCAATTAAAACTTGCACTCAAGCTTCAAACTCAAATAATACAGTACGGACGAGAGTTCAAATCGGTCAGCTTTGTGCAGAATTTCAAACGCCGCTGCTAACAACAGCTTTGAGCAGCTCGACTTCGAACATTTTGTCTACGCGGAAGGTTCGCTCTTCTTTGACTCTGTGGCAGTGAGCGGTCAGATAGAAATTGCCGCGATTCTGCAAGACCGCAGTAGGCGTCACTTTTCTTTTCTGCCTGCGAGCACCCTGATAGACAAAACTGATAGCGGCCCCAGCAGCTATAGCGTCACGGATGATTTGAGCTTGGCGAACAACTTCTGGATCAGGCTCGAACCAACCATTTTCGGCTTCGGCATCGCGGTTAAAGGCAAAAGTACAGCCGAGTGCTTTTAAGGCACTCCAGCTTGTCAAATTGAATTCCGCACAGGCCACTTTTGCGAGAAAATTCTTCACATGGTGGCTGTCCGCTAGCGCCCGGTGATAACCATCAGCCTCAAGCTGAAAATATTCAACCAGGGTTTGCAAGCGATGATTGGGCGCGTCTTTGAGCAGGCGTCTTGCCAGCGGCAATGTATCAACCACTACGTTTGCTGGCATGTCCAGACCCAATTTGGTCATAGCTATTTGCAAGAAGCCCACATCGAACGGCGCGTTATGCGCAACCAGAACTGTCTCATGCGAGCCAATCCACTTGATAAAGCGGGGGATGACGTCTGCGGCTCGAGGAGCGTCAGCGACCATTGCATCGGTGATACCGTGAACGTTTGTCACTTCAGGCGGTATCGAGCATTCCGGATTGATTAATGAAGAAAAAGTGGTCACGTCAGTGGTGCCAAGCTTGAACTTCACACCGGAAAGTTCAACAAGTCGTGCAGCTAGAGGCGAAAGACCTGTAGTCTCGGTATCGAAAGCGACGAATTCAATATCACAAAGATCCACATCAACACCGCTTTCGCATATGCGCCCAAGCGCATTCACTTCGACATTTTCTCTGACATCCAATAGCGTATTTTCCTTGAATGGCTCTATACTGACTCTTGCTCATTCTATGTAATCTGACTCGCACGATCAATGATCATTTTCACCAACAACATCTATCAATCGCAGATAAAAAATCATTGGCCAAGACTGATATATGCATCGCTTATACCGATCAAAAGTACTTCTGTAGCCGTTCTACTCCTTTCCTCTTGGCTTTGTCCGCTGCAAATTGCAGGCATTTGTGCACCGGCGAAAGTGACTTCGTTAGAAAAACAAAACCAGGTAAACATTTACAGTTCAGTCATCGACGATTCGCTCAGTGGCACCATCTGCGACACCAACAGAAAAATCATTGCGGACGCATGTGCGCAAAATGATTCTGTGCTCGATTACAAAACTCTGACTGCAGCAAAAGGGGATGAAGCCAATCCTATAACAGCCAAGATTTTTTCATATGCAGAACGAGAAACTCGAAAAATTATCAATTTTGCAGGCAATGCGGACACCAGCCCAGAAGACAGAGCAAACGCCCTGCATCACCTGGGATTGCTGCTTCGCCCGATGCAAGATTTTTACTTTCGCTCCAACTATCTTGAGTTAAAAGTCGAACAAGGAGATCCACTGCGACGACCTGCGCCATACGACATTGAACCGTTGAGACTTTCGCAGGTAGGCCGCGATGCACAATCGATTTCGCGTTACGGCTTTGAATATGGTGACATAGACAAAACACAGCCGAACACCCCCCAGAGCAAAAAACTCTACGAAAAGGCCACCTACCACGCTATCGTCAAAGAGCTAGTCGTCAAAGAAACTCAAAGACAGTGGAATACAATAGAACAATTGATTAAGGTCAAATTTCCGCAAAAGTCCGCGCAAATAATTTCCGCCCTCAAACAAAACAAATGCTCAAACTCGCTCAAGTTCGAGGACTACTAGCTCTGCCGCAATCAGGACAGTCGCTTCGTGGATCCAGTCCGCGGATAGAATCGAATTCACCACTTAAAAAGTCAAATTTGTGTAGTTCATTTCCCTGACTGATACCCAGGTGGGCAATGATTTTAATGGTATCAATTGCCTGAATGGCTGCAACCATAGACATAATCGCCACAAGACCGGCATCATCGGGTGCCTCCAGGGGAACATCATCAATGCCGGCTTGGGGAAATGCGCAGCGCAAACAAGCAGATTTGCCGGGCACCATCATGTATGTCTGAAAGCGAAATCTAGAACCGCCTGCATGCACCAGCGGTTTATCTAAGAGCATGCAGACATCGCTTGCCAATAATTTCTGCTGCCAGTTATCGAGACAATCCACAACAACATCAGCGTCGGCAATCATTTGTTCTGATCGCTGCGCTTCAAAACTCCAGGCACGACAAATAATTTCGCTATCTTTATTGCTCCAGTTTGAACCGGCAATGGCGCGGCTGGCGTCGGACAACAACTTGGGATTTTCATCGAGCAAAATGATCTTGCCGACCCCAGCGAGACTTAATTGCTTCGCGACGGTTTGTCCCGTCCAATGCATACCTAAAACAAGCACCGTTGATGATATCAGACGAAGTTGCGCTTCTTCGCTCATTCCCGGCAGCGCAAGCTGCTTTCGATATCGAATTTTTTGAGAATCACTAAGTGAAATGACTTTTTCCCCGCCGTCGGATCGAGAAACCCGGTCTAAGAATAACCCATAACGACCAAAAACCCCCCTTGCGGGAGGTCTCTGGCTGGCGTTGGCGGGGGAAAAACTGAACTGGGGATATTAGCTGAACAAGTTGGCGTCACGAGCGGATGCTACGAGCCAGTTGATGCAACCTGGTGTGGCCAGACCGCCTGTCACACCAGCAGCGCCGAAGAGAACTTTATGCATTGCTTGTTGAGTGCCTGCAG
>Ga0182030_10011926_pt1 | contig 17488 bp, 14 predicted proteins | sample 812S3MmetaG_FD_121299 | JGI IMG/M metagenome (GOLD analysis project Ga0182030, IMG submission 121299) | Permafrost microbial communities from Stordalen Mire, Sweden - 812S3M metaG (Illumina Assembly) | ecosystem: Environmental > Terrestrial > Soil > Wetlands > Permafrost | place: Sweden...
CACCGCCCTCTTCCGCACCGCCGGCGACCGCTACACGCTCCAAGGAGACCGCCTCGGCGGCGATGAGGCGCTGCTCAGCGGTTTTCCCGAGGACCAAAAAGGGCTGGAGGCCTACGATGTGATCATCATCGGCTCGCTCCCGGCGGAGGACTGCTCGCCCCGCCAAATCGAGACCATGGTGAATTTCGTCCAGAATGGCGGCACCGCAGTTTTCCTGGGCGGCGATCGCTCCTTCGGCCGTGGCGGCTACGCCCAAAACCCGCTGGCGGCCCTCTTCCCCTGGCAGATCTCCTCCGGCGAACCGGAGCCCGAACACGGCACGTTCCCGGTCCGCGTTCCTCCCCTGGGGACCGGGCACCCCATCCTGGCCACCGTCGAGGAGTCAGTCGTCCAGGCCGCCGCCACGGTGGAGAGCGTGAACGTCGTTTCGGAACTCAAGCAGGGGGCGACCCCTTTGTTGGTGGCGCAAGTCGGCGCGCGCGACCTGCCCCTGGTGGCGGTGCAGTCGTTCGGCAAGGGGAAGGTCATGGCCATCGCCAGCAATACCCTCTGGCGCTGGGCGACCCAGCCGGAGCCGCTCCGCGCGGCCTACGGTCTCCTCTGGCGCCAAGCCGTCCGCGTCCTCTCCGGCAAGACCGAGGGCGGCCAGGGCCTCGCCGTGCGCTGGGACCGGGACTTCTACCGCCCGGGGGAGCAGGCGCTGGCGGAAGTGCGGGTCCTCGGCCCGGTGGCGGGCGGACCGCGCTTCACCGCCCGCCTCACCCGCGTCCGTGGGTTCGGCGATGCTTCGACCGCACCCACCGTCACCGCCGCGGGCGTGGAGCCGATCCCCGGCCAAGACCAGACCTTCCAACTCAAACTCCCTTTCCGGGAGCGCGGGGAATACAACCTGCGCCTCGTCACCTATCAGGCGGATCGCATCCTGGAGACCTACGAAAAAGACTTCCTCATCGCTCCGCTGGTGCCCGAGGGATCGCGGCTGGAGCTGGACGAGGCGTTCCTGAAGCAACTCGCCACCCGCGGGGGCGGCAACTACTGCCCGGAAAGTGCCGCCGACAGCCTCACCGAACACTTCACCAACAAGAACACCCGCAAGCTCACTGTGCAGGAGTCGTCGCTGGTGGAGGCCGGCCCGTGGTTCGCCGCGCTCTTCCTCGCCATCCTGATCGCGGAGTGGACCATCCGGCGCAAATTCGGGCTGTTCTGATCGGCCGTCGGCGTCCCGCAACCGGCCCTATTGGTAATGCGGCGGTTTCGCGTTCGTCGACTGGATCCGATCCAACTCCTGCGACTCCACGAGTTTGGCCAGGCGTTGCGCCAGCTTGGTGAGCCGATCCAACTGGCGGCCCTGCTCGGTCACCACCTCGTTTAATTGCTCCGCCAGGCGCTCCACGTGGGTGATCTTCGACTCCAGCCGATCGATCCGTGTGGCGCTGTCCTCGCGGTCAGCGGGAGGAGGCGGGGCACTCATGGTTTTCCGGGCTCGGCCAGCCCGTGGGTTTCGCGGTACTCGGCCGCTTTCCGCTCCCCGTATTTCAAGGCCACCATCACCGCCACCATGCCGAGGAGCAAGATGATGATTGCAGCCACCGTCCACCGCACCAGACTCCGCGGCACCACCGGTTCATCGTCGCCTTTCGGGAGATGAAACTCGGTCTGATGGCGGCAGAAGGGGCAGACGATGGTGCCGCCGATGGTCTCGGCGGTGAACTCCGTCGGACTCGAGCAATGCCCGCAGACACCGGCAATTTTCTTGGCAGGGCTCATGGTCATGAGAACGGCGGGCACCCCGTGGAGCCCGCCTCACCACCGTCCCCAGTTTCCCCCGGTGCCGCGCCGCGGGCTCTCCCGACCGGCGCGGACCGGCGGCAACCAACCGGACTCAATAACGGTAATGGTCCGGCTTGTAGGGTCCATCGAGAGGAACGCCGATGTAATCGGCCTGCGCCTTGCTGAGCTTGGTGAGCACCACGCCGATCTTCGGCAGGTGCAGCCGGGCGACCTCCTCGTCCAGTTTCTTCGAGAGCCGGGTGACGGCCGGCTTGTACGTGGCGCGGTTCGCCCACAGATCGAGCTGCGCGAGCACCTGGTTGGTGAAGGAGTTGGACATCACGAAGCTCGGGTGCCCCTCGGCACAGCCGAGGTTCACCAAGCGGCCTTCGGCCAGCAGGTAGATGCTCCGGCCGCCCGGCACGTCGTAACGATCCACCTGCGGCTTGATGTTCAGCTTCGTCACCCCCTTGGCCTCGTTCAGGCGGTCCACCTGGATCTCGTTGTCGAAATGCCCGATGTTGCAGACGATCGCCTGGTCCTTCATTTTGAGCATGTGCTCGAGGGTCACCACGTCCCGGTTGCCCGTCGTGGTCACGTAGATGTCGGCCGCGCCGAGCGTGGACTCGAGGGTGTTGACCTCGAAGCCCTCCATCGCCGCCTGCAAGGCATTGATCGGATCGATCTCAGTCACAATGACACGCGCGCCGAAGCCGCGCAGCGAGTGCGCGCTCCCCTTCCCGACGTCGCCGTAGCCGGCGACACAGGCGGTCTTGCCGGCGATCATCACCCCCAGCGCCCGCTTGAGTCCGTCCGCCAGCGACTCGCGGCAGCCGTAGAGGTTGTCGAACTTTGATTTGGTCACCGAATCGTTCACGTTGATCGCCGGGACCAGCAGCTTGCCCGCCTCGAGCATCTGGTAGAGCCGGTGGACACCGGTGGTGGTCTCCTCGCTCACGCCCTTCCAATCCTTCACCACCGCGGTGAACCAGCCCGGCCGCTCCTTCGCACACCGCTTGAGGAGCTTCTTGATGACCCCCTCCTCGTGGCTGCCGCTCGCGGAGTTGACCCAGTCGCTCCCCTGCTCCATCTCGTAGCCCTTGTGGATCAGCAGCGTCGCGTCGCCGCCGTCATCCACGATCAGCTCGGGCCCCTTGCCGCCGGGGTGCGTCAGCGCCTCCAGCGTGAAATCCCAATACTCCTCCAGCGTCTCGCCCTTGAAGGCGAACACCGGCGTCCCGGCCGCGGCGACGGCCGACGCCGCCTGATCCTGCGTGCTGAAGATGTTGCAGCTCGCCCACCGCACGGTGGCGCCCAGCTCGGCCAGCGTCTCGATCAGGACCGCTGTTTCAATCGTCATGTGCAGCGATCCGGAAAGGCGCACCCCCTTCAACGGCTTCTGCTTCCCGTACTTCTCCCGCACCGACATCAGCCCGGGCATCTCCTGCTCCGCGACGCCGATTTCCTTGCGGCCCCATTCGGCCAGCCCGATGTCGCGCACGACATAATCGGGGGACTTGGCGGCGGACTTGGTCTTGGTGGTTTTTGCTTTAGCCATACTAAGTATTGATTAAGTTTTGGTTGCTCAGGGCCGGTCGTGGACCGTTCAACGGCTCGACTTCCCCGCGGCCTTCGCGGCCTTCTTCAACGTGACCGCCGCCACCGGGGCGGCCGGACCGGTCGCCGCCTTCAAGAGCGCCTTCGCCTTGTCGGTGTTCTCCCAGGTGATGTCCGGATCCGTCTTGCCGAAATGGCCGTAATTCGTGGTCTTCGAGTAAATCGGCCGGAGCAGGTTCAACTGCTCGATGATCGCCGCCGGCTTGAAGCTGAACACCTCGCTGACCGCGCGCTCGATCTGCACGTCGTCCACCTTGGCCGTGCCGAAGGTGTTCACGCAGACCGAGACCGGATCGGGATAGCCAATCGCGTAGGCGAACTGGATCTCGGCGCTGGTCGCCAACCCCGACGCCACGATGTTCTTCGCCACGTAGCGCCCCATGTAGGCCGCGCTCCGGTCCACCTTCGAGGGGTCCTTGCCCGAGAAGGCGCCGCCGCCGTGCCGTCCCATGCCGCCGTAGCTGTCCACGATGATCTTGCGGCCGGTGAGGCCGGTGTCGCCCTGCGGCCCGCCCACCACGAAACGGCCGGTCGGGTTGACGAGGTAAACCGTCTTCTTGTCGAGCAGGTGGGGCGGGAGCACCTTCTTGATGATCTGCTCGATGATGAAGCGCTCGATCACCTTGTGCTTCGCGTCGGCCGCGTGCTGCGTCGAGACCACCACATTTGTGATCCGCACCGGCTGGTCGTTCTCGTACTGCACGCTCACCTGGGTCTTGGCGTCGGGCCGCAGCCACTTCACCCCGCCGGATTTGCGCACCCGCGTCAGCTCGCGCCCCAGCAAGTGGGCGTACATGATCGGCGCCGGCATCAGCTCGGGTGTCTCCGAGGTGGCGTAGCCGAACATCAGCCCCTGGTCCCCCGCACCTTGCTCCGCCGTCTTCTTCCCTTCCGCCGCCCGTGCGTCCACCCCCTGCGCGATGTCCGGGCTCTGGCTCGTGATCGCGTTCAAAATCAACACCCGGTCCGCGTGGAACACATCATCATCGTTCGTGTACCCAATCTCCCGGATCGCCGCCCGCGCGATTTCGTTATAGTCCAGCTTCGCCTTGGTCGTAATCTCACCCCCCACCACCACCAAATTCGACTTGGCGTAGGTCTCGCAAGCCACCCGGCTCGTGGGATCCTGCCCCAGACACGCGTCCAGGACGGCATCCGAAATCGTGTCACAGACCTTGTCCGGATGGCCCTCGCCGACGGACTCCGAAGAAAAGATGTAATTCTTGCTCATGGGTGTTGGCTTCCTACGCGCGGTAAACGATCATATTGACGTATCAGGATAGGATGATATAATCCTCACCAGCGTACGTCAATAGCATTCGGCGAAAAAGCGGCAATGCTCATTTTGGATGCCGATCGGCTGCGGCGGGGGCATCCGGCCCTTGAGTCGCAGGCCGGTCGGCGCAAGACACCGGAAGGAGTCCCCTGCCACCAAATTGAACAGGCTTGGCCGGCGAAAGACAACCCGCTCATTATGTTGCCACCCACTCTGCGGTCGTTGCGGGCCCTGTCCGACCCGACGCGCCTTCGCATCGTCGCCCTGCTCGAGGGCGACGAGCTCTCCGTCAACGAACTCCAAGAGGTGACCCAGCTCGGCCAGTCGCGGATCTCGACCCACCTCGGGCAGTTGCAGGACGCGCGGCTGGTGCAGTCCCGCCGCGAAGGCAAGCGGACCTATTACCGCCTCCGCCCCGAACTGGAGGAGGCGGTCGGCGACGTGCTCCGGCTCGCCATCCGCGGGGCCTCCGAGCTGACGGAGCATGCCGGCGACCGGCTCAACCTGAAGCGCGTGCTCGCCCGGCGCGAGGCGCTGGAACAGGTCTATTTCAACCAGGTTGCGGGCCGGTTCGACCGGGTTTACGGTCCCGGACGGTCCTGGCAGGCGTTCGGCCATCTCCTCCTGAACATCCTGCCGCCCCTCGTGGTGGCCGACCTCGGTGCCGGCGAAGGCCTGGTCGCCGAGTTGCTCGCCCGCCGCTGCAAACGGGTCATCGCGGTGGACAACTCCGAGAAGATCGTCGCGTTCGGCGCGGCCAAGGCGCGCAAGAACAACCTCTTCAACCTCGAATTCCGCCTCGGCGATTTGCAAGACCCGCCCATCGATTCCGGCACCATCGACCTCGTCGTCTTCAGCCAGGCCCTCCATCACGCGGAGGACCCCGCGCGCGCGATCTCGGCCGCCCACCGCATCCTGAAGGCGGAGGGCCGCGTGGTGATCCTCGATTTGGCCCGACACAAGTTTGAGCAGGCGCACACCCTGTTCGGGGATCGCTGGCCCGGGTTCGCCGAGAGCGAACTTCATCAATGGCTGGAGACGTCCGGGTTCAAAGACCTCGAGATCAGTGTCGTCGCCCGCGAGGAGGAGCCCCCGAATTTCGAGACCATCCTCGCCTCCGGCCAGAAGGGGTAGGCCAGCCCGACGGCGTGGCTCGGTAGGCCAGCCGCCCCCCTCCCGACCGCGTAGCGGTCTCCGATGGTAGCCGTGTGGCTTCAGCCCACGGAGCCAGCGCCAGAATGCCCTCGCGCCGCGTTAGCGACGCATCAACACGCCCGGGGCACGGCGGTGGGCGGAGGGGCCCGGATCCTCGCAGGTTTCTGGAACTGCCCAGGAGGGAGATGTGGTTAATGACAACGCCGGGGGCGGCGAAACTGACCCCGCCCCGGCCCCGGCCGGCTCACACACTCTCCGGCACCACAAACGGCGCCCGGTAGGCACGCGAGACCAAGGCATTGGCGGGTTCGTTGTCCGTGAAGCGCTCGGTTTTCGGGTCGAATTTCAACGGCACACCGAGCTGGATTTTCTCCTGCGCGAGATCCACGCCATTGGCCTCCAAATGCCCGGCCATCCGGTCGTACGCCTCGGCCAGCCCCTTGTTGGCCTGGAGCGACTCCTTGATGTCGCCGTTCGACTTCCCGGCGCCGAGACGGTACGAGATGTTGCCGGTGTGGACCAAGCCGGCGGAGAGCACGCCTTCGAGGATCTCGGCATGGAGATCTGAGGGTTTCCGGCTGCGGATGGCGGCGAGCCAGTTGCCGTGGTGCCCGCCCGAATCCGCCGACAACCCCACGGCGTTCTTCGTGTCTTCCACCGCCCCCTTCTTCTTCTTGCCGTCGAACCGGGTGACCTCCTTGCCGTCCTTGTCGTGGACGATCGCCTCGGTGTAGCTCGGGACGACCACGTAACCGTTTTCGCATTCGATCACGTTGCCGACCGACGCCCCACGGTAGTTGTCCATCTTCCACCCAGCGGTCTGGGAGGCCTTGTTCGTCGGCAACCCGCGGGTCTCGAAAATCAGCGGGGTCTTGTAGCCCTGATAGACCACGAGCGTGTTGGGGGTCTCGGCCGAGTCCTTGTAGCCGAGGCGCCCGCCCACCGCCATGGCAAAGGGCGCGAGCGTCTGCTCGCCGAGGAACCAGCGGGCGATGTCCACCTGGTGCGGCCCCTGGTTGCCGAAGTCGCCGTTGCCATAGGACCAGAACCAGTGCCAGTCGTAGTGCACCGTGCCGAAGCTCGTGTTCCGCCGCGGCGCCTCCTTGGCGGCCGGGCCGCACCAGAGGTCATAGTCGATGTAGTCCGGCACCGGCTGCGGGCCGTCCACGAGGCCGATGCTCTTGCGCCCCTTGTAGCAAAAACCGCGCGCCACGACGATCTTGCCCAAGTTCCCCTCTTGGACGTACTTGACCGCCTCCTGCAAGCCGACGGAAGACCGGCATTGGGTGCCGCACTGGACGATGCGGGAGTATTTCCGGGCCGCCTCGACCATCTTGCGCCCCTCGAAAAGGTTGTGGCAGGCCGGCTTCTCCACATAGACGTCCTTCCCCGCCTGGCAGGCCCAGACCGTGGCGAGCGCGTGCCAATGGTTCGGGATGGCGATGGAGACCGCGTCGATGTCCTTGTTCTCGAACACCTTGCGCATGTCGGTGTAGGTCTCCAGGTCGCCGCCGAGGGCCTTGGCCTTGGCGTCGAGGACATGCCGGTCCACATCGCACAGCGCCACCACGCGCACGCCCTTCATCTTGGTGAGGGAATTCAGGTGGCTGCCCCCCTGGCCATGGAAACCGATTTGGGCCACCCGGATGTCCCCGTTGGCGCTGGCGCCGCGGCTCCAGGTCGAGGGAGAGAAACCGAGCGCGACCGCGCCAAGCGCGGTGCCCTTGAGAAAGTGGCGGCGAGTGAGTTTTGTCATGGGGAGCTAGACGGTTGACGGGTGAATTGGTTTCAAGTGCTTCGGGGTATTCTTCGCCCCCCGGGGGAACGAGATCAAGCGATTTCACCCGCGCAACGGGTTGGCGCGCCCGGCGGGAATCGAACCCACGACCCTCTGCTTAGAAGGCAGATGCTCTATCCAACTGAGCTACGGGCGCAACCTCTTCAAACCAAACCTAATATGCCCGCTCTCGCATCAAAGGCAAGCTTGGCTGGCGCGCGTTGAACCCGGGTCGCTCCAGATCGAATGGCCGCCGCCTTCGCGAACCGGCACGCAGCCATTCTGTTGAAGATGAGCGAGCAGCGGCTGCCGCTTCACGCCAGCAAAAGTTCGGCTTCCTCCGCTTGGGGATCGAGCCGGAAGGCTTCCTCGCGCCCGGTGTCGAGCAGGAGTTCAATGGCCTCCTTGAGGCTGGCAAGACAGTCCTCCCTCGTCTCCCCCTGGCCGTTCGCCCCGAGGACTTCGAGGCAGGTCGCCCAGAACCCGCGTTCGTCCGGTCCGCCCCGGCGGACAATCGCTGTGAATCGTCGCGTGCGCATATTTTAGTCCGCTTTGGGGTGGGAGAAAAACCGTTGATCTCGGCGCGTTGTAGGGCTGGACTCTCGCAAGCGGCCAAACCACCGCTCCAGCCAATACCCGAAACCACAACGGATGAATCAAGAACGGCGCACGGCTTCACGGCGCTCTCGCTTTGCCCGCTGGACAATGGGCATGATCTCCTCGACCGGCTCGGCTCCCGGTTCCTGGCCCTTCTTGTCCAACCGCTCGAAATCGGCCTCAATGGCCGAGAACTCCTTCTCGCGCTCACGGCGAATCAGGTCACGGAGCACATCGCTCACCGAGGCGTAATCCCGCTGCTCCTTGCGGGACTTCACCCACGAGGCCTGTTCCTAGGACAGCGAAATGCTCAACGTAACTGCCATGGCCGGACTACACTGGAAACCGAGGGATTTCGCAAGATTGACGCCGAGGTGCGCAGCCCGCCAGAGGGTCGAGCGGGCAAGCTCGGCAGCGCATCTGTGGAAATCTGCAATGCGGGCGGAGAATCCTCGACCGTCACGTGTGGAAGCCCGTAAAATGAACCATCAAGACGACTGACGCGAACAGGATGGGAGCGGGGGCTAATCTGCCCGGTGGCCTCGGGAGGCCGGCCAGGCCGCGGTGGCGGCGGGTGGTTCGCTGGACGATGCGGCTGCTCTTGCTCATCGTCCTCGTCATCGCCGCGGCGGGCGGGGCAGTGGTGCTCAAGTACCGGCGGATCGTCGGCGCCAAACCCGGCGCACTGGTGACCAACCCCCGGCCGGCCGCGCTGGGGCGGTGGGTCAACCCGTTCATTGGCACCGGAGGCTACCCCTGGGTTTGCGGCAACAATTTCCCCGGTGCCATGGTTCCCTTCGGCATGGTGCGGCTGGGGCCGGAGACGTCGTCGCTCCTGCTGCACAAGCGGGCGCTCAACACCTCGGGCTATTTCTATGGCGACGACCAGGTGTTGGGCTTCAGCCACACGCGGCTCCTGGGAACCGGCATGCCGGAAGGGGGACACTTCCTGGTGACACCCGCGGTTGGGCCAATAGAGTCCCGGCGGCATTCCCGCGGGCAATCCCTCTCCTTTTCGCACCGGGACGAAATCGCGTTTCCGGGTTATTACGCCGTGAACCTGCCCGGACCCGGCGTGTTGGTCGAGTTGACGGCCACGCCGCGGGCGGGGCTGCATCGGTACACGTTCAGCGGGCCGGGGACGGCGCACCTCCGACTGGATGTTTCCAATGCGCTCGGGGGGCGCCCGAGCCGCGAGGGCCGGGTGCGGGTGCGGCCGGAGGCCAGCGAGGTCGAAGGCTCGGTGCACACGTTCGGGACGTTCGCCGCGCGGTATGGCGGCATCAAGGTCTATTTCGCCGCCCGCTTTGACCACCCGTTCGCGGGGTACGCGACCTGGCGGGGCGAAACCGTGGTCACTGGACAGGCCGAGGCGGCGGGCGACCAGGTGGGCGCTGACCTCAGCTTCGCCCCGACGAATGGTCTGCAGGCAGTCACGCTGGCGCTGGCCATCTCGTATGTGAGCGTGGAGAACGCCCGAGCCAACCTCGACGCTGAGGCGCGCGGGCGGAGCTTCGAGGAGGTCCTGGGCGAGGCCCAACGCACCTGGGAGGACAAGCTCTCCTTGGTCCAGATCGAAGGCGGGACCGCGGAACAAAGGACCATCTTCTACACGGCGCTCTATCGCACGTTCCAAATGCCGACCGTGTTCAACGACGCCAACGGCGATTATATCGGTTTCGACGGACAGACCCACCAGGCCCGGGGTTTCCGCTATTTCACGGACTTTTCCCTGTGGGACACCTTCCGGACGGTGCATCCGCTCTACTCGTTGATCGCTCCCGAGGACCAGCGCGACATGCTGATTTCGCTGGTGAAAATGCTCGAACAAGGGGGCTGGCTGCCGCGGTGGCCCGAGGGCCACGGCTATTCGAATTCGATGATGGGCACGCCGGCGGACATTGTCATGGCCGACTCCTATCTCAAGGGCATCCGCGGTTTCGACGTTGAGAAGGCCTACCAGGCAATGCGCCGCACCGCCCTGGCCCCGACGCCGCCGGGCGCGGCGTTTTCGGGTCGCCAAGGGGTGGAACACTATCTGCAACACCACTACTGCCCGGCCGGGGTGGTGAAGGGATCGGTCTCACGAACGCTCGAGTTTGCCTGGGCGGACCACGCGGTTTCGGCCTTGGCGGGGGCCCTGGGGCATGCCGACGACGCGTCGCTCTTCCAAGAGCACTCGCAGTTCTATCGCAACCTCTGGAATCCCCAAACCCAGTATTTCCAGCCGCGCGACGCGCAAGGGCAGTTCGTGGAACCGTTCGAACCGCGGCTGCTGACCTACCTGGACCGCAAGGGCAAGCTCACCCGGGACTATGTCGAGGGCAGCGCGCTCCAGTGGCGGTGGGGCGCGCCGTGGGATGCGGACGGCCTGGTCTCTCTGTTCAAAAGCCGGGAGTATTTCGTCACAGAACTCGACCGTTTCTTCGCCGCTTCGAGCCCGGCGCGGGGCGCCTGGAACCCGGGGCCGGATTACTGGCAGGGCAACGAGCCGGATATCCATGCGGCTTACCTGTTCAACGCGGCCGGCCGGCCGGACCTCACGCAAAAATGGGCGCGCTGGATCATGGACCACAAATACGGCGCCGGCTACGAGGGCCTGGACGGCAACGACGATGGCGGGACGCTCTCGGCGTGGTTCGTCTTCAGTGCCCTCGGGCTGTATCCCGTGGCGGGGACAGACAGGTATGAGCTGGGCACCCCACTGTTCGAGCACGCCGAGGTGAGGCTGGGGGCGAACCGGCTGGTGATCGAAGCCCCGGGCGCAGGGCCCGGCCGGTGGCGGGTGCGAAGCGTATCGCTCGGCGGTCGGCCTCTCGACCGGACCTCGGTCCATCATGCCGAGATAAGCGGCGGGGCGGTGCTCCGTTTCTCGATGGAGGACACCCCCGGGCATCCGGCACCAACGGGACCCATTCCCCCTGTTCGGTGACCAAGTGCTCATCCACGTCGGGATGGATCAAATACGTCACAGGCCGGCGATTCTGCGCGCGCGGGCCAACGGTTCCTCGAGGGGAACACCCTGGACACTCCCCGCCTCGATCTCCGCGATGCGGCGGTCGATCTCTGTCTTCCATGCCGCGGCGACGGGAGACTCAACTCCGCCATGCCGCGCGGCCATGATCCGGTCAACCAACTCGCTCACGACTTCCGCCGGCATTTCGCGGGTTTCTTCGACAATTTCATCCAGCGTCATCGGCATAGTTCAAGTCTTGCTTGCGAACCCGGTTTTGACAAGGGCCGTTCCGCGTTCTGGCCAATCACGGCGCACCTTCGGAACGGCCCCGGAACATCGTGCCCCCGCGGACCCGGTTAGCGAGCTCGCCAGTATTCAATGCAGTCCCATTCCAGGCTCGCATGATGCCTGGACACCGCCATAGTGCGGTTAGGCGCGTGCATCTTCTGGCAGATGCTCTTGACGTGGGTGCCCACGGTTTCCACCCCAATGTCCCGATTGTCCACGATTTTCTTGCAAATATACCCGGTCGAGAGCAGTTCCAGGACTTGGCGTTCGCGGGGAGACAGGAGCGGTTTCGGCTCAGGCGCGACCCCCGCCGGGTGGAAATGCCGCACGACCTGTCGCGCGATATGGCTGGAAATCGGGGCGCCGACGGATTCCATGGCCGAAGCCAAGCCCACCGAGGCGGCGACCGTGAGCCCTCGGATCGCCCGCCCGTGTTGGCGCTTTTGGTGGGGAATGGCAAACCCCCGGATGGTCTCCCGCCATCCCCGTATTCGGGGATGGCGGCCTAGCCGAAAAATGCCCATTCTGCTTCCAACGCCCGGTCGAGCAGGGTCCCAGCGGGGACCTGCTCCGGCATAACGGGTGCGACGCAAAACGCAAACACTGGCATGAAACGATTCACCAACCTCCTCCTGACGCTCGTTGCCACCGCCTTTCCAGCCGCGGCGGCCCCAAACCCGGACCTTTACTCTGTCCGTGATTTCGGCGCCAAGGGCGATGGCCAGACCGACGACACCGCCGCCTTCCAGAAGGCCTTGGACACTGCCCGGGAAGCCGGGGGCGGCGTGGTTTATGCGCCACGCGGCAACTACTGCTTCGCGGGCCACCTCCATGTCCCGGCCGCGGTCACGCTGCGGGGCGTGTGGGAATCGGTGCCGTCGCACGTGGGCCTGCGAAACCAGGGCGCGGCCAAGCCTACCGATGATGGAACGACCTTCCTGGTCACGGAAAACCAGGGCAAGGAGGAGGGCGAGCCGTTCATCACGCTGCACGACAACAGCACGCTCAAAGGCGTCGTGCTCTATTACCCGAACCAGAATCCGGCCGAAGAACCCAAGCCCTATCCCTATGCGATCGCGATGCGCGGGAAGAACCCGGCGGTGCTGGCTGTCGAGCTGCTCAACCCCTACAACGGGATCGACGCCGCCCACAACGAGCGCCACCTGGTCCGCGACGTTTCGGGGCAACCCCTCCGCCGCGGCATCTACGTGGATGACATTTACGACATTGGCCGGATCGAAGACGTCCATTTCAATCCCTGGTGGAGCATGCAGCCGAAGCTGTTCAAATGGCAGCAGGAGCATGGGGAAGCCTTCATCTTCGCCCGCAGCGACTGGCAATACGTGTTCAACACGTTCTGTTTCGGCTACAACATCGGTTACAAGTTCACGCAGACCCGCGCCGGCGTCTGCAACGGCAACTTCCTGGGGATTGGGGCTGATGATTGCTTCACCGCAGTAGCGGTCGAGAACTCGGCGCCCTTCGGTTTGCTCATCTCGAATGGTGAATTCGTGTCCTTCCACGGCCCCGACCCCACGATGGTCGTCGTGGGCACCAACCACACGGGCGCGGTGCGCTTTGTGAATTGCGCCTTTTGGGGGCCTTGCAACCAGATCGCGAGAATCGCCGGGCGCGGCACCGTCGGCTTCAGCGACTGCACCTTCGTGCAATGGGACCAGAAGAAGGAAGGCCGCCACGCGATCCAAGCCCAGAGCGGCAAAATCCTGGTGCGCGGCTGCGAGTTCCGCGAGGACAAGCCGCAGCTCGAGTTGGGTGAAGGGGTCCGGCAGGCGGCCGTGTCGGACAACCTCTTCAGTGGCAAGCCGCGCGTGACCAACCACACCAAACTGACCGTGACGCTGAACAACAGTGCCAGTGAGCCGTGAGCCGGCAGCGCAAACCGCTTATGAAGAGAGTATTGGTTTTGCCGTTGTTCTTCGCGTGCTTCATCGGAACGGGGCGGGCCGAATCTGCCGGGTCCGCCTCCACGCCCGGCCGGCGCGGCGAGATGACGCTCTGGTATCGCCAACCGGCAGTCAAGTGGCTGGAGGCGCTGCCCTTGGGCAACGGGCTGACCGCCGCCATGGTGTTTGGTGGAACGAAAACGGAGCGGATCGCCTTGAACAACTCGAGCTTCTGGTCGGGGAGGCCCCATGATTACGACGACCCGAACGCAGGCAAGTATTTCGAGCCGATCAAGGCGCTGATGGCGGAGCAGAAGTTCCAGGAGGCTGAGAAAATGGCGGATGAACATTTCTGGGGCATCCCCTCGGGGCAGCAGGCTTACCAGCCCATCGGCGATTTGTCCCTGGCGTTCGACGGCGTGGGCGAGGTCACCGACTATCGCCGGGAGTTGGACCTGGAGACCGGCGTCGCCACAGTGACCTATCGATCAGGCGGCGTGGCCTACACGCGCGAGGCGTTCATCTCCTATCCAGACCGCGTGCTGGTCACGCGCATCTCGGCAGACAAGCCCGGTTCCGTATCGGTCGAGGCGCGGCTCAAGAGTCCATCAGCATTTGTCGACCAGATCACCGCCGCGCCCGGCGAGTTGGTCTTGGATGGAACGTGGCGGACGGCAACCTCGCAAACCAACTGGCTGATCGCCACGGTCGAAGGCGATGGCCTGCGCTTCGAAACCGCCCTGGCGGCTAGCGCCCTTGGCGGACAATCGGAAGCCACCGCGGACAGCCTGCGCATCCGGAACGCGGACGCCGTCACCTTGATCCTCACCACCGCGACCAGCCATCGCAACTATCACGACATCGGCGGGGATCCGTCCGCGCAATGCCGGAGGGTCCTGGCCGATTGCGCCGGCAGGGATTACGCCGGGCTGCGCAGCCGCCACGAGGCGGACCTCCGCGGCTTGATGGGGCGCGTTCATCTGCGCGTGGGCGACGCGGCGCAAAAGGACAAGCCCATTGACGAGCGACTTGCTGCGGTGAAAGCGGGAGCGCGTGATCCCAACCTGGAGGCGTTGGTGTTTCAATTCGGCCGCTACCTCCTGGCGGCCAGCAGCCGCGCGGGCGGCCAACCGGCCAACTTGCAGGGCATTTGGGACGAAGACGTGCTTCCGCCCTGGGGCAGCAAATACACGATCAACATCAACACCGAGATGAACTACTGGCCCGCCGAGGTCTGCAACCTGCCGGAATGCGCCCAGCCTTTGTTCGACATGATCCAGGACATCTCGGAAACGGGTGCCAGGACGGCCAAGATCTACTACGGCGTGGACGGCTGGGTCACCCATCACAATACCGATCTCTGGCGCGGGACGGCGCCAGTGGACGCGGCCCGGTACGGAATGTGGCCCGTCGGCGGCGCCTGGCTCTGCCAGGGCATTTGGGAGCATTACGCCTTTGGCGGGGAGGTGGATTTTCTCAGGAAATACTATCCGACCTTGAGAGACTGCGCGAGGTTCCTGCTGAACGTGATGATCGTGGAGCCCAAGCACCATTGGCTCGTCACGCCGTTCTCCATGTCGCCTGAGCACGGGTATTTCGACGCCAACGGCAAGCCCGCCGTCCTGTCACCCTCGCCCACGATGGACGTCGCCATCATGCGCGAGCTATTCCCGCACTGCATCGAAGCGGGCAGAATCCTGGGCGTGGACGCCGACCTCCGGGCCAAACTGGAGGAGGCCCTGACGAAGATGCCGCCCTATCAAATTGGCAGTTCCGGATTTGTCCAGGAATGGATCGAAGACTGGAAGACTGGGCCGCCGGGGCACAACGTCTCGCCGAACTTCGCGTTTTTTCCCGGATCCTCTCTTACATTGCGCGGCAATCCGGAATTTGCCGCCGCCTATCAGAAGTGGATGGAAGCCCACCGGCCGGGCGGCGGGTTCATTCTCCCGTGGGGCATCGCTATGTGGGCGCGGTTGGAGCGTGGCGACCAGGTTGGCAAGTGCATCGAGACCTACCTGGCCCGGTGTCCGGCCCCGAACCTGCACAATGCCGGCGCCAACCAGTCCGACGCCAGCTTCGGCTTTACCGCGGCCGTGGCGGAGGCGTTGGTGCAGAGCCATGCCGGCGAAATCAGCTTGCTGCCCGCATTGCCCGGCGGCTGGAGTGAAGGTTCCGTCTCGGGCCTGCGCACTCGCGCCGGGTATGACGTGAGCGTGCAATGGAAGGACGGCACATTGCAGGCTGCGGACCTCCACAACCCCAAAGGCGGAGCAGTCAAGGTCCGCTACGGTCAGAAAACCAAAACCATCACCCTCAAGCCTGGGGAGATGGTGCATTTGAACGCGGAACTCGCCCCTGCCAACTGAAAGGGGACTCGCAGGTGAACCCGATCAGGTCTGCAATCAGCCAATCAATGGGAAGCGATATGAAACCGACGAGAATTCTCGCCGCGGCGCTGGTGCTCTGCGGCATTTGTCAGTTCACCAGCCCGGCGCACGGTGCGACGGGACAGCTCCTGGCCGGGACGGCCAAAGTGAGCATCACTCCCGTCACCGACGAGCCGCTGCACGATCCCGTCTATGCCCGCAGCCTGGTGCTGGAAATCAACGGTGAACGGCTGGCCTTCGTCTCGGTCGATTTAGGGGTCTTCACCAGCGAGAAGGCCGAAACAGCGTGCAGAGAGACGTACGGGATTTCGAAGGTCTTCCTCTGCTCTTCGCACAATCATACCGGCCCTTCGAAGCCGGGCAAAGCCCCCGAGTACAGCGACCTGAAGGCGTTCTACGAGAGGCAAATCATCGAGGCCGTGGGGTTGGCGGTGACCAATATGTTCCCGGCGAGGATTGCCGCCGGGCGCAAGAGTTTTCCCCAGTTGGGTTTCAAACGCCTGGTTGTCCGGGAGGACGGCCATGCCCGCGAGTCATGGATGGGCGATGAGCATTACGGCGCGATCAACCCGGACCGGATTCCCTTCGGCCCGGTGGACCAGGAAGTGGGTGTCATCCGGGTGGAGGACACCAACGGCCAGCCTCGGGCGATCATCATGAATTACGCCTGTCATGCCGACGTGGTCTGCCAGAGTTACGCGATCTCCGCCGATTACCCGGGAGTCGCCGCCCGAAAAGTGGAGGAGGCGTTTGGCAACGGGGTGAACTGCCTCTTCGTGAATGGGGCTGCCGGCAATGTTGCCCCGTTGTTCACGGTCCCGCGGAGGGACGGTCCGAACGATCCCTTCAAGACCGACTACGCGCCGATGGAGCGAATGGGAGAGTTGCTGGCGTTCGAAACGGTCAAGGTGGCCAAGGCCCTGCGCGGCCAGGCCGGGGAAACGACGATCAAATACAAAGACGCCGCCCTCGCGTTTACGGGGCGCTTCGATCCGGCCAGGCATTTCGACGTTCGCGTGACCACCCTCGTGATCAATGACAACATCGTCATCGCGGCCAATCCCGGTGAGCTGTTTGCCGAGCTGGGCCTCGAATGGAAGGCGAAGATGCAAGCCGAGGCGGCCGAACCCTTTTACTTCGGATACACCTGGAACGCGGGGCAGTGGCCCGGATACGTTCCGAGCATCAAGGGCGCGGCGTTGGGGGGCTTTGGCGCCGACCAAGATCGTGGGATCATCGAGGTCGGCGCGGGAGAGGCCATCTTTAACAAGCACCTCGAGAACTATTTCAGGCTCAGCGGTCTGATGCGCAGCGAACCAGGACCGTCCGGATTCACACGAGGCGACCGGTGGATCGTCACCCCGGTTCCCGAGCAGCCGGTGCCCTGAGGCGGGCTCATGAACGGCCGGATGCTCCGGCACAGGTTTGATCGCCGGATTCACGATAATGCCGTTTATGCACTGAGGCATCGATCCCCCCCGGTTCGCAAGGTGCGGTTGAGCAAGCGGGACCAGCTCCTCACCTGCCCTGCGAGTATTTCCGGATGGGCGATTCCCTCGCCACGGGCCCCTGGCGCAGCAACTTGCGCAAGGCCGCCACCACGTCGGCCGTGGCCGGGTCCTTCGCGCGGTTCTGAAGTTCGTTGGGATCGGCTTGCAGGTCGTAAAGCTCCACGCCCCGCCGCCCCTCGTCCCACTCGGTGTAGCACCATTGCTCGGTGCGAACGGACCGGCCCAGCCAATCCTCCCGCGCCACCAG
>Ga0182030_10011927_pt1 | contig 17487 bp, 17 predicted proteins | sample 812S3MmetaG_FD_121299 | JGI IMG/M metagenome (GOLD analysis project Ga0182030, IMG submission 121299) | Permafrost microbial communities from Stordalen Mire, Sweden - 812S3M metaG (Illumina Assembly) | ecosystem: Environmental > Terrestrial > Soil > Wetlands > Permafrost | place: Sweden...
CTAAATTCTTAAATTTTGAATTTTCAATTCAAAATATTTAAATTCTTAATTCAAAATATTTAAATTCTCAATTGGCCGTTTGGTCGTTATTACCAACGGGAATTTAAGAATACTTCGAGTGGGAAGTCGTAGTACTGAATCATACCACCAGCATTGGACCACTGAGCAATTGCATCCGCGGGTGATTCAGCCACTTGGTGTCTGGAATAAAGCATTTCTATGCCAGTATCATCAGCTGTGACAAGCCCATTGAACCCCCAGTCTTCGAGAGCCTGGTACAGCATGGGGTTTACATGAGCTGGAATATCATCCAGCTCATTATAGGCCATCATGACGCCACGAACTCCACCAAGGTCAATAGTAGCTTTGAAAGGGCGTAACATATTCATCATCACCTGGCGAGTTCCTCTGAGAGTAGCGGGTGCTGCGTTTATACCTCCTTGAGGAGAGCCATGAGCTGCAAAATGCTTCACTATAGGAACAACGGTATCTTGATCTGACCATGATCCATTTTTGGAAAGTCAGGATGCCATGGCTACGCCCATGTGACTTGTAAGAAGAGTATCCTCGCCCCACGCCTCTACGCAAATTTTAGCACCAGTCGCCACAAAATTTTTCGATATTCACAACGTGCCTTGGACTCTTCCCCATCTTGGCTCCAGCCCCAAATCAAGAATAGGGCTTAGACAAGCATGAATCCCAATTGCACGTGCTTCACTTCCAATTGCTCTCCCAACACGATGTACTAAGTCTGTATCAAACGATGCGGAAAGGCCAATAGTCTGTGGGAACATGGACTGCTTATAAGATCCAACTCCATGAAGACATTCGCCAAATTGCATGATTGGAATGTTCAACCGAGATTTCTCAGTATTCAATTTTTGAAGAGAGTTGTAGTGAGACTTGTTTTGAGGATACCAGTCGTGGATTATGCCAGCTGCTGTTCCAGGTGCGAAACGCATGGCATAGTCTAGGTAGATGGTCAGCTCTAAACCCTAAGGATAGGAAGTGTGTGCTACCGTAGAGCTCATTCGTGGAATTGGGTCCAACGATATTGTCAGCGAACATGATGTGCAGTTGAAGGACTAGGTTTCTGTCAGCTAATTGGTTTTGGTGGAATATGCAGCTTCGTACCAAGCTCTGGTATTGTCATGTTAGCAACAAGATTATCCAGGAAGGCATTTTTATCTCCGTAGCTCCCTTTGGTTGAAGTCGCACAAGGCTCTCCATTAGAGAACCCCAAGATTTTCTCATTGAGAAGTGTAGTTGCGCCACTAAGCAAGACATTTCTTCCACCAAGAAAGGTGTTCAATAAATTTACAAAAGCTACGAGACGCATAACAGAGGTTTATAGAAAATTCTCTGATGCTTCATTTGAAAAGTTATAGTGTAGGAAGTCACGCTTTGCGAGCTCACTCTCTTACCGTAAATCGCCGGAATACCTTCTTTGGGAGGTGAACGCAAGAGTGGGTGACCTGCTACCTACCACATGAGACTTCTTAAACGGATCGAGTCAGTTGGCCCCGCAAATGTTTATATTCGCGAGTCAAGTAACGACAAAATCTATCATCTTTTCTCAGCATCCTCAACGACATGCAAAATGAGGGCGATAAGAAGAAGACAAGCTTTCCGCCTTCTGCTTAAGACTTCCCTACTATTAAATCCAACCAATCGCTAGTTCAAATTACCCCTGAATTACAAGGGCATATGATCCACAGATACGGGTGTGGAGCAGATTGACATGGATGATGGCGGGGTTGAGGAACCTCAGACGATATTCCTCGGTACATACTTACCCGCTAACAACTGGGTGGCGATATTAAGGTTAAGACCACTGCATGTTGTAACGTTGCTATGCCTCATCAGTATGGATATACATGTCGCGTGAACATGGAGCTTATTAAAATGCTCCTCAATCTTCGTTTGGCCATGTTTGATATGTTTATCCGCTGCCAGTCCAATATTTACCCCTCCTAGCCCCAGCAGTTAATACAGGCTAACCATCCCACTTTCTAGAACATCACCGGAGGGACCTCACCTCTTGATTTCAGTGCTTACGGCTGTTTCTCACCGCCACACCCTGAAATCTTCTATCCCTATATACCAACATATTTTAAGCAGCGCGACTTCGAGACCATCTCCCTTCTATAACTATGTCCGGACAAGTAGAAGTCCTTGACGGGATTGAACCTATAGCTTCAGGTCCAGACCCGGAAAAGAAAGACTCCTCATCAATCCATGAGAGAATAAGACATCAAATCAGCCATGAAATGCTCGAGGAGCTGGCTCCTAACGGGGAAGGAGAATATATCCTGGAAATTATCAACAACATGACTGAAGAAGAAGCCATTACGATCATCCAAGAGTCTATCGAGTTCCATAAAGACGATTGGAATTTTCCCTCAGAAATGCGAGATCGTATGAAGCGGCTGATGGAGGGTCCGAAACTTTATGGCGACTTTTATGATAGGGATTTGAGGGTTGATGCTACTATGATGAGATATTCATCTCCTTATCCTGGAGTTCGTGCTGTCGCTGAGCCAGTGGATAATACTGATGTCCCGGTTGAAACTATTCGGGCTTACTTCTTGGGGATTGGGTGGGCTGTGATTGGGACTTTCATGTCGACATTTTTTAACAGTAGATTCCCTTCGATTGGTGAGTTAGATCCACTTGACATTTCTTTCTCGCTGTTCTGACACCAATCATTCAATAGGTCTAGGTGGACCCGTGATCCAAATATGCTTATACCCATGCGCCAAATTCCTCGAATTTGTCCTACCCAATTGGGGAGTAACGATAATGGGAATCCGCCACTCACTCAATCCCGGTCCTTGGACATTCAAAGAACAGATGTTTGCAACCATCACCTACAATATTGCCATCTATACAACGAACAGCTATGGAATGATTCTCGTTCAAAAGTCGCCGGTATTTTATGGAGAGACTTTCGTCACATTTGGGTACCAATTAATGCTAACGTTATTTGTCCAACTCATGGGAATGGGATTCGCAGGCTATCTAAGGAGATTCAGTGTTTATCCTGTGAAAGCACTGTGGCCCACGATCTTACCGACGATTGCCATGAATAGGGCTCTCACCCGGCCCGAGCCAAAAGAAAATATTTATGGATGGACGATCTCGCGGTACAAGTTCTTCTTCGTCTGTACTGTCAGCATGTTTTTCTATTATTGGCTGCCAGGGTACCTATTTACAGCATTGTCAACCTTCAATTGGATGACCTGGATCGCTCCTCACAACATCACTCTGGCAATCCTTACTGGTTCTGAACTAGGGCTTGGTCTTTTCAATCCATTGACAACGTTTGATTGGAATGTTGCCACTTCTTCCTATGCTGCTCTCGCTCAGCCATTCTTCTCAACGTGCACCATGTATTTTGGAAGTATTCTTGGTGGATTGATTATTCTTGGAATATATTACTCCAACATGTACAACACGGCCTACCTACCCATCAACTCATCCTCTGCATTTGCAAACGATGGTAAATCATATAATGTGTCAAAGGTAGTCATCAACAATAAACTCAACGAGAATATGTACCAGAGCTACTCTCCCCCTTTCTATTCAGCTGGCTATATCCTCACAGTCGGGGCTAATTTCGCCTTTTACCCCGTTTACTTTCTCTACATCATGGGCAACCAATGGACCACGGTGTCCACAGCCTGTGTCGATTTTTACAAGGGTCTTCGGTACGGCAAAGGCAACTACGAAGGAGCTATGGACGTGCACAGCAGGCTCATGTCTAAATACAAAGAAGTCCCAGACTGGTGGTTTCTATTGATCTTGCTAGGCGCATTGATCGTCTCATTCGTGTTCCTCAAGATCTTCCCACTTGATACCCCATTATGGCTTCCACTACTAATGCTCGGTATCAACTTCGTCTTTGCCGTCCCTCTGTCGTTTCTGTCTGCAACTACAGGAACGAACCTGGGACTCGGGTCTTTGGTCCAGGTCATCACTGGTTTCATCTTGCCCAATAACCCCAACGCATATCTCTTTGCTCAAACTCTCGGATCTTGGGCTCTGGCTGGGTACGGAGACAACTACGTGCAAGACCAGAAAATGGCGCATTACTGCAAGATTGCTCCTCGAGCAGTCTTCAGAAGCCAAATTGGAACTATCATCATCACTTGCTTTGTGGCGGTTGGAACACAGGACTTCGTTCTCACGAATGTCCCAGACTTATGCACTCCTCATCAACCTAGCAGATTCACATGCGCAAATGACGGCTTTCCACTATACTCCAACTCATTGATGTGGGGTCTACTTGGATCCAACCGCATGTTCAATTCCGTTTACCCGCTTTTCAAATGGTGCTTCCTTATAGGTCTTGGTATTGCCATTATCTTTTTGACTGCACAAGGGCTCGGACCAAAGTATCTTCCTAGCGTCCGAGAAAAGTTGCGGTTGAGGCTTAGACCCCGAACATTTGAAAGTCTGGATCGTACAATATTCCCATTCGTAGCTTCACTGCTTTGGTTGAATCCGATTCTCATTATTCAGGGAGTACAGCACTGGGCACCATCCAATATGTCCTACAAGACACCGGGTTTCATCTTGTCCTTCATCTTTATGTATTGGCTACCGAGGCATCGACTGGCGTGGTGGGAAAAGTATAATTATACGTTGTCAGCTGCTTTGACTGCTGGGGTTGCTATCAGTGGGCTCGTGATGTTCTTTGCCGTTGGGTATAATCCAAAGAGTCTGAAATGGTGGGGCAACACGGTTAGCTCTGCTGGGGTCGATGGATCAGCTGTGGGTATCTTACCAATTCCAGGGAGAGGATATTTTGGTCTCGCAAAGGGAAGCTTTCCGTGATTTTGAACCAAGACGGCTTGAGGTAGTAATTTGGAAGGACCTTAGCAGTAAGTGAAGACGAGTAGCTACAGCTTCAATGTAGTGGAATTGTTCTTCATATTCCAAAAATTCAATAAAACTAGGTATCAAGGCGTTGTTTTTCTAGGGAGCTATTGTATAGAACAAAGTAGAATTTTATTAGTAATATTCACTGGTAGACATTTTTAGCAAGGTCGGAAAGTATTACAAAATTCTCGCTTCTTCCTCCACACCAACAACAGCAACCCTCTTCAACCGGAACACGAACAGCAGTCATCACCAGAATGACTTCTCAAGACTCAGCATCATCTAAGCCTCCCTCAGCATTGAAGAAGAGAGACCCGCCTGATTTTACGTAAGCTCCAGTTTGCTTCAGTTTCCGCACAAGTTACTGACGATTCTTCATTCTTAGAACTCCCCAAAGATTCGTCACGCTCATCGCTGAAGATCAAAAATTCGTTATACACAAAGCGCTAATCACTTACCACTCTCCATTCTTCGATAGAGCATTCAATGGCCCATTCCTTGAGGGGCAAACCCAAATGATGGAGCTCTCCGATGTTACGTCTCCGATCCTTGGCTCCTTCGTCCACTGGCTTTATACCAAGAAGTATGCACCATGCCTTATTGACAGAGCGATAAAACTCATCGAAGACCTTGCAGGTTCCATCCAGTTTCTTCCGACCTTACCATGGTAGAAGCAGTACACTTGTGGATGTTGGGGGGCCGGTTTCTTATCCCTGGACTGCAAAATGATGCGATGGATCAGATTCACAAGATTGGATGGAACGATGCAGATATCAATGAAATCAAGGAATGTGTGAAACAGGCGTATAGCGTTGAGCAGGAGACCATGCTTCAACAACTGACGATCTTCAAACTGGCGAGGATCAAGAAACGTGCCGACGTTATAGACGCACTGGATGAGTTCCCAGCCAAATTGGTGGTCAAGCTGGCTCGTACATTGATGAATGGAACATATGACGATTACTGGTCTGGGAAGAAGCCCGCTTCGGATTGGTACGTCAAGGTCGACGCAAGCAAGGATTAATCCGAATGGGATTGATGGGGTCTGGAATGGCAGTGACAACTATATACGAGGGTGCTTATTAGCTCATCATTTAGCTGCAAACTTTACCGATAGTCGCATCAAGCTTACATTCATTTGCAAGAGTCGTTTAACAAACTCCAGTACACAATTGTACCAAATCCATCCTTACCTCGAGATCCATGCCTAGTTAACCTCTCTACTAGTCAACATTCTTCAATTTCAAGTCAATATATTGCTATCATATTATCCTGCCTTGTTGATACAATCGAGGTACGGGATTCAAGTAATAATTGTGAAGTGTTTGGGGTTTAAACCCACCATCTGCAAGCAGGAGCACGAAAATACTTACCTACCTCTTTCCTACAACCTTCCGCCACAAATAATTCCTATAACAGAGACGAGCTCGGAGAATTACTGTAGTCACAGCACCTCCTTCTTGGGGAGCACCAATAACTGTTTAGCGTGCAGAGACTAAGCAGAAGCAAAGCCCACACGATCTTCGTAAGTTGGAGCTCAAACCCCCGAAATGGCGCTTTTATGGACTTTAGCAGGATGCTTTCTGATGTTAAGCTTGCAGAGCCACATCATCGATATCATACGCTGTGGCGACTCGATTCCCTCGACTCGAAAGTTATTATAATGTTCATGGCAACCGCATACGAGGTTGAGGTGGAAACTGTACTTCGAAAAAGGGCATCCAGAAGTTAGTCAGCCTTTCGAATCATCGAAAGCCCGCGGCTTGGCTTGGCAATATTTCGAATATAATGCTGCTTGGCTTTACAACTGTGTTCTTGGAGAGTTAACTGAAGCTACCAAAGAAGGGACTTTATGTTGAGGGGCCTAAGTGGTCAAATCAGGACGGCGGGGTTGTGGGTCAGGTTGTTCTCACATTTTGCAAATATACGCAGTACTAGACATAGCTTTTCTTCAACACCTGCAGTATATTCATGACGACCCAATATTATCACTCTCCTCAACCCACTCTTTCAACTATTTCTAATTTCCTCTCGCTAATCCAGTGTGATTCGTACCTTCTGCCCTGATCCCAAAGCAGTTGAGCACATAGTGGAAAATAACTTCGATTTAGTGTCTTCGCCATCCATCTGCATGTTTTAATGGATTACTGTAGGATAGGACTTTGCTTACTAAGAACAAGGTTTATCTCTCGAAATTTCAAGGTCACGGCCCGAGTATGAAGAGACAGAATTTACGGGAGCAGAGACTTGTAGCGAAGACAATTGTATTGCATGTTTTCTCCCAGCCAAGGAATACCAGGGGCCATACTTTGAAATAAAGCTCGCACATGCCAAACTTCTCATCCTCACTGAAAACAAGTTATTCCACCTAGAGCGATCCCCATATCCTTATCGATTGCAGCAACCAGCAAACTTGCCCCATCCCATATCCGCATGACTCACTAATCACTCTCGATATTTACATCATAGTAAGATAGAGAGCGACCCAAAGTGCGCCCGCCAAACCCTTCGCCCTGGACTTTCCCTAAATTCAAAGTCGCAAGCTCTCTTCCGAAGTCCCGGAGCATTTTTTCTGGAATCATCTTCATTGTCTCATTCAAGTTATGTGTTTGAAAATTTGCGAGCACGGAATCGACTGCGAAACGCTTCAAAGGGTTATCTTCTCCATCTCGCGAGTACGCAAATTCCAGAAACTCCTTGGAGATATTAGCTTGTATGAAAGAAAGGCCGCGAACTTTGAGAATTGTCATAATTTCGTTCTGTGACCGAGGGATTTTGAAGCGTTGTGCAAGCATCCATAACTTTCCGAGTTCAAGCTGGCTGGGAAAGTCGAACACCGTGCCGCTGCTTGTTTCAATTTTCTGGGTGTAGAGCCAATGGACGAAGATACCGAAAGTCGCAGCATCCACTTCCTCAAGGAACATCGTCTTTGTCTTTCCCTCCAACTTGTCCGCACTGAATGCAGCTTCAAGAAACGGAGAATAGAAGTCTGTAAATTGCTTTGGAATGACATGAGTAGTCTTAGCACTGCCTTTGTCCACGATGATAGTAACAAACGTCTGAGGTGCTCTGATTTTGTGATCAGTCAGCAGTTGAATGATTGATTGATCGAGAAAGCTGCAATCCCCTCCAGCTAAGGTGGAGAAATCTACTTACGAGAAATTTAAACGCTTCTTGAGCTTCTGTGTTGGAGCAGCAGAAGGGGTCATAGTTACTGCTGATCCAAATACTGCAGGGGTTGAGCTCCTGGACGTAGGGTTTGGCGAAGTAGCAGGCCCGGAAGTCGTAGCATTACCAAGATTATTCGGAGCCGAAGAGGACTTCTGGATGTCCTGTAATCCTAAAGCGGGGTTGAAAGATGGCTTGAATGTGTTTATGGACCCAAAGGTTGACAGCGCTGGAGTCGCTTCGGTGACCTTTGCGGAGCCAAAGATTTTCGTGGTCGTAGTCGAGATGTTCGAACTTGTTGGGCCAGGTGTATCTGAGTTAAGTGGCTCCTTGCTGAGACTCTCAGACCCAGTTCCTTTCGGGATTGTAGTGAATGCGCTGGGACTCGTAGGTATAGAGGGTTTTGCTGAAGCGGCTAGGGCAGATGCTACACCTGCGTTTGGTTTCTGCTTGATGTCCGCCATGCTTGCGCAACCTGTAATCTCGAGAGGGCTTGGTCGCCACCGAATGTTGATGAATGAAAAATGTAACATACAGAGAAGAGGAAGTTGCGACGCGTACGTTGGTAAAGATTAAGGAAAGTTCTCAAAATTCAAGCGATCACGCTAGTAAAAAGGCCTAGCGACTAATTACTATATCAATACAATAAATACATTCTATTCACCGCAAAGTGGTCTCGATCTCCGGTCTAAGGTATGTGTACTCATAAATACTTAGCTTCCTAGCTAAATCAACAATGTGCTGTGAGACCCGTTGAATCGCGAAACCAACAGGTAGCTGTTGCCCTTTGGGGTTTGAATTTTGCTTCGAACTGTGATAACCACAAAAATCAATTGCTTCTATCCACTTTCTCGAGTTTCTGAGTCAAGAACCAGTTCTCAAAGATTTCCCAGTTCTCCACGTCAATGTCTTCATCTGTATACTCGAGAGTAGAAGCTTTTTCGGATGGCTGCTTGTAATTATGCGATAGAAGGCTGGGTAGCTGTTGAAGAGGAGCTTGGTAGCGAGCTGGAGGGTATTTCCTGAGGGTTCTTTGCCGATTTGTATTGTTATTTGCTTGTTGACTGTATTTGCAGACCTGTGCAGCAAGTGGTAGTTAGCTACTAGTCTGCGTATATGAATGTATTGCAATGTCTTACCCGCCGGCACCACTGTTCTTGCGTGCGTTCTTGTAATTATCTGGATTGGGGGGATGATTGAGGAAACTAGGGAGGGGCTGTGGATATTATCCAGTGCACAGGGAGACACGGCACTGGCTATGTACCGTACCTATTGCTAAGCGAGTTGGGGAGGATTAGTAACGTGACCATGAGATCTTCCCTCCTTCCCTCACGGATCTCTCACGGATCTTATCAATTCTTGTTGCTAAAATTCTTCTCTTGAGAACTGTACGGAAACAGAAATCTTCGCATAGGAGCAAACAAAATGACAAATATAAAATGAGACAAAGAAATCGGCAAGCCAGTCATTGAGCAAACCCAGAGATGAGCTTGCTTCCACTATGCCTTTTACAAAGCTTGAGCTGAGAACTATATAAAGACAAGAAAGAATCTCTACCCATTCACTATATTTGGACATGGAAAACTCGCTATATATCACTCAGTCCAAACTTATCTTATTCCCATCCAGGGACCTAGGAACTTAGGGGCTGGCCTGATTTCCACGTGACATTCTCCATCTTTCTCGCCGTTTCCAATTCCATGGCAGATCGTGGTGAAGTTCAAATTCATAAGGAAGCTGACGTCCCGCTAGCCTTTTCAAGCCAAGCTTAGAGGAAATGGGCCGATCGCGTCTTGGTCGGATTTACTTCCAGGTCCAAGTTCGGGGGGATATAAGCAGTCCTCCTTACCACAAGACTTCCCTCTTTCTTCCTCAGCAGACATCCTTTGCATCAACGCGACAAACATCAACACATCCAGACAGCATTTCATTTCGGTTTGCTTCTTTGAAGACCCCTTTAATCAAATATAGACTTCTTCATCAGTCTTGATTTTTTCCCCGTGTTTGCAGCAGCACCATCGCCGCCCATGCAGAGAGCATTCCCTTCAACAGGGCCCGCGACCATCCTACTCCAATCAGCCTACCCCTGTGTTTATTCAACTATCATCCAGACAAGATGCTTTCTTTGATCTCAAAGCTTTTGTGCTGCTGCACACGCCGCTCCACAACTAGCTTATCGAGTCCAAATGTCCCAGCAAAAGAGCTCGACAAAATCAATAATAATCGCAATAGCAAATCGATAGCCATTGTAGCTCCAGCTGAGCTCCCGCTAGAGTCCGCTCAAGAGCGTGAACAAGAGCTGGTTACCGCCCAGGCTCCGGAGCTCATAAACAGCATAGAAATTTCACCAAGAATCGTGGATTTCAATGTTCAGTTCGATCGCCCATCAAGGGTCGCCAATCCGAGAAGAACCATTCGATTGGTCAGCGCTAGAGATGGTAAGTCCTGCGTTTTGTCTATAGATTAATGCGCCAACAGTCTCTCATTTATTCCCAGATATTGATGCGAAAGAAGTCGAAAACAGCGGCAATCCTCCCCCAAGGAACATAGCAGCCAATGATAGAGAGATTGTTGAAGATGATACTCGAGGTGATCACCTTCTGGCCGAGACGGTGGCTCTCAGTCAAGCAGTAAACGCAATCAACGAGAAGCAAGCGGCAGAGTCTTTTGTCCGTCGGGGGTTGCCGGAACAATATTTATCTCGTGGTAGCAGCTCAAGTTCAAGGCCAGCTCAACAAGATCCATGGGTCGGATCAAGTCGACAAGGCGGCAGTCGAGGTGATTCAATTAGAGCTAACGAAGCCAGAATCGTCCTCGGAGCTTTGGATGAGGTAGAGCGTGAAGAGGCTGCCGTGGCGACCACTATCATGGCGAAAGAATCAAATCCAGGAGGTATTCCAGGCATATCACCGCGGTTTTCCCAGAGTCCCGAGTTGTTGCTGAACATCTGGGAGGTGGCACTGCCGGGCCGACGGATTTTGCGTGTCGATCGAGTGAGAGATGGTCCTTTGACACGCCTCGTTGTGCGGACGTCCGACGTTGGCTCTTTACGGGAAGCCCTCTCAGCAAACTCAGACTCTAGACGCATCGCACTTCGGCATTATCGCCTAGGTTTCGGAACAGAGACGACACACCAGCAGATTCAAGACCCAATGTTTGAGTCGGAGCCTCTGCCAGAAGTGCCTCCTCGATTCAGGTGGAATCCAGAGCGAGACATAGTATACCTTCGCGGTGCCCACAACAGTGCACTGGTAGGGTTTTCTGATTTGATCCAGGACCATGATCGTCGTGTCATACAGAACATTGCGATTGCCGTGAACGAAGTCGATCAATTTTCCATCGGTATGTTTTTTCTCGGCGCACTCTCCGGATTCCCAAGTCTCCGCGAAATATACCTTGTGATAGACAACACACAAGATCCCAATAATCCGAACAACAGCGGTCTTGAACGTCGGGTCTATTCAAATGACGAAGTCGAAGCTGCATGGAGAGCAGCTATCGACGCTCATTATGACGAAGTACTAGCGGAAACCCCTAGAGCTGTGAGGCCGGAAGTACATTTCATTATTCCGAATGGACCTGGAGAGTGGGAAGTCTTCGATGGCCCTCAAGACCGGCACGCAATAGAGGGAAGCGAGGGAAGCGCAGAGGGCACTGGTAATGGCACTGATCAGGAAGAGCCAAGGCAGAATGGAAAAGGGAAAGGAAAGGCGAAGGCAACGGAGAGCGGTGATGAAGAGTCTGATACGGAGGTAGCTGTCTTGTGGGACGAAGATAATCCTCGTAAAGATGACGACGGCGATCAAATCCAGGGCAAGGGTGAAGAAAAAGCCCCTGACTCAAAGCCTGCAGGCAGGCAATTGGATTGGTGAAGATCTGATTGAGTAACAAACTTGTTTTGCGGGCGAAACCGAGGTTCGTCGAGATAGATAATAGGTATCTGCGTCAGGTTTAGACGCGTTTAGAGTCGATCTGTACACATATTCAGGTTAGGATCAATACGGTCTTTTGGATATTACCTTATTAGATCTAGAACTTGGGGAACTAGAATATGAATGAATAAGACTTACCTTTAAGGAGTATTAGCAGCGCTTGGAATTCGAAGTTGTGATGTGTTAATCACAACTGGATGATAAATTCACTGAAACTTATCCCCCCTTATCAAAACCTGAGCAATTCATGACATAGGTACATACTCATCTAACAATTCTAAGCTATGAGGATAGGATCGGCTTGAAAAGAACGTGGTTAGGCTCCTTTGTGCCTTGAATTCAACCTTTTTGATAAATGAAGTTGAACTTAAGCTCGCGCTTACATAAACAATGCTAAAAATCCGAGGCTAATTTAATCAGCCCACTCGGTTCACCATGGCATCCATCCCAAAAACCACGAACTAGAAGTACTCCGTCATCCTCCTAACCTACAACGAGCGCCGCAACCTCCCGAACATAACCTCCAACCGCAATTTCACCAAGTAGTAACCGCCCTCCCCCCAAAAGAGGCTGCTGGTCTGAACAGTGTCTTGGTGTCTTGAACTTCGTTTTGATTTTCTCCGGTCACGTTCTCCCCTTGCCTTTATCGTGTCGCAATTCGCCTTGTTCTTTCTTGACATGCAGCCTCTTCACCTCTGGATACTTTCTTCTGTCACCCCACCACCTTGGCTTCTTCGCTCCTTCTTCCAACAATTTCTCCTCAACATCCTCCAAGTGGCACCTTCGCGCGAGTTGCAACGGTGTAATCCACTCTGATTCAAACACCGAAGCACGATTTACATCAGCACTTGCCTTAATAAGTGTTTTAAGTAATTTGTCCCGGGATCCCCTGTCAGAAGACAAAATTCCTGACTGTTTGCAAATATTTCAACTTCGTCGTAAAACGTTTAAACCGTCTCATCGACCGTCCTTGTTGAGGCTGCGAAGTCTTTAACTTGTTTGATGACGCGTGCTGTTGTTGCTACGGCGCCTGCTATGGTAAGAGCTGAGGAAGCGACATCGATGGCAGGATGATTCTACAGCAAGGTTTTGTTTCTGAACTTATAGAATGATCCGATGTTGTTACTTAAGTAGGCGCTACTATTATTCTCTTGTTTGCCAAGCTGTGGCGAAAAGCCCCAGCACAGCAGGGTCTTGCCTTCAGCCTCAGCCTTGCGTGAAACGGAAGTACAACAGAGCGAGCACTTGCCGTGTCTTCGGAGCGGTATGCCAATATCTCAACGATTCCGTCCAGATGTCATTAGAAGGTAATGGTAAAGTCAATGATGTGATGGATGTCGTTGCATATTGAGATGTTGAATGAAGGCTTGGCTGAAGTGTAGCCCTGAGGCTATGCATTACGTCGACGTCCACAGCTACCACTACCTCGCGAATTCTCATGAATTACTTACTCTTTTCCGTCTTTAGGTGCTTTTTTTTTCTCAATATGCAGACTAAATAATTTTGAAGTGACGATCTCGTGGTCATGTCAGGGGTAGTTATCCAAGGGGTCTTTCTTCAATACTAGCGCCCCCTCACCTCCCTCTTATCACATTCCTCAACGCTCGATCCGCATCAAATATGCAAAGATGTTCTCGCATATATTAAGTGCTAATTCCCTTGATTCATACTACTTTAGAACACGATAATATTTGAATTTATAATAGAACTTCCATTGATATTCAATTGCTTTGACCAAGGACTTACATTCATCAACATCCTTCCATCGTCAATTGACCCCTAGCTCTACAGCTTCGATATGGGCAACACTCCCCCCACAGATCACCCACTTATCGACTGGTCAAAATGGGAGCCGACGGGTGAGGGAGACGGTAAGATCACTTTCGTTCTCCATCTGGTGGTTTTGGAAATCCCGCCAGTTATAAACATACGAAAATGGGCAAAGAGAATCCAAATCCCTCAGCCATCAAGATTGCTATCCCAAATCAGCTCTCACTAGCCATTGAACTAATTTCTGTGGAAAGTACGTTCACCATGCCCAATGCTAAACTCCCTCGCAAACCACCGCATTCTTCCACACGACGGGAAAAACATCACCGTAGCCATCGCGGTCAAAGCCCTCAGCACCTCCCTCAATATGGACCCAAGCATCGCGGCTACTTTAGCCACACACGCACTCGGCACCAACCCCGACAACAAAGAGGTCTTCAGTCTCGACAATCTATGCACCAACGTCAAAAACATTTTCACCGGCGCTCCAGACCACAGTGCTCAATTCTTCAACCTCAATCATCTCGCTAAACATGGCGACATCGAGCACGATGCCTCGCTGTCACGCAATGACCGCGCATTTGGGGATAATCATACCTTCAATCCCAAAATCTGGGACACGTACATAGAGAGTTACGGTGGTGCGAAGGAAACCACTTTTGCTTCTGTAAGCAACGCGAAGTTTGCGAGGGTGATGGCGGCCAAGAAAGAACACAAAGATGCGAAGAAAGATTTTCGTTATGGGGTTAAGGAGTTTATTATCAGCTATGTAGAGTCTGCTTTTTTTCTTGGTTTGCTTGGTGGACCGAAAGACGGAAAGATTCCTATTGAGTACTTAAAGGTTCTTTTTGGTAAGTTCCATTACCATTCAACTGTGGATGATTGAGGTCTAATGATTATGGTAGAGGAGGAAAGGCTTCCTTTTAACGAGGGCTGGAGACCGAGTGATAAGGTTATTGGAGTTTCAGATTTTAAACATTTAATTCTCAGCTTGATCGCGGCGAATGAGAGAAAGGTCGCCGAAGCCAAAGATGTTGGGTTGGGGACCGTGATTGGGGCTGTTGAGGATGTGGCTAGTATTCTTCATTTGCACTGCAGATTTATGTGATGTAGGAAAATCAGACACTAAAAGGTTATGCATTTAGATCTAAAGAATAACAGATGTCATGTATTTGCAATATTATGTACTGAAATATCCATGCAAGTCTACTTTCCGACCGCTACTTGACTGACAAGGCACAGGTGGGCCAAGGTGGTGATTCTCTTAGTAGATGCTTTGTAAGATTACATTGGTCTTCGGATCTCCTGCTTGGGTGAGTGTGGGAATAAGTGTATTGATAATGCCTCTTAGATACCGACCAAGTTGGATCAGGAATGAAATTAAATTTTGTATCAGAAGACGGACAGCCGCCAACCCTGTTGAGAGGGACTGCAGGTGGGACAAGGCTTGGAGTGAAGCGACCACACGTGGCTTTCTGCTTCTGCCGACACTGGCCAATGAGAGTTAATCCACAAGTGCTGATGCACTGCCACCCCCACGTCTACAACGGAATTTCCAACGCACCGTTAAACCAAAAACATATCTCAGCTCAAGGTGAGGCAAAGAAGTGGTTTAATCTCGCTGATATATTTTTCAAGTTTATCTTTCTGCTGGACCTTTCCGTGGTTATTCGTCAAGGTCATGACGGGCAACGAGTTTGACGACGAGCCTCTCTATGAGCCTCTCGACACGATACGCCTCTTGAGGCTACCCTGGGGCAAGGATCCTTCTCAGTTCGATGGGTATCTCTGTTCCTTCGCGCTCAACTCGGCGTCATGTCCGGATTTCGTAGCATTATCCTATACTTGGGGTCATTCTATCCACCCCAAACCTATCAACCTCAACGGGCACCCATTCGATGTACTTGCCACTCTATATCCGTTCTTGAAGCTTGCACCCAATCTCCCAGAATTTTCGGCTGAGACTTGGTGGTGGATTGATTCAATTTGCATCAATCAGAAAGATAATAAAGAGAAGAGTGCACAGATGCAGATCATGGGTAAGATCTATGAGAGGGCGTTTAAGACTGTCGTCTGGCTAGGTGAGGAAGTCGATGCAAATTTTGGAGAAGACTCAAAGGACTGTACCCACGCAATCAGTAGCTTATACAGGCTCTGTACCGAAATGGACAAGGTCCCCCGTGGAGATATAACATTACTCAAATCGGAACTCCGAAAGTTAACAGGGTCTCGAGGCGGTGTCGACTGGCAAGCAATTAAGCGATTGTTCTTGAGACCATGGTGGCGTAGGGTATGGACATTACAGGAGTTTCTGATCAGCAACCAGCTGAGATTCTATTGCGGCAAGGATAAAATCTCGCGACAAGGTCTTCAAGATGCTGTATATGCGGCGTGGATTTGCAAGGCTTGGCATGACGACCTACTGGGCAGAGGTGCTTTCCATGCAGGCTGGAATCGTCGTCGGATGAACCAGTGGTACGAGAAACGAAAGCACGAGATGGGTCTTATCGCAATGATGGCGTACGTTGGTGACAGTGGGGCCACCGACGAACGTGATCGTGTCTATTCTCTTCTTGGTGTTGTAAGAGACTCCGATTTGGTTAGACCTTTAGATCCAAACTCCAGCGTTGAGGATGTATACGCTGAGCTAGTTAAATCTTTCATCGCAAAATACCGGAGCTTGGATATTATCTGCTATTGCCATTTGTTCAATCAATCTGACAGAGATTCGGACTCAAAGCGGACCCTTCCATCTTGGATCCCTGATTGGAGATCAACGGTCGTGGATAAGGTCATACCAGTCATGGCCAGCCAAGGCTCCAGTGCTGGCGCTGGAAATTTCCGTCCAGCGTGGGTTGAGAAATCCGATGTAGTTTACAATGCTTCACACGGTAGACATCCAGTAGCCCATATATCTAAAGATTTCAAAATATTGACCTGTACGGGCCTGGTTCTGGACAGGATTGATGGTCTTGGGGGGTCAAAGGATGGGGATTCCGGTGAAATTGTTGACAGCAAAGACGAGTTAAGTTTGGAGCAATCAACATCAGAGCACAATATTCATGAAAATGCACAGAGAAACTCTACTGCTTTGCTCATGGAGACCATCTCCCGTTGCCTTGTTCTAGATCGAGCCGATCGATACCTTACAGAAACCATGGCGCCAGGTCTCTTCCGAGAAGATTTCAAAACATACTGCAAAGCATACTTCCAAGACCCCGATGAAAAAAATATTCCGACCCTCTTTCACGAGTGGTTCACGAGGAACAAATCCCTTCGAATCCACGGTCGGACCTTGGAAGACCACTCTCGTGAATGGAGTTTGCATGCGCATCTGCCCCCGTGGAAGGATTTCGAAGGTGGGAGATTAAAGCGATTTTATGGGAGACTCGATGACACTGTAGTAGGGATGGCGAGACGGCTTACTGTCACCGAAAAAGGATATCTCGGCATGGCTGCAAGCAGAGCGGGAAAAGGCGACTTGATATGTGTCTTGCTAGGATGCAGTGTTCCTGTGTTATTACGAGAACGTGACGGTGGAGCATTCGAGTTCATAGGAGAATGTTATGTTCAGGGATTCATGAACGGAGAAGCACTGGATAAAGAAATTGGATTGAACGAGAGACAATTTCGTATTTTATGAAAAGGCAAAAATGTCCCGTCTTAGCGGCACAGTCTTCATCTGAGCTCGAGCCTCGTCCCTGCTTACAGATTACGGTACGCCAATATTGAG
>Ga0182030_10011928_pt1 | contig 17487 bp, 17 predicted proteins | sample 812S3MmetaG_FD_121299 | JGI IMG/M metagenome (GOLD analysis project Ga0182030, IMG submission 121299) | Permafrost microbial communities from Stordalen Mire, Sweden - 812S3M metaG (Illumina Assembly) | ecosystem: Environmental > Terrestrial > Soil > Wetlands > Permafrost | place: Sweden...
CGCATCGCATGCAACTTATTTTGATTTTGATCCGGAAGTATGCGAGAGACTTCAATCACCATCTGATAATTATCTTTGGCTTGATCAGTATTACCGGATGCCTTCAGCTGGTCCGCCTGCTGGTTCTGTTGCTCGCAAAAGTTGTTGGCGAGGGGCTCGCGAAAAAGGAATAAAAGAGCCAGAATTATGGTCGCTGTTATTGCAGTTCCGCCCAGAATAAGCTTTGTCGGCGATACGCGGCTAAGTATTGTTGTTGAATAATTCGCCTGAACTTTTTGTCCTGAAGTTATTCGGTTCAGTTCGTCTTGAATCTCTTTGACATTGCTATAGCGCTGCTGCGGTTCTTTCATCAAGCATTTCTTGATGACCTTCTCTATGTCGGGAGAATATTGTTTTGCCTGCGCTGGTGAGATTTGTGAAAATGGTAACGGATCGGTGGAGAGGTGCTTGACCAAAAGCCCTGTGCTAAGGGTGCCTTCAAAGGCGGGCTTCCCCATCATTACCTCGTACATCAGGCAACCAAGTGAATAGATATCAGAGCGGTAATCTATTTGACCACCCTTCCATTGCTCTGGAGACATGTATTGAGGACTGCCCACCACTTCGCCTGTGCTGGTGATTTTGCCCTGATCGGCGTTCAGCATTTTTGCGATCCCGAAATCAAGGATTTTGGCTTTCAATTTCGGGCCCGAAGTATTTATTATTATGTTGGATGGTTTCAAATCTCGGTGCACAAAACCGAGTGTGTGTGCTTGGTCCAGACCCTTGCAGATCTGCTGGAACAATTCGATCGCCATGTCCGGCGCAAGCGGCCCATTTTCCTTGATTATTTGATCAAGGGTGTTTCCCGGGAAATACTCCATCACCACAAAAGGTAGCGGTTCAGCGGAATAATCGGTGATCTTTACGATGTGCTCGCTGTCGAGTTTATTGAGCGAAATGGCTTCTTGTTCAAGTCTTAATCGGCTGGTTGTATCTAGCATTAAGTGCGGATGTATTATTTTAATCGCCACATCGGTGTGCATGTTAAGATGCTCGGCTCGATAAACGTTGCCGAAACCGCCGGCACCAATGTGCTCTTTGATTTCGTAGCGATCGTCGATGATGGTTCCGATAATCTTCTCGGTAATGGAGAAAGCCGACACTGTCTTGGCTTTCGGGCTTTTCCCATTTGCGTCTTTGTTGGAAACCATACGTGACATTGTACCCTGAGGCTTTCAGAGTTAATTGTACCCATAATTTGTCATGTATTTTTCGATTCAAAGTGAATCGCCGTAGCGCTTGAGCTGAGGCTATTTATAGAAGTACAGCTCGGTTCTATGCTTTTGCGAGAACAAAAGCATAGAACCGAGCTGCGATAAGTAACTGCAGGAGCGCCGAAATCTAATCGGAGTCGACTTTGATTTCGAGTGCGGTCGAGATTGCGGCGCTCCCTGGCATAAAGGTTTTGATCAAACTGGTGCGGCGAAGGCTTCCGGGTCCATGCTCTCGCAATTCTTTTTGAGTTCTTGCGCTCTTTTTAGTAGTGCAAAAGCGTCAGTGTGTTTGTTTAACGTGCAGTAGACCCAGGAAAGCTTCAACATGCGTCTGTACATGTGCGCTTGCAAGCCACCATAGCGTTTTTCGTCGACGATCATTGCTTGCTCGAACATTGGTTCTGCAAGTGTATATTTTTTCAGTGAGAAATAAAGTTCACCCAGGTTGAGCAAGATATTGCTCAAGTGCGGATGATCTTCAGTTAGGCGCCGTTCGTATGAGGAAAGAGCGCTTTTGTACACTGCTTCGGCTTTCTTGAATTCACCCTTTTCGTAGAAAGCAGCAGCAAGCTTGTTAAATACCGCCGGCGGTGGCATGTTGAGATGGCCCAGGCGCCGTGATTCCTCCAACGCGGCACCAAACATCTTATCGGCGATCTCGGTGTGACCAAGCTTTTGAGCATTGGCACCCAGATCAACGTATGTTGTCCAAAAAATATCAGCTGTAGTCTGCATAGGCACCGGATCCGTGAGAGTAATGAAACCAACACTTTATCCGGCCCAATTTCACCCTGGAAGCATCATATGTTTCAAAGCGCAGGTGCGAAATGTGCAATAGTTCATTTCATACCTGCATAATTATGCAGTCTTGCTTGTGCGGCTCTGGATGCCTGTCTTGGAGGATTCTTTCTCTTTATGAGGCAAAACGGGGACGCCAAGCGCAGTCGAATCGTGGCAGATCGTGGCAGAATTGTTCCTTAATCGCAGCGATTTGTAGAAAGGGTGTGCAAATGGGAATCGAAAAGTTCTTGCTCAATCGGCGTGTATTCTCACTGGGTTTCGCCGCCGCATTTTTGGCGCCTTTTGCAAAAGCTGCCGCGGCTGAGGGAGCTGGCAATGGTTCTGGCTTCAAAGGCACGCTTTATCCTATTGGCGGCGCGTCTTTCACAACATTGCGCCGTTTTGCAGAGTTGGCGGGCGGCTCGTCCGGCAAAATTCTCATTTTGCCGCACGCAAGTTCGGCGCCGGGAGAGAGCGCTGACGAGCTGGCAAATGCGTTTCTTGGTTTCGGCGTAAAGGACACAGAAGTTCTGATGCCCAATGAGAAAAAGAGCTTGCCGCATTGCTCTGCGATTTTTATGAGCGGGGGTGATCAAAGCCGTCTCGTGAGGCTGCTGGATAAAGCTTTCGTGCAACAAATGCGAGATTTCTTGCGCGATGGAAATTTGATTGGTGGAACCAGCGCGGGCGCCGCTGCCGTGCCGTCGCGTATGATTGCCGATGGCATGAGCGATGGACTGCCTCACTCGGGTTCGCTTGTTATCACAGACGGACTCGGCTTGCTGCCTGGGTACATGGTCGATACACATGTCGGTGCACGGGCGCGGCAAGATCGTTTGATGGTAGGACTCTCGCTTGAGTCGGGGCTGCGCGGAATCGGACTTGACGAAGACACCGCGGTCGAAATCAAAGATGGCAAAGCGACAGTTCATGGACATGGTCTTGCGCATGTCTATCGCCGCTCATCTGAGTTCAAATCTAAGTACGCCGATGCGCCAGAAGGCACCATGGCTAGCGTGCAAAATATGATTTACTCCATCTATCCAGCAGGCGAAACATTTTTGCTTTAGCCAAGGTGTTATTGGTAACTTGACTGAATTATGGCGCTGATGTCCGAATTTGCGTTAGCTTTATTTCTTGTTCCAGCTGACGTAAACTCCATAAAATTGGGTGTCGTTTTCGTAACTGCTTTTCATTACTTCTGTCTTGAGTTGCGGATGTTCATCCTTCAGAGCTTGCAATATCATTTTGTTTAGTGGTGAGTAGGCACTCGGATTTGGAGCGGTCCATTTCCATTCCCAATCATAAGTGGACCAATCTGGAGTCGCGTCATACTGGATGTATTTTCCCTTTCCCAGATCTGAAACAAAAACCGGTTCGGCATTGTTTCTTAATGCCTCCTGGACTCTTGTGTCTATGTTGTCCAGCGTGTCTCTGGCATTCATGGCTGTGCTGCAGATACCGCCTATCGACGATAGCTCAAAAGGATTGTCGGCAGGAGCTTTTTTATCTAGTCCATTCATCCGTGCAATAGCAGAGAGCGAGGCCAAAGTTTTATCATCTCGGCTCAGGTTGGCGATGTCTTTGTCGCCAACTACATGTCCAGTTCTGTGGTGCTCCGGGTCGTCTATCGTAGGAAAGACTTGCGAACAAGAATTGATTTCATCATGGAATTTCTCGCTGAGCGGAGGAGCTTCATGACTTGGTTTTTGATGGACCGATCTATCTGACATTGTTTTGACCTCTATATGTCGGCTCTGTACTTTTAGTCACGCTAAGCCCTGACGTTCGCGCTGAATACTTGCTTTAGCAGCGGGCGTGACGCCAGCACGGACAGCTACGCAGCATCACCATAACAGGACCAGCGTGCTGTTTGCGTGCTAATTTCTTATGCCGCTTGCCGTATTCAGCCCGTTCTTCTTGCAATATCTCTTTTCGAATGTGCTCGCCGATCTGCTAATGCAGCATTAGCTCGATCTTGCAATAAACCTACTGTGTTAAATCACCTGTCCGAGATAGCTCAAAACCTGCGAACTGTAACACTCAATTGACGATTATGTTAGATGTGACATAATTGGCTGTATGGGTGACGAGACGCAGTCCAATCAGCAGGATAAGAAGAAAACACTATGGTACAAGCCATCAGTTCTTGAAGAGGTTAGGCGTTGGCCTAAGGATGTCACAGAAGAAATTGGCCGCCAACTAAATAAGGTTGAATACGGCGGACAGCCGACAACTCCTTGGTGTAGATCAACCAATAATTTCAAAGATAATGAACGACAAGATGTCCGGGTTTTCTGTCGAACGAGTCGCGAGCTATCTTCTCAAGTTGCATTACGATATTTGTTTAGAGGCACATCCGGCGCCAGCTGAGCGCCAGGGACGGGTATTTCAAAGGGAGAACCCGAAGCGCAAGAAGCTCTCGATACCTGGAAAGAGCTCATCAAGAACTAGCTTATGAGCAAACCTGGTGCGCTCCGCTTTGAGGGCTAAAAAGATCAGCAATTCTTGCTCGCCCGCAAATCCAATTATATACCTCCTTGCTTATCTCATTGGCAGAGGCGCACAAGGCGCAAGGGGCGGCGAGGCGCCGCCCCTCTATAATAATTAGAGCGAGTTCTCTGTCACCCGCCTCACTAGCTGATTGTAGCGCCCAAGAGCCTCAGAAACTTAGTATCCATATGGTCGAGAGTATGGTGGCTGATACGCAGGCTGACAATAATCGGGATAAGGATAATTTTGTATGAGAATCTCCCCAGGAGGACAAGCACGTCCAATTGGAACTGGTATGCCGATTCCACCACCATGATATCCGCCGTGAAAGCCTCCGCCAAAGCCTCCGCCAAAGCCGCCCCGAGCCAAACTGAGAGCCGGACTTTCTGATTCATTATAAACAGCATTAAACAACGCTGGAGAAGAAGTGTCTTCTGTCCTTTGTGCAGAATCGATACGATCACTCATAATTTGTTTTCATCCTCTTAATATGTGTAAGCTCTATGTCATGACAGAGCTTACATAACGGAGTATGAAAATCACGTGACGCTAGAGCTGTTGATTTACGCAATATTTTGAGCGATAAATACGATAAGTATTAACCAAAATTTCTCAAATGCTTATGCTGCTGTGCAATTTTTCTGGCTAACCGGTGGGCGACCTTTCTTTCGTGACGTGTATGCTGTCTGGCGCGTCGAGCTGCCTTGTGAGCCGCGCGTCGATGTGCCGCGGCTCGGCGAACGCCATATCTCGCTTCGCTGGGAAGGTCGAAGGTTTGTGCGAGAAGAAGAGTTAGAAAAGCAAAAATGATGCCGATGCGGAATTGAGGACTGAGGCTATATTTATTCATTGCACGATCCCTGCCTGTAGTGGGGTTACAGAGGGAGCTTCAGCTGGTTTGTCAAACAGTTGGGCAAACGTTGGAGCTCTTACCTGTTTAAACGGTAATCGTGCTCAAAAAGTTCAATTCAAAATGGACAAATTAGTGATTTTAATTATTGGATTATGTGCGAAGATCTTTTCTGAGAAAATCGACCAGGCCACTGTTTGAGCCAATGCGCGTCCAAGGTGCCGGCGGTGGCTTGAGGAAATCTAGTTGAGCCATGAGTTTTGCGCCATCGGTTTTGCCGGTGGCAACGATCGCGTCATCAGCAATCGCGGCGAAGCGCCGTGCTCGGCTTTTGCCTACGATGGCTTCAGCCTCATCAGCTACTGCTGTTGGCGCTTCTGTTTTCGCACTGCTTGCCGCCTCGATGCTTTTTACTTCTGTGCCGCCTTTCGCAGCGGCAGTTGCTTCTGCATCGATCGCTCCAGTTTTAACAGGATTTAGCTCTTCGATTGATTTAACGGGATCTGAAATCCCGGACTTAGCGGCTGTGTCATCAACTACGGTTGTCGCCTTGGCAGCTGTGTCATCCGCTACAGTGGTTGCTTTAGCGGCTGTGTCATCAACTACAGTTGTTGCCTTAGCTACGCCATTCTCAGCCACAGTTTTCGCGGCGGCATCGTCGGCTACATTAGTGGCATTCGCTGCCGCGTTTTCTACCGTCTTGCCTGCTTTTGTAACGGCGTTCTCTACAGTTTCAGCAGCCTTCGCACCGCTGTCTTTAGCTACAACTGAAAGATCGCGTCTGAGCCAATCGACCATACCGCTATTGCTGCCAATGCGTGTCCACTTCGCCGGCGGTGGCTCAAGAAAGCTAACTTGCTCGGCGAGTCTTTGTCCATCAGTTTTTCGCGGTTTTTCGGTGGCAGGCTTTTCTGCTTTTTCCGAAGCGCGGCGTGTTCTTGCTTTTGGCTCATCTGAGGCGGGAGCTTTTTCTGTTTTGGCAGCGTCTTCTGCGCTTGTAGTTGCGGGCTTAGAAGCTGCTTTCTCAGCGTCTTCGGCGCCTGTAGTTGCAGGCTTAGATGCCGCATTCTCAGCGTCTTCGCTCACTTTAGCGCCCGCGTTATTTGCTGCTTCAGAAATAGGTTCGGTTGGCTTTGGCACAATTTCTACCTTCGGCAGCTCCGTTGCTGTCGCAGCTGTATTGTCCGCAGCGGCGCCGATTTTTTCAGCAGCAGATTTACCTGCGTTCGCTTCGGCTCTTAAAACATTTGCGGCTTCTGCGTCGCCATTTCGCAATGAAAAACCCAGCAAGCGCTCAGCCATAGGAGTGGCTTTAGCAATGCAGGTCTCAACCAGGGGAATGAATACGTGGGCACCGACGATAACGCTGGCTGCCACTCCTGCCGTCTGCAATGGATGCTGGCAAATATATTCAGACAGGTTTCTAGTCTCGTTCTCGTCTCTAACGTTTAGTAAATTCGCATCTACCTTGGTGATTTTGCAAAACTCAAATTGTTCGCTCATTTCCCTAATCAACCTCTAAGAACTGACTAATGCAATCCTGTCCCCAGTGAAAATATATGCGATTGCGCTTATTGGGTCAGTGGTGAAAACACGCAAAGGGCTATTCTGTGTGGGTTTAGGCTAGTTTGCCCTGCCTAATTGTGCAGTTGAAATCTGTGCAACTGTGATCCTCTTGATAGTCCAAACAGGACAGCGAGTCCAGACAGTACAGATCGCAAAGTGTACTGATACGGCTTCGCTAAGTTTGCAGAAATGAGTGAATGTAAGTGTCACCAATTCCGAGGAAGCGGCGAGATGAACGGAATTTACGCAATTAAACCTAAGTTTCAGCAGCTGTTGCGACCTTCAGAGGCTGCGTTGATCTCCCTGGGAGTGCATCCCGATGTGATCACACTTAGTGCGCTTGGGCTTTCGATAGCTGGCGGATTTGCGCTTTTGTTCGCGCAAGAACCAGGCACGCTTGTTCTTCTTTGCACAATTCCTTTGGTCACTCTGGGGCGCACCATCCTCAATGCTCTGGATGGCATGGTGGCAAAAGACACCGGATTGGCGCGACCCTGGGGCGAAGTATTGAACGAGTTTAGCGATCGCCTCGCGGACGTCGCTTTGTTTGGTGGCTTGATCTTCTCGCGTCTGTGCAACCAGCAGCTGATGTGCGCTTCTTTGATTTCAGTAGTATTGTCCAGTTATTTAGGTATTTTAGCCAAAGCAGCTGGTGGCTCGCGGCAATATGGCGGCGTCATGGGAAAAGCCGATCGTATGGTTCTGCTTGCTCTTGCCGGACCGCTTGCTTTTATCTTGGCTGTGACTGGTGTGTGCCAGCCCAACGTAGTGTTCGATGTTTTTGCTCTAGTTGTTTTAGGAGGCTCGTTGCTCACCATCGTTGAGCGGGCGAGAAAGACTTATGCCGATCTTAAATCCAACAATAACTGAACTGGCAATTCCGCTTCTGCGCACATTCGGCGGCTTGCTTGGTGCCGGACTTGTGGGAATACTGGTCGCTGTTGGTCTTCTTAAAGATGCTGTTTTGAAAAAGCAGTTGATCTTGCGTTGGTGCAGTTGGGCTCTTATTTGTGCTGTAAGTCTGTTTGCGCTTGTAGCGGGCAAGGTGGTCTTCAGTGGACTATGCGCGCTTGTTGCCGTTGCCTGCGTTCTGGAATACTGCAAAATTACGGAACGGGCGCGTGCGGAAAGAGCGATTTTGTCAATGGCAGCCGTTTCGTTTCCCTTTCTCGCGTGTTTTTATCCGCAGCTATTTGGCGCGCTGGCATTGCTCGCCGCGTTGTGCCTGACCTTTGTTTCGCTCAAGCAGGGTAGAACATTTGAGACTTGTTGTATATCGCTGGTAGCGTTGGCTTACTTGCCGATTCTAGCCAGCCATGCAGTTCTTCTATTCAAGATCAATTTAATTGGTCCGGCATTATTGATTAGTGTCGTGGCTTCCAGCGCGTTGGCGAACATAGCCGCTTTCATTTTCGGAAAGCTTTTGGGTGGGGCGAAACTTGCGCCGGAGATAAGTCCGAATAAAACATGGTGGGGCGTCGCCGGAAGTTTTGTCGGTGCTTATTTCGGTTTTGGCGTGCTTGCCCATGCTACTTGTCTCAGCTTGCCGCTCTGGCAATTAGTGGTAGTACCGGTGGTGGTGGCTATTGCTGGAATAGTCGGGGATTTGTTTGAGTCATTTTTGAAACGTTCATACAAGAAGAAAGACGCTGGCAGCTGGCTCCCAGGCTTTGGTGGTGCGCTTGATCGTGTAGATGGATTGTTATTTGTTGTCCCTTGTGTATATTACTTGTTCTCCTTCTAGGAGGGAACGTTTTATGAATACTGCGTGTGAGTCTGGGCGACATTCGCCTTTTGCTTCGGCACTTTCACCGCTTTCGAAGCCTGGGCGGCGGCTCGATCAGCACGCGCCAAAGCGTATAACGTTGTTGCTTAGAAGCCTGTTGCAGAATGTTCTTCTCTTCCCGTTCTTAAAGAACCATTGTAAATCCTTTCAGGTTTCTGGTTTAGAAAATCTAGAGGACTTGCAAGGCCCCTGTGTCTTCGTAGCTAACCATTCGAGTCACGCGGACGTAGCAATCATCCTGTTGGCGCTGCCTCCGCGCTTGAGAGCGCGCCTGGCAATTGCCGCCGCTGCTGATTATTTTTACGAGAAGAAGAAACTTGGAGCAGTTGTAACTCTTTTGCTAAATACATTTCCATTTGATCGCAGCCACCCACGACAGGGATTGCAGCAAGGCAAGCAAGTACTGCAGACTGGGCAGTCGCTGCTAATTTTTCCCGAAGGAACAAGAACGAAGCCTGAATGCAAAGCAAGTTTCAAACGGGGATTCGCAGCGCTTGCTTGCCAGATGAAGGTTCCGATTGTGCCGATTTACATCTGCGGCAGCCACGAAATGCTCCCAAAAGGAAGCAAGTGGCCTCAAAAAGCAGCTGTTCATATTTCCTTTGGCGAGCCTGTGATGCCGGAGGGGCAGAGCAGCTTGGAGATTGCGCACATTGTTGAGACTAAGGTCGAGCAGCTCGCTTTTGTTGCCTAGTCTGTGTTCCCCGACCGGCAATGCTTCCGCTCTGCAAAATCCTGCAAGAGGAAGGCTTCGCGCGGCATCAGGAGTAAAATAGCTGAGATACCAGCCTTCGATAAACCGACGAAAGGCTGATATTCTAGGATGTTGCTTCAAAGATCCTAGAGTTGCTATTCCCAGCTTCCGGTTATCTTCAAGCTCAACAACAAGCTACGTTGGAAAGAGACAGAGGCCCGGAGTAGTAATATGGGAGGCCAAAGGGCAAGTAATTGTCTATCTTTATGCTGGCTGACTTTGATTAGTGTTGCCTTAACGAGTGAATCTAGCTTTGCCTCTGAAAAGGGTGTGCTCAAGGCGTACAGGCTTGCCAGAGAGGACCTAGCAATTTGCTATAGCAAATGTGTTTTTCGTTGCTCATGGTGGCTCTGGTCTTTCAGTTCTTCGGTTTCAATTCGACATCGCTTTTCGCGCGCAAGAAATCAATAAGTGAATCGATCGATTTCTCATCAAGTGGTCCACCAGCGTCTTTAGAATATCCCGGCATTGAACGATGAACCTTGCTGCCGTGGCTTATGATGCGCTTCATTGATTCGGCAAAATCTTTATCGTGGTAATCGAATGGTATCAGGGCTGGTGCCACCGCGGGTACGCCTTTGGCGCGATACCCGTGGCACATGGCGCAATCAGCGAAGAAAAGATCCTCTCCCTCTTTACCGATGCCCTTGGCGACATGGCATGCGGCGCAGCGTCCTTTGAAAATTGCAGCGGTGCGGTCGGTGCCGAGTGCGCCGTGTGGGCTTTTAACATGGGCTTTAATGTACAGCGTCGATACAGGTGTGACCGGATCGTTCGTGTGTATTTCGATCGGCTTGGTGACATCGCCCTGCTTCATTGATGTATTCATGACGACCTCAAGATTCCCCGTTCCACCAGGCGGAATCTCTTTATCTTTAATGTGCGGAATAGTGCATCCGCAGGTTGAGAACGCGGTTTTAATCAAAAGCTTTTTCTCGCCGTGATTCTCGATTTTGAACACATGCGTTATCTCAACACCCTCATCGACTATGCCCATATCGAACTCGGTTTCGGGAAAGCTGATTTTAGGAATCAAAACAAGATGCGGACCGGCAAGCGCACCGGAGCACAAAAGCGGCAAGCTAGCCACGAGCGTGAATAAAATGATGAGAAAGGCAGTTGTAAATCTTGACATTGGTTTGCTTTTCGCAGCTCCGCGTTTTTGCCAGTATAGAGCAGAAATTGGCGCTACTCCAAACAAAAAGCGATGTGTAAATCTCGTTGTCAGCTTGGTAAATGGTGTATAGTCCTCACCATTGTTTTCACGCTTGGGCTACACTAATCTCCGGCGGGGCGCCGCTGAACAATCGACTAGAGGGAATAAGAAGATGAAATCTACAACTCTGCCAACCCGCAGCGAAGTCGCGCGCGAGCTGACCTGGAATCTCGAAAGCGTTTACGCCAGCAATGCAGATTGGGAAGCCGATTTCGCCAAGGTTACAGCCATGATTCCTGAGTTGGCTGCATTTCAAGGTAAGCTCTGCGATAGCGACGAGAGTCTACTTTCGGCGCTGTCATTGCGTGACAAAATTGGCCAAATCATGGGCAAGCTCTATGTGTATGCCAACATGCGTATGCATGAAGACACTATGGTGGCGACCTACCAGGCGCTAGCCGGCAGAGCTGGAACTTTGCATGTTAGCCTGGCTGCGGCAACGTCGTTCATGACACCTGAGCTTCTGGCTGTGGAACCGGCGCGCTTAGCCGGGTTTACGAAGAATAATACGGCGCTAGGCGTTTATCAACATGAATTCGATGATTTGAACCGCCTTCGTGCTCACGTTCTTTCGACAGAAATGGAGCAGTTGCTGGCTGAGGCTGCAGAAGTCGGGCAAATTCCTGAGCGTGTTTTTGAGATGTTGAACAATGCCGATTTGAAGTTGCCTATCATTAAAGATGAGAATGGGCAAGACGTGCAGCTCTCCCACGGCAATTACGCTTCGCGGTTTTTGGAAAGCCATAATCGCGAAGTGCGCAAAGCTGCGTTTGAGGGAATGCATTCCACTTATAATGCCCTGCGCAATACTCTGGCGAGTAATTATGGCGGTCAGGTCAAGTCAAACATTTTCTTTGCGCGTGCTCGCAAGTATGGCTCCAGCCTGGAATCGGCGCTCGGTCCGGCAAACATTCCGGTAAGCGTTTACGATAATCTAGTCACTACCGTCAGTGCCAACTTGCCTAAGTTGCACCGTTATCTAAATTTGCGCAAGGATCTTCTCGAGCTTCCCGATCTGCGTATCTGCGATTTGTATGTACCTATGGTCAAGGAAGTCGATTACAAAATTTCGCATGACGACGCCCGCGCAAAATGTCTGGAAGCTCTCTCACCGCTCGGTCAAGAGTACATCGAATCGCTTAAGCGCGGCTTCGAATCTCGCTGGGTTGACGTTGTCGAAAACAAAGGTAAGCGCTCTGGTGCCTATAGCTGGGGCTCATTCGGCACATATCCGTTTATGTTGTTGAACTGGCAAGAAAGCATGGACTCTATGTTTACGCTGATTCACGAAGCGGGGCATTCAATGCATTCGTTCTTCACGCGTAAATCGCAGCCTTATTGCTACGGCAACTATACTTTGTTTGTCGCCGAAGTCGCTTCCATTTGCAATGAAATGCTTTTGACAGATTATTTGATGAAGCACACCGACAATCGTGCGTTAAAGATGTATATCATTAATCACGCGCTAGATGGCTTCCGTGGCACGTTGTTTCGGCAAACCCTCTTTGCTGAGTTTGAACGTGATGCGCATGCGGCAGCAGAAGCTGGCGAATCGCTAACGCCTGAATTGCTTTGTGGGATTTACAAGAAATTGAACGAGAAGTATTACGGAGCCGTCGTAACTCTCGATGACCTGATCGAAATCGAGTGGGCGCGTATTCCGCACTTCTACAGCTCTTTCTACGTCTATCAATATGCAACTGGAATCGCGGCGGCCGTTGCTCTTTCACAACAAATTATCAAAGAAGGTCAACCTGCTGTCGACCGGTATCTGCGTTTTCTCTCCGGCGGTTCATCCAGAGATAGTTTGGATCTTCTGAAGGATGCCGGCGTTGATCTATCTAGCCCGGCGCCGATTCAGCAAGCGCTCGATGTATTTGAAAACTACATTGCCGAATTTGAGAAACTGGCGGCGACCCAATCTGTGGGAACCTAATCATCTTCTGAATTGAACGATTTTAATTGTGGCGTTGGTGTATTCTATTGATAGGATCCGTTTGCGTCGGCGGGAATTGTTTGGCTGATGATATGACATTGCAGCGCCGTTTTCGCTACTTTGAGTGGGTGGCGCTTATCTTTGCTGCGGCGACTCAGCTGGCCTGGTGCTTTGCAGCAATGCAGGCCGATTGGCTTGTCTACGCATCCTTTGCGCTTCTGCTCGTCTTCTTCATCTCTACCTTTTTTACGCCGACGGGTACGCGCAATCGTCTGACTCTTCTTATTTGTCAAGCATTGATTATTTGCGCTGCCAGCGCAATGGGCGCGCATCATTTCTACTATCTCATTCTCTTTGTGTTGGCGGCGAAGGCTGCTATTCTTTTATCGCGAAATCAAATGCTGCTGGTCGGCGGCATTATATTGATTTGCCATTTTGCCGCTGGTCAGTTTTCTCAATACGCTGTGCGGCATATACATCAGAAGCGGCATCCTGTTCTATCGTTTTATCGAGAAGAAATTTTAGAAGGCGATACCTATTTGTTTTTTTTGGTCTCGCTGGCAACCGTTACGCTTCTCGGGCGCAATCTTCTGCTAGATCGAGAGCGCCGCCGTGCTGAAGAAAAGCTCTCTGCCGAAGTGGCGCAACTCGCCATAAATGTCGAGCGAGCAAGAATCGCGCGTGAGATGCACGATGGGCTGGGACACAGTCTTACGTCAGCGAAAATTCAGTTGGAGCTGGTATTAAAAGCGTTAGAAGAAAACGATGTCGTGCGTGCCGGCGAATTAATAGCACGCGGTCAAGCGGCAAGCTCTGCGTCGCTGCACGAAGTGAGGCGAGCCGTGAGAACTGCACAACATGGCGTGTTGACGCTAAAGCAGAGCATTCTCATGTTGATTGACGAGATCAAACAACAGAGCCCTCTTTTGTTTAAGGTGCAGCTTGAAGAACTGAGTTTAGCGCCAAAAGCGCAGCACCAGGTATTTAGCATTGCTAAAGAATGCCTGACCAATATTCGCAAGCATTCTTCAGCTAGCGAAGTGGAGCTTTCGTTGAGTCGCACGCAAGACGGCGCGCAGCTTACAGTCCGCGATAATGGGAAGGGCTTTGATAAAAACTCTGGCTCTCAATCCGGTTTTGGTTTGAAAGGGTTGCAAGAGCGTGCGGATATTATTGGCGCTAAAGTTTCAATCAAAAGCGAGCCGGGAAAAGGAAGCCGGGTTATTCTTTCGTTCCCGCTTGGTTGAGCAAGCTAGAAGCGCTATCTTGTCCATCGCTGTTTCGCATCGCCGCAACTGCTTTTCGCAATTGTCTGAGACATTCGACCGAAGAGTCATAGCTCTGCTCTACCTGCGAGCGGGCGCCTTCAAGCTGCTTGTCCTGAACCAATTTTGCCGCTAGTTCAAGCTGAATCAGTTGTTGCGCTAGCAGGTGTCCCATGCTTTCGTGAATTTTCAGTGCGATTTTGTTGCGCTCGTCGTCAATTGCCAGGCGTTCAGCTTCTTTTGCTAATTCACTTTGAGCGCTTCTGCTGCGGCGTTCTGCCACGATTGTTCTGCCGAGAAAGAGTACGGTGATAAGTGCAATGCAGAAGTAAAGTTTCGATTCCGTTTCTACAACAACGCTATTGTAAAATTCGGAAATCTGCCGATGCAAATGTACGCTCTGAAAAAGATATTGTGACGTCAACCCTGCGCCTATGCGTCCTGCCATCAGTATGATCACGAATATGATCAATTGCGATTTTTTCAAAATTGTGGCGCCTTTAGCGCCGAGCACGAGAAAGTAGAGTGATGAGCGTTGGTGAATGCCCAGGGCGCACGCGGCTGAAATCAGAACCGCTTGCGCTAGAATTTGTACAAAGCAAGATTTGTTTGTCTTGGGCAAAAATGCTGCCAGTGCAGCTTCTGCCGCAAGAAGAAAAAAGGATGCGCCAATGAAGAAGTTCATCTGGACGACGTTGTTGACCCAGCCAAATTGCACCAGCGCTATCATGAACAGTGAGGTCCATTCCAGCGTCCTGAAGGTTTTCTGCAATGATGGTTCGATTTCGTTCACTGTGGTGTTGTTGCGTAAGGATGTTTCGCCTGGGGATGTTTTTCATTCTGGCAGGTGCAAGATTTGAAGACAGAATAGCGGCGGGTCACTAATGGCTTTCGATTCTAGCTTATCAAATAACTGATAAATAGGTTGAATTGCGAATCTTGTCATAAGTTCAAGCGCAGGGTCGAAGCCCTGCGCTGAAAGACATTATGTTGTATTGAACTAACGATCGGCGTGAATTTGTTGGTTGAGTTGATTGTGCTCGTGGTTCAATGTATGTTGTTCTGCTTTTGTGATATGGCCGCCGTTTGCGTGTGCATCGCCTCGTTCTTGTTGGCGGATGGCATGGTTCTCGCCTTTTAGTTGCTTAAAATGTCCGCCTAAGCCGCCTTTATCCGCGTTGAGTCGTGAATTGGTTCTTCCATTGCGACCAAGTACTTGTGCGCGTCTTGGATGGTTGGCTTTGAACGAGCCTCTTGCTTCTGAAGGCAGTGCAGAAACAGCGATGAGAGCGATAGCTAGAAAACCGAACACATTAGTTTTAGACATTATGGACCTCGCTTTTGCTGAATATCTCAAATACAATCCATGCTTAATTTGGATTTGCTCCGTCTTCGCTCTAGCGGCTGCCGCGCGCTTAGATTTCGCTGAAGGAGTTCCTGCTGGTTTGTAATACCATGCTATGACTTAATGCCGGCTTGCACAATTTGTCTGCAGTAAGCAATGCTAGTGACTGGGGTAATATGCCCACGGTGTGCCAGCAAATTATTTTGAAGACTAGCCGTGCATCAATTGAAAGTGATTAAGCCCATCAACGAACGAATACAGCCACAAAGCTAATGCGGAAAAGAACAAAATCTGTTTGATTTTGAGTTGGCGTTTGAGAAGAATTGCTATCATTCCTGCTGAAAATAACAGCAGTCCTAGATCGAATGCGACGCCGCCGAGTGTAAATTCCATCGGTTTCAAAAGGGTTGAATGATATTGTGGTGGAGCTGTTGCTAAAATGGCTTTGTCAAAACTGAAGCGCGTGTACATCAGATAAAAATGCAACATAGCGCAGTTAGCTAGCAGAAGAGCGAGGGCGAGGCAAAGAATTCGTCCCAAAAGTTTTAGCAATGCCATGATAAATATGACCGTGTCTTTAGTCTGAAACATAATACCAGATTAGTTAGTTTATGTAGGTGAGCAAAACGCTATCTCCTTGTGCTTTTTTGGCAATGTTTTAAGTAAAATTGCTGCTGCTTCAGGAACAGGGGGCGCCCTTTGGCGTCTAGTCTAGCGTTGAACAACGTTGTGAATGGAAAAATCAAAGCAGATAGACATTCCTTGAACGCCCTAGTAGCCCACACCGCAGTGTTCAAAGCAAGAGGTAATTATGTCGAACGTTTTTAAAACATCTTTATTAGCATTGGCCTTGGTTGCATCTGCCGGTGCGTTGACCTGGCAGAGCGCTTCAGCCGATCGGGTTGTTGTCGAGGAACCAGTCATTATGTCCCCCGGTTATCAGCCTTATGCAGCACCGCCTCCGCCACCTTATTGGGGCGCTACGGAATACATCGGGCCACGCCCATTTAGCTTGCATCGATTTGTCGGTAATGCTGTGGGCGGTTCTCTTGGAGCAACTAAGCATGTAGTTTTCCCCTCTCATCATGATCGATACTACTATTATTGATGAAAACCGGGCAATTACTGCTCAGACAACTATCCTGGACAACTATCCCGGACAAGGATCCTGGACAACGATCTGGTAGCGACGCCTCAGGGGCGTCGCTCTTTCGTAGGTCATTTCGCGTTTGGATCATGCTATCATCGCGACTCTTTGGGGAATAGAGTTTTGTTTAGCCGTACTTTTGTCTGCCTGTCCACTTTGCTTTTGACGGTTTCTGGCCTGGCTTCTGGTTCCGCTTCATCGGCAGGGGCTGACGAAGTCCAGGCTGCCGAAACAGAGAATGAAGCGGTCCCTTTTAAGTATGCTGCTGGTCATATTTTGCTTATTCCCGTGAAAGTATGCGGTAAGAATAGTACGTTCGTATTAGATACCGGATGTGGTGTCAATGTTGTTTCTCAATCGCTAGCTGATTCGTTGTCTTGCAAAGTCATTGGCAAGCACAGTGGCAGGCGCATGTCCGGTCAGAAGCTCAGCATGGAAATTGCCGCTTTGCCTTCGCTTCAAGTCGGCAGTTACGTTCAACAAAATGTGCCCGTTGCGAAGTGGAAGTTGGAAGATCTGCTCGGTGGTGAAAAAGAACTCGCTTCTGTTAAGGGATTTGTCTCATTGGACTTCTTTAAAGATTGCGCTTTTACTATGGACTACGCAAAAAAATTGCTCTTTATCGAAACCGAAGCTACGCTAAAACAGCGCCTGGCGGCGGGCAAGTCTGTTTCTATCAAAGTGACTGGACAAGGTAGCTGGGAGACCGGTATTGACGTACCGCTGGAATTTTCAAATGGAAAGACCGCTTTAGCCGAGGTTGATACAGGCAGTGGTTCCCTAATACTTGACGCGCATTACATGAAAGCATTTGGCATAAATGAAACTGATGCCAATGTGAAAGTTAAAAATGGCACTGACGAAACAGGACATTCCTATAAGAGAGTTTTTTGCGATCTTCCAGCTGATGTTTTTCTGGCTAAGGGCAAAGAATTTAAGCAGCTAAAGCCACAAGTTCAGTTTCAAAAAATAATTCATCAAGCACTAATTGGTGATTCGTTTCTGCACAATTTTGTTGTGACTTACGATTTGCCGCATGATCGGATGATCTTTGCCCAGCAGAAGCAGGCCAATTGAGAGCCTTTGCAAACCC
>Ga0182030_10011929_pt1 | contig 17485 bp, 17 predicted proteins | sample 812S3MmetaG_FD_121299 | JGI IMG/M metagenome (GOLD analysis project Ga0182030, IMG submission 121299) | Permafrost microbial communities from Stordalen Mire, Sweden - 812S3M metaG (Illumina Assembly) | ecosystem: Environmental > Terrestrial > Soil > Wetlands > Permafrost | place: Sweden...
AGGGGCCGAGGCCGGCATGAAAGACCACGACCGCTGGCTGCTCGCCCGACGGCATTTAGAGGGCAAGCTCAAGACCCGCCGCTCCAGCTCCCGTTTGCCCGCCCTGGTGGAGTTCATCCTGGCGCGGCCGATCGCCTCCGCCGGCATGATCGCGGCCGCGCTCGGCGTGACGCCGCGCGCGGCGCAAGACATGGTCGCCGAGCTCGGGCTTCGCGAGTTCACCGGGCGCGGCCGCTATCGCGCCTGGGGAATCTTGTGACGATCTTTTTTTGGTGCGAGCAGCCGGGGCACTGCTGCCTCGGGACAATTTTTGCCGCCTCGCCGGGGGTCGAGTCGCTGGTCTGTTACCGCCGATCCCCCCGACAAGATAGGCCATCGCTTTCGCTGGACCTGGCGTTGTCTCAAGATTTTAGACTACGAATCTAGGGGTCTGGAGTTCGAATCTCTCCGGGCGCGCCATTAAAATCATATAGTTATACAGGCCTGCGTCCCGTGTTGCTTCCCAGAAATCTCGATTGGGAAGCGTACGGGAAGCAATGACGGGAATTTTCCGCGGCTGCGCTCGCGCTGTAGGCGATTATCTTCCGAATATCTGCGCAACCGATTGCCGTCGTCTCGCCAGCATAACTGATCCAGCGAAGGGCCGAAGTTATCTGTCGTTTGACCACGACTGCTTATGCTCTCGGGCCGCGATCGTGGCGGGCAATCAAAGAATTCTGTCTTGGCCTAGGCAGGGCAAAGGGGGAATCGAGAATCAGCGGGGGTGCCTTCACTGATTGCGCATAAATTTTTTCCAAATTTTCCTGAACCTCAAACAGGAAAGATATTGAGAATTCAATAAAATAACGTCATATCTCATTCCTGATTTCTCAGCCGGATTCTCAACGAGAATTCTCCGGAGGGGCTACGCCGCTTAGCAATTTCCTGTTCCGTCACGAAGTCCAGTCGAATAAGGCTGCCTCGGACAAGCACAAGCGAAATGAGGCGCTGGCTAATCACGAGGTCATGGGTTCGGGCCGCAGCGATCTTCATTCAAAGTCGCACCTTGTCAAGAAGCCCGACCGATGTTTGCGGCGAAGCGTGAAGATCCGGAAGACGAGGAGATCGCTCGTCAAATTCGGGGTCTCTGGAGAATGCGATTGTCGAATCGTCTTGCCTGCTCGTATTACAACATTGGGAGTCCTCACCCGGAACTGTCCGAGACGCAGAAGAAGGTCACTAGTCTCGGTCTCGATTACGGGATGCGCGACCGCATATTGGAAATCAAGAAACGTCACACGTTCCTTTATTACACGCTCACGCGCCACGGGTTCGACATGGACTCTGCCGCATCGTAGCCGGTGGATCAGGACGTCATCCGTTTAAACACGTAATACCTGATCGTAGCGCTCGCCGAGCGCCAGGACACATGAGATGAACCGGCAGGCTCCCTTGCAACGGACACCCCTTGCCCCGCTTCTCAAGATGGCGATCCTCGCCGGGGTGAAGACCGCGATTGTGCTTCATATCCGAAAAGGTGGCGACGTAAATGCGGGAGACAATAAGGGCAGAACTCCGCTGATGCTCGCCGCCTCAAGAGGGCACCTAGAGATCTGTAAAATGTTGCTTGAAGCGGGGGCTGACCAGTTCTGCCTTGACGACGCTGGCAATGACGCTCTCTCCACTGCTGACGGTGCAGGCCGTAAAGACGTTGTCGCGCTCTTGAGTCAAGCCCGCTTCGCGGCCGTGGCCAAGCAGCTGTCGAAGCCAGAACACAATCCGACAGCGGTATCGGCCGAGATCGTATTGGAAGACCAATTAAAGGTCATCAACCATCTGCGTGCAGAGACGGCCATCCCCGTTGAACCATCCAGGGTCATTGATGCCAAGCCTGAAAAGGTTGCCGTCGAAACCATTACCGCAAGCCAGGAACCGGCCCCTGTCGATCCAACCGGTGCTGAGACGGTCGTGAAGGGCGACATGTCGAGCGCGCCCCGTAATCCAGGTACGCTTTACGCCAAATCCTGCCTTCCGCCGGAGACCGCTGATACGGCAGCATTCGACCTATCGGTCTGGGAAGAGGAGATGGAGAGCCCCCCACCACCCTCCGACCTGTCGTGTCTTGCTCAGGCCGGCGCAGTCCAATCACGGATATCGCAGCATGTTCCGTCCCAGCCGAAATAAGCTTCGACGGCGGATAGAAACGTGTCCCGAATATGGCCGGGCGCATGTCCGCCCTTTCCTATACGAGAATTTGGCATGTGGTTACCTCTTGAAATTAGAAACAAGAGGCTCAGGCTCGTCCCCAATCGGCCCCGAACCCCTGGTTGAATTTGAGGTCAACTTCGAGCCACGTCCCATTCCGATATCGAAGGCATGCGGGCTGGTTTGGAACTGCTCGGATATTCTGCCGGGTAACGTGCGGGACATTTTAATCGAGCACGACATCGTCCCCGGCCGGCGCACATACGCGGCCGCGGCAAGGGCGATGCTCGTGAAACTAAAGGTCTAATCGTCGAAACCGCTTGCCGGGCGGGAAAGGGGCAACGCCATCGCCCGCCCGGTTCGCCAATGCGGCGCGCAGAAAAGACGCCGCAAGCCTTATGCCTACGAAATGATTCGATTTTTTGCCGCCGTGAGTTACGCGCTAAGGCGCTCGCGCAAGGCCGCCTGATTATAGGCGCTCGATTTCAGCGCCTCGCTTTTTCTAACGTCTGATCCGGCGGCGCATGCGGCGTGATACGGTTTCCGGCTGATTGACTCGACGTTGCAGGGGGGATTCACGCGGCCTCGCGAAGCAGATAGGCTGATTCGCCATGAGTCGGGGGGATTGGACGCATGGCGCGACGGTCTACAAGCATTTGAGTGTTGAGGAGCTGGAAGAACGGTATGTTGGATCTCAGGATGCCACGACGTCACGGTCACCGCCGAGCTCGCGATCGTCGTCCATGTCCTTCTCACACGCACGGTCTTCGGCCGTTGGGTCGTGGCGGTCGGCCTCAATCCCAGCGCGGCGACGATATCGGGCGTACCCGTGAGAGCCGTGGTGATCGGCTGCTTTGCGCTGTCCGGCCTGTTCGCGGCTTTCGCGGCGATTATCGCCTCGAAGCGGGGACGCCGATCCTCGGGCAGCGGATCCTGCTCGACGTGATCGGCGCGGCGGTGATCGGCGAGGTCAGATTATTCGGCGGCAAGGGGACGGTCATCGGCGTGCTGTTTCTCAGCGCAGTCGATAACGGCCTGCAGCTGCTTGGCCTGTCGTTGTCGTCCGTTTAAGCGAAAGGCGGCGTCATCCTGCTGGCTGCGGTCACCGACGCGATCCGCCATACGCTGAGGGAGCAGGGCTAGGCCATGTCCGACCTGCTCCTCAAGGTCAGCAGGCTCAACAAGAGCTTCTTCGGCGTCCTGGTGCTGCGCGACGTCGGATTCGAGCTGCCCCGCGGCGCCGTTCTCGGCCTCGTCGGCGAGAACGGCTCGGGCAAGTCGACGACGATGAACATCCTCGGCGACGTGCTGACCAGGGACAGCGGCCGCGTCGAGCTCGCCGGCGAGGAAGTTACGACGCGAATTCGCGCGACGCGCTCGCTCTCGGCATCGCCTTCATTCACCAGGAGCTATCAAATATTGACACTCTGGACTATCGGGAGTTACTGGACGGTTGTTCGAGACCCACGGGAGATGATTGCATGAGTGGGAAAGCAGAATTCGCGACGCCTCAAGAGAGTTTCTGGGCAGGCAAGTTTGGCTCGGAGTATATTCTCCGAAACCGAAGTGAAGAGCTGCTTGCATCGAATCTTCAGTTTTTTTCGCGGTGCCTTCGTCGTGCTGGCCGCATACGTTCCTGTGTTGAACTTGGGGCGAACATCGGGATGAACCTCTCGGCGCTCAAGCTGCTTTATCCGGGCATTTCCGTGCGCGGCATCGAGATCAATCGCGAGGCGGCCGCTGAACTTGCGGAGCTGATTGGCGCCGAGAACACCGAGGTTATCTCCATTCTCGACTGGCATCCCACCGAGCCTGCGGATCTGGCGCTCGTGCGCGGCGTGCTAATTCACACTGAACCGGAAATGTTGTCGATCGTTTATGAACGGCTATACCAAGCAGCGAAACAATTTGTCTTGATAGCAGAATATTATAATCCGACGCCTATTGCGGTAACCTATCGTGGCTACGAAGATCGGCTGTTCAAACGCGATTTCGCTGGTGAAATGCTGGACCTTTACCCCGGTCTTAAACTCAGAGATTACGGCTTCAGCTATCGGCGCGACCCTTCGTTTCCTCAGGATGACATAACGTGGTTTCTGCTTGAGAAACGCCCGCTTTGACGTCTCTGGCGAGAGAATTCCGTATCGATGGTCAGAGTGTGCGTTCTAAACTACGGATCCGGCAATGTCGGGTCGGTTTTCAACCTCTTTTCCTCACTTGATGTGACGGTCAAGGTTTCAAACAGATCGTCCGACGTGGAACACGCAACCCATATCGTTTTGCCAGGTGTCGGGGCATTTGGGGCGGCTATGCGGAAAATCCGGAACACCTTACCGTTGGAGACCTTGGAGAATACGGTCCTGGGAGGGGGGAAGCCGTTTCTCGGCATATGCGTGGGTATGCAAGTCTTGGCGGATACCAGTACGGAATTTGGTGAGCACAGTGGATTAGGCTGGATTTCTGGACGAGTCGAAAAGCTCGACGCTCGCGGTCTCCCTCTACCACACATAGGATGGAACGATATAGCACCATCACGCGAAGATCCTCTGCTCCACGAGCTCCAGGCGGATACAGATTTTTACTTCCTTCATAGCTTTGCGTTTCGGCCGGCCCGGATAGATGACACTCTTGCAACGGCAGAGTTTGGCGAAAGATTTTGCGCAATCGTCCAGCGCGACAACATCAGGGGCGTCCAGTTCCATCCGGAAAAGAGCCAGAACGCGGGCATCCAGCTAGCACGCAATTTCCTTGGAATGTCATGAAGAAACGCCGCCTGATCCCGGTCCTTTTGCTGCGCAATGGGTGGTTGGTGCAGAGCAAGCAGTTCCGCCGTTGGCAAAACCTCGGTAATCCTATCACGGCAGTCAAACGACTGAGCGAGTGGGCTTCAGACGAATTGATTTACCTCGACATCAGCCGCGATGAGACCTACGATTTACGCCGCGACGACCTAGGACACCCCAACAGGCACACCATCTTCGAGATTATTGAAGATGTGTCAAAGAATGCCTTCATGCCGATAACGGTCGGCGGCCGGATCCGGTCGCTAGTCGATATCGAGAGACGACTTGCTGTCGGGGCTGACAAAGTCGCGATAAATACGAAAGCGATTGAAGACCCGGAGTTCGTCTCGATTGCCGCGCGGGAATTTGGTTCCCAGTGCATCGTCGCATCTATTGATTTTAGGGAGATCAACGGTATCAAGTTGGTGGTGGGATCCGGGGCGCACGAAGTCACCACCTTCGAGCCCTGCGCCTGGGCGCGGCGGGTTGAGGATCTTGGGGCAGGAGAAATCCTCTTGAATTCAGTCGACCGTGATGGGATGCGCACGGGGTACGATCTCGAGCTCATTGATGCTGTGTCACAGAGAGTTCGCATTCCAGTCATTGCGTGTGGTGGCGTGGGGAACTGGGGTCATCTTGCTGAAGGGCTTGAGAAGACACATGCCGATGCCGTAGCCGCGGCGAATATCTTTCACTACACCGACCAGAGCGTATTCCTAGCAAAGAAGCACCTAGTTGCGCGGAAGCTTGACGTTCGGCCGCCGGACCTTTTTACAGTTCGAGAATTGCGCATATGACTCGCAAACCCATGCAGTACTGTACTCGCTGTACATACCCTTTCATCGCAGTGAATCTCCTGATCGATGATGATGGAGTGTGCTCAAGCTGCCGCGCGTTTGAAGCGTTCAGACAATTGAAGCCTGAATTCTGGCAGCAGCGCCGGCACCAGTTCGAGCAGTTGATAAAAGAGATCCGGGCTACCAGCACTTCCGACTATGATTGCATTGTTCCTGTGAGTGGCGGAAAAGACAGTTACTTCCAAACCCACTTGATCGCCAAGGAATTTGGTCTGAAACCGCTCTTGGTAACGTATCACGGAAATAACTATCTGCCAGAAGGAGATTATAACCGCGATAGAATGCGCGAGGTATTCGACGCGGACCACCTTGTAATGGGGCCAAGCGTTGAGGTCTTAAAGAAACTTAACAGGATTTGCTTTCGGAGGATGGGGGACATGAACTGGCATGCTCATTGCGGGATCATGACCTACCCGATTCAGATTGCGGTCAACTTTGGAATCCCGCTGATGATCTGGGGAGAGACTGCGTGGGATATTTCCGGAATGTTCGAGCCTGATGATTTCGTCGAATTCAGTGCGCGTAGTCGCCATGAGCATGCGCTTCGGGGATATGAATGGAAGGACATGCTGAATGATGCGGACGATCCCCTCTTCGAGAGGGATATCGCCTGGGCCAAGTATCCGTCGGACGAGGCGATACTGCGGGTTGGAGTACGCGGGCTGTACATCGGAAACTTCTTCAAGTGGGATTCCAATGTGCACGTCCAGCTTATGCAGGAACGTTATGGGTGGAAGCCTTCGCAGAAGCCCTTCCAGCGCACATATCGAACGAGCTCAAATCTTGACGACCGCTACGAAAACGGTGCCCATGATTTGCTTAAGTTCATTAAGTTTGGTTACGGCCGGGCGTCCGATCATAGCTCTAAGGACATCCGAACCGGCTACCTCACACGCCAGCAGGGTATCGATATGGTCCGCCGGCACGACCACGTCGTCGCCGACGACCTTTACTATTGGCTGGACTACGTGGAGATGAGCGAAGACGAGTTTTGGACCACAGCCGACACATTCCGCGACCCGCGAGTCTGGTGGATTGAAAAAGGAGAGTGGTGGAAGGACAACATTTGGGGGAGCCCCTCCTCCTATGGGACTGTTCACTTGGCCCCAGAAGCCCAGGCGAGGTACAAATGAACGCTTGTTCTCCTTTTGAGCGAACCTAGATGGCCACTCGGGAAACGTTCCGAACTGTGCAAAGCGCTACCGGCGAGTGCCTGACGGTCGAAGAAATCCGACCGGCTGAATTGATGAAAGACCAAAAAACCGCCATCCTCACCGATGTCGGCCGCCTGTTATCGCGCTACAACGAGTTTGTACACGTTGCATGCCCGGCATGTGGTACCGATAGAGCTTCCCCAAAGTTTCAAAAAAACGGGATTGCCTATGTCGAATGCGCGGCTTGCACATCGCTCTATGTCAATCCGAGACCCAATCCGGAACTCCTCAACTGGTTCTATCGCAAGTCACGCAACTACGCGTACTGGAACAAGGTTGTATTTCCCGCCTCTGAGGCGGCCCGCAGGGACAAAATCTTCGTGCCCCGTCTTAACCGCATATTGGAGATCTGCGCAAAGTATGTTGTACGATCAGACGCTCTGCTTGATATCGGTGCAGGTTTCGGCACCTTCTGTGTCGAAGCGCAGAACCGAAGGGCCTTTCAACGAGTCGTTGCTGTGGAGCCGACGAGAAGTTTGGCAGAAACTTGCCGCAAACGTGGGCTCGAGGTCATTGAAAGTCCGATCGAGTGCGTTAGCGTGGATCACGCAAATGGCTTTGATGTCGTGACGAGCTTCGAGGTCATCGAGCACCTCTTTGATCCTGCGGACTTTGTCGCTCACACGGCGCGCCTCCTGCGACCCGGCGGCATCCTTGTGCTGACATGTCCAAACGGAAAGGGATTCGACGTCGAAACACTCGGCGTCTTGAGTGAAACAATCGATCATGAGCACTTGAACTATTTCAACCCCGAATCGCTCACTGCGATGCTCGAACGGCAGGGGCTAGAGGTGCTGGAAGCATTTACACCTGGCAGGCTCGATGCCGACTTGGTACGAGCTCGAGCTTTGGCCGGAGACTTTGACCTTTCGGCTCAGCCTTTTCTCAAGAGAGTGTTAATTGATGAATGGGAAGAGCTCGGCCAGATTTTCCAGGATTTTATAGTCCAGAATGGCCTTTCTTCGAACATGTGGCTCGTCGCTCGGAACGCGGACTCGGCCCAAAAATTTGCTAAAGTCTAGACTAGACTGATCATTACGATTACCGTAGGTAGTCGAACACTTGGCGCAAAACATTTGCATAACCTTTTGCCCACTACTGAGAAACCGCATGGCCCTCGACGATTTTGATGGTTCTTCGATTTTCATCTCTGGCGGCACCGGTTCATTCGGTAAGCGTTTTATCTTTCATCTCCTGACGAATGGCAGCCAGTTTTCGCGGCTCGTTATCTATTCGCGCGATGAGCTAAAGCAATACGAGATGCAACGGGATACTCGGGATTCTCGCCTCCGATTTTTCATCGGCGATGTGCGCGACTCGGAACGGTTGAAATCAGCGATGGTCGGTTGCGACTTCGTCATCCATGCCGCGGCGCTGAAACAAGTTCCCACAGCTGAATACAATCCGATGGAATGCATCAAAACCAACGTGCACGGGGCCGAAAATGTGATCCTGGCCGCAATTGCCACCAAGGTACGTCGTGTGATTGCACTGTCTACCGACAAGGCCGTAAATCCGATCAATTTGTATGGAGCCACCAAGCTCTGCTCCGACAAGCTTTTCGTAGCGGCTAACAATCTTGTGGGCAGCCAAGACACGCGCTTTGCTGTGGTACGCTACGGCAATGTGGTCGGCTCGAGAGGATCGGTATTGCCGCTTTTCAAGCAGCTCTGTCAGAATGGCGCGGAGTTCATTCCTATAACCGACCGGCGCATGACCCGCTTTTGGGTTACACTTCCGCAAGGCGTTGACTTCGTGATAAGGAATTTTGCACGGATGCGCGGTGGCGAAATCTTCGTTCCCAAAATCCCATCAATTCGGATCGTCGATTTGGCATGCGCAGTTGCTCCGAACCTCGCAACGAAGACCGTAGGCATCAGACCGGGCGAGAAACTGCATGAGGTTATGTGCCCCGCGGACGAATCGCATCTCACGGTGGAGTTTGACGACTATTTCGTTATTAGGCCAACCATCACGTTCTTCGATCATAATGTAGACTATGTGCATAGCCTGGACGGGAAAACCGGCCGTCCCGTTGACGATGGGTTCGAATATAACTCTGGTACGAACGGGGATTTTCTCGACATTCAGGAAATTTTGCGAATGAACGAAACTGCTTGAACACCGGGGGTTTCAATTGCAGCATGCGCGGTTGTCATCACTCGGTAAAATTTACAGTATCCGTGACGCGATACCTTGCAGAACGATTTATCGCCGCCTTGTTCTGAGCACTGAATACTTAAGTCGGTGACGGTCGTGCCCCAGTCTACCGAAGTCGAAATTCAACCGGAGGCGAATGCTAACAAAAATGGAACAGTTCACAGTGCTAGGCAGCGCCTGCCTCACTCTGCGGCTGCATAGAGCGACAACCGAAACGTGCCAGCGCCGTACTTTCTTGGCGCGCCAATTATAAAAAAGCTCCGACCGTTCGAGAGGCCTAGATGGTGAAAGGATGGATTGCAGGGAGACCCATTACAAAGTGCTGGACTAGATTGCAGGTGTCTCGATGATCCCATATGGGAAACAATCAATCGACCAAACGGATGTCGATGCAGTCGTTCGAGTGCTTTGCTCGCCGCTGCTCACGCAAGGAGAAGTTGTTCCGAGGTTCGAGAATTTGGTCGCCAGAAGATCGGGCGCGCAATATGGAGTCGCCGTCAACAGCGCCACATCAGCTCTCCACATTGCTTGTCTGGCGGTGGGACTTGCCAAGGGAGACCTCCTTTGGACTGTGCCGAACACCTTCGTTGCATCCGCCAATGCTGGCCGCTATTGCGGTGCCGACGTTGATTTCGTGGATATCAATCCGAGGACGTATGTCATGGATGTCGACAAACTCGAAATCAAGCTTATTGAAGCAAAGTCAATAGGTCGACTGCCGAATGTTGTCATTCCGGTTCACTTCGCTGGTCAGAGCTGTGACATGGAGCGAATCGGCGCCCTTTCGAGGGTATTTGGTTTTCATGTTATCGAAGACGCCTCGCACGCTGTTGGAGCCACTTACCAGAGCAAGAATGTCGGAAATTGCCAATATTCTGATATTGCGGTTTTCAGTTTTCATCCGGTAAAGATCGTGACGACCGGTGAAGGCGGAATGTGTTTGACCAATGATCCCCTGCTGGCTGACTCGATGCGACTCCTTCGAAGCCATGGGATTTCTAGAGACCCTTCTGTGTACGGGCGTCCTTCGGACGGTCCTTGGGATTATCGACAAACTACCCTCGGATTTAACTTTAGGATGACTGAAGTCCAAGCTGCTCTCGGCGAAAGTCAGTTTGCTCGGTTGGATGACTTTTTGACCCGCCGACGCGAAATCGCAGCCCGCTATGACGAGCTTTTATCCGACATTCCCGTCATTTGCCCTTGGCAGCATTCTGATACTGGGTCCTCTTGGCACCTCTATGTCATACAAGTCGATCCTGCGAAACGGCGTAAGATCTTCGAATTCATGCAGGCACAGGGAATAGGAGTACAGGTGCTCTACATACCGGTGCATCGCCAGCCTTACTATGAGGCGCTGGGCTTTCGGGCATCAGACTACCCTTGCGCAGAAGAATACTATAGGTGCTCCTTCACGTTGCCAATTTTTCCACTCTTGTCTTCCGATGAGCAGGACTGGATCGTGGACATCTTGGCTGATGGTCTTCGTCAGGTCGTATGATTCTAAGCCATGATGAAAATTGCCATCATACCTGCACGAGGCGGTAGTAAGCGAATTCCGCGGAAGAACATTCGGGCTTTTTGCGGCGAGCCGATTATTGCCTATTCTATCAAGATGGCGATTGAAAGTGGGCTCTTCGACAAAGTGGTCGTATCGACGGATGACCAGGAGATTGCTGAGATGGCGCGCCTGTATGGCGCGGATACTCCGTTCCTGCGACCGGCTGTATTGGCTGATGATCACAAGGGCACCAACGCGGTCATCAATCACGCTCTCTCTTGGTTCCGAGATCATGGCGAGGTTTTTGACACAGCGTGCTGCATCTATGCTACTGCGCCTTTCCTTCAAGTCGAGTATCTGCGCGAGGGCCTTGACAAGCTGGAAGCGAGCGGGCGTTCCTTCGCGTTTTCCGTAACCTCTTTTGAGTTTCCAATTCAACGGTCGCTGCGGATTACTAGGCAGGGTTTTATCGAGGCAATCAATCCTGAATATATCTTCGCGCGATCGCAAGACCTAGAACCAGCATATCACGATGCAGGTCAATTTTACTGGGGCCGCAGCCGGGCCTTTCTACAGAGTGACATTTTATTTTCAGAAGCATCAGTTCCAGTCATCCTTCCACGCTATCTCGTACACGATATCGACACGTTGGAGGACTGGAGGCGCGCCGAAATCGCATTTGAGGTTCTGCGGCGATCTGGAGAAGTCAAAGAGTGAGAGTGGTTCTCCGTGTAGACGCGTCCCATCATATGGGCACCGGCCATCTAGTCCGATGCCTGACCTTGGCTGATAGGCTCAAATTAACAGGTTGTATGTGTCGCTTCATCTGCCGGCATGCTCCTGAGAATTTAGAGGTGCAAGTCCGAGATCATGGCCACGAACTTTTTCGACTTCGGCCATCGGATGAACCCTCCACGCTCTCTTCGAATGGTCCACCGTATGCCTCGTGGCTTGGCGCCACATGGGAAGCCGATTCCAGAGATACGGCCCAAGCGATCGTCCGGCACGGCGGAGCCGATTTGCTCGTTGTAGACCACTACGCTATTGATCACCGCTGGGAAGGCTATCTTAGGTCATTCTGTTCGAGAATCATGGTGATAGATGACTTGGCCGACCGCAGGCACGAATGCGATATTGTGCTTGATCAAAACTTTTTCCTAAATATGGAGCAGCGCTATAGAGACCTCGTGCCACGCGATTGTCGCCTGCTGCTGGGTCCGCAATTTGCGCTTTTGAGGCCGGACTTTCTGGAACAGCGCGACAAGTGTCATCGCGTCCGCAGCAAAGTTGAGCGCATATTCGTCTTTTTTGGTGGAACGGACCCGACCAACGAAACTACCAAAGCCATCGAAGCCCTTTGTGGTTTTCAGCTTCCCTTTGCCGTCGACGTAGTTGTCGGAAAAAACCATCTGCATAAGCGATCAATTGAAATGGCTTGTGCAGTAGATCATCGCTTTCGGTATTATTGTCAGATTAGCAATATGGCCCAACTCATGGCAATGGCTGACCTTTCGCTGGGCGCCGGCGGAGGGACGACCTTGGAGAGAATGTGCCTAGGATTGCCATCAGTCGTTGTAGTCACGGCAGACAATCAGAGCGCCACCGTTCACGATCTTGCCGCAGCGGGGTATGTTCTAAACGCAGGTCGTGCGGACGAGGTAACTATCGAAGTTTTGCAAAATTGCGTGGCCGAGCTTTTCGCGAACGCACCTCGTTTGATGGACCTTTCGCAGAAGGCCTTTCGTCTCGTTCCGGGGCGCAATGATCTCGTCGAGACTTTACTTCAACAGGCTACTAAATGAACTGGTACAATATCATTCTCCGTCGTGTTAGGCCCGACGATTGCGATGGACTGTTGGAATGGCGCAATAGTCAATCTGTCGCAAAATTTATGTATAATGATCATCAGATATCCTCAGATGAGCACAAAGCATGGTTTAAAGCGATGCTTGAGGATGATAGTTCAATATATTGGATCGTTGAAATTTCCGACAGACCATGTGGAATTATTTCTATTAATAATATTAATCCTGACGATTCCAGTGCATCGTGGGCGGTGTATTTAGTTGATGAAACTGATAGGGGAAAGGGACTCGGTTTATACTTGGAGTATTGCATACTTAGCTATTCGTTTGATCAACGCCAGTTTAGGCGGCTTCGATGCGAAGTTCTAGAAACAAATTGTCCAATGCAGAAACTCCAGGAGAGCCTCGGCTTCGAGCTTGTTGGAAGGTTCCATGCCCGCGCTTTGAAGGCTGGCCTTCCTGTTGATGCCCTCGTGTACGTTATCACGTTGGAGAAATGGTCTCAGACGCGAGCAGCGCTGGATGAGCGGCTCCGGTCAAAAGGGATAGAACCGATTCCCCTCCTATCATGATTTTGACTGAACGGCTTTCTGCAAGTCAACCTGCCTTCGTGGCACCTAACCAAACTGGAGCGTAGAGATGGAATTACGCATTCAAGGACGTGCCGTCGGACCCCAGCATCCACCTTTTGTCGTTGCCGAGCTTTCGGGCAATCATAACGGTAGCTTGGATCGAGCCGTTGCTCTCATCGAAGCCGCAAAGAATGCAGGTGCCGATGCCGTCAAACTTCAGACCTATACGCCTGACACAATCACCATCGATCACACAAGTCCTGAGTTCCGCATTTCGGGCGGTTTGTGGGATGGGCGAACACTCTACGATCTCTACCGCGAGGCACACACTCCCTGGGATTGGCATCCGACCATGTTCAACAGAGCTCGTGAGCTTGGATTGATTATCTTCTCGTCACCTTTTGATAGCACTGCGGTCGACTTTCTGGAAACTTTGGACTGCCCGGCTTATAAAATCGCTTCATTCGAGATCGTAGATTTGCCACTTATCCGCCAGGCTGCACGAACACGCAAACCGCTGATCATGTCGACCGGCATGGCCAATTTGGGCGAAGTTCAAGAGGCTGTCACAGCGGCGCTCGAAGCCGGCTGCGAGGACTTGGTCCTCCTTCATTGCATTTCATCGTACCCAACTCCAAGCGAGGATACCAATCTCCGGACGATGCCCCATCTTGGTGAAGCATTCGGAGTCCCGATTGGCCTTTCAGACCATACGTCTGGAACGGCGGTATCAGTGGCGGCGATTGCTCTCGGGGCCTGCGTGATCGAAAAGCACATAACCCTGGCGCGCTCGGATGGTGGCGCCGATGCCTTGTTTTCACTCGAACCGTCAGAATTCCGCTCTCTAGTCCAAGACTGTCGAACCGCCCATTCCGCGCTCGGTCGAATTCACTACGACGCTATGGCTTGCGAGGCGGAGAATGCGATCTTCCGCCGATCTCTTTACTTTGTCTCCGATGTCGCAGAGGGGGAGTTGATTAGACCTGCACATGTTCGGTCGATCCGACCAGGACACGGCCTTCCGCCAAAGCTCTATGACAATGTCCTTGGTCGAAGGGCTAGATCTAGCATTGCACGAGGGACCCCCGTATCTTGGGAGCTAATCCTCTAAAGGCTTGAGCCAGAAATCCTCCTCTCTCGGTTAGGCCGATTTGGTCCCATTAGCGCTGACGCCGGTCAGGGTCTCTTGCGGTAGCGGCATCTCAAAAAAACGGCAGTCCAACGTTTCCGCGAGGAGCCGAACCTCTCTTAGCGTCTCGAACCTACGGAGTCGAAAGGGGACAGAGAAGCCGCAGCGGCTAGAGATCAATCCGGGATAAGCGTCCAACAAGTCCGGTCTGGAGCGACGAACGTCAGCTTCGCTATCCCATCTACTTCCGACAAGCACGTGCACACGCCGGGCGGGAATTCCGCCTTTGATATCCGCCGCCCAGCCTTCCAAGACATAGGTGCCTTTCGATCCCAATAGCACGCAGTCTATCCAGCCCGTACAGCCATCAGCGCGCGCAGAAACGTTAACTGGACGATGTAATCCCACACTTCCCCTGTGGTTATGGAATGCGCGCCGAATGCGGTTGAAAAATCGACGCCAGCCATATTGGGCGCGTAGTTCTATGACGGCGCGAACTGCCTCTCCGCCCATCCAAGGTTCGATAGCACGGTCCAATTCTAAAAACCGCTTCTGGCGACCAATGATGCCCGCACGAACCTCGGGATCGAAAAGAGCGGCCTCAATTTCGGGCCAGATTCTGTCGACGCTGTCGATTCGCCCCAGCTGGTCGGGAGACAGGTCGGGTTCTGGTTCCAGGGGCTCGACATTTTGAACGTGAAGGAGAGGCACGCCGCGTTCCATCACCTCGAAGTAAGCAGTCGTGGGTATGTTGACACCGATCGCGCAATCGGCGTTCGCTATTGCTTCTGAGAAGTGCAGGCCTTCTAAGACGCGGAGGCTCTGGATCGAAAAACCGAGATGCTTGTAGACGGCCGCCGGATCGCCAAGCGGACCAGGCTTCAGTTTCACTGCAAGGCACACGCGATCTCTGAGGTGGTCCGGCACCTTTGCCAATATTCGCAAAGCGTCGAAATGAGCAGAAAGATCAACTAATGGCACCCCCTGCAACTCGAGCGCGTTCGCAACGAGTACGACAAGCTTGCGCCCGTCTTGCGCTAGCTTTGCTATTTGATCGCCAACTGGATCGTAGGTCAAGTTTCGATAAGTTTCGCTCCGCGGCGATCCTGTCACTGAGATCGCGGTCATGCCCGAATATTGACAGAGACGGTCCTTGGCCGAGCGGGACCATACCATCGCCGTATCACGTGGCGCCCAGGATCCCCAAGGGACAGAGACCGGCCAGCCGGAATGCGGCGCAATAAGTATGGGGGTCCCCGCCCGACGATAAAAAGTGGCCAGAGCACAACTTTCGGCAGTCCAAACGTCTGACATAATGAAAAGGTCCAACGGACGCTCCCTGACGACGGTAGCAGCTCCAGCGATGAGCTTCCCATAGGCGTGCCAGCGCCGCTTGATTACGTAGTCGTGCTGAAAATCGAGGAAACGATTCTGGACAAGGCACGGAGGCAAGGTTGAGGCGTGCCTCCGCTCAAGGAAGTGCGCGTGAAGCGCTTCGAGGGTTCGGCTTAGCTCAGCGGAAGCATCGTTTGAATGTAACGGAACTGGGCACACGCACGCTTTCATAAAGGCGCTGTCGAGGCCCTCCCACGTAGAGGGAAAGACGGTCGTTTCGGCATCGAGCGCCGCGAGCGCGTTGAAGATTTCTTCGCGATTGCGAACGGTCGCGGGCGCGAAGCCTATTCTGGGGCCGGTACGCGTTCGTGGCGCGGGGGAGTCTGGGATATCCCAGTTACTAACGCTTTCCAGCATGGGACGCGTCGCGTGACTTGGAAAGTTGAAAAGGGGCACGTCGATAGCGATGCGACCAACCGATCTGCCGACAAGTGCTCCGGCGTAGAGGACCATGGCCGCCGCGACATCGGAATCGAAGTAAAAATCCTGGGTCAGCCATCGCGGCCGCGTCGGGACGAAGACCCTGCCAGATTGCGGACGGCCGTTAAAGGCCCGGCACGCAACCTCAGCCATGCACCGAGCGTGCACGAAAAAGCCGTGTTGGCACGACGCGTCGAAGGTCGCTAAATCGATTCCCTCAACTGCTACTTCAAGCCCTAGCTCCTTTAGCCACCTCCGCGCCTGACCCAATGCTTCAGAATACGCCACGCGGCTGCGCTCGAAATCGGGGAATGCCAGAAGAATCCTCCCAAAATCGACGCCTCGGCCTAGAAGGACTCCGAGGGCTCTGACCGTCATTGGACAGAGCCAAGCCCGAGTAACTAGACTTGGATCGCAGCGGTCGATGAGATACGCCGCAGCGACCGGGTCGGGAACGAAAACTAGGTCGTCCGGGGTGAAGACAACGGAGCGCGGGTTGCGGATCAGAGACACATCGTCAGACATGGAACTCTTCTACCCTGCCCGAAAATCAATGAGGAATTCTCATAATCGCTCGTGAGAATCCTTTGGCGCCGCAAACGGCATTTTGCGCACCTCAACCAGGCCGTGTCCAGACATATCAGACATATCAAAGCAGCCTTCTGGCAATAATGCGCGATGATAGGATTTACGGTGTCGCCATTGGCACCGTATCTCGCTGATCCATCCACCGGGCAGCCGAGCCGGGATCTTCCTTCGGGTTTTCCTTTCCTTCTTGCGAGCGAAGACCCGGCGCGCATTGGGCCGCGGCTCGACGACGCGATGAGCCAACGCCACCAGGAAGCGCCGCGGCGCCGCCCTGCTTATTCTGACCCCGCAATTCACAACCTGGCACAGTGTCGCCAGTCAACGGATTTCGGACGCCGGTAGACCCCCGACGAAGGTCTCTGCATTTTGACTTCCCGGACCCTGAATTTTTCTTCTTTATTTTCGGGGTCTTATTGGTCGGAGCGAGAGGATTTGAACCTCCGACCCCTGGTCTCTCAGACGGCGAGGGGCCCACGACACAAACTAAGGTTGTGACGGTTGGTTCCTACGGGGCGACGATATCACCGTGGCGCGGATCGCGGTGTCGGGATCATCCCAGCCCAAAAACGCCGACACTGTACCTCAGGACAGGGTGCTTCAGGACAGCTGTCCTGACTTGGTTCCTGTGTTTGGATGCCCTGGTACCAAGGCTCTTTCCCGGTAGTCAGGTACATCCAAACCGCCACTTACGGCCGCGGTCAGACCGTTCCCTTTTTGACACCCGTGCTGGCAGATTAGGACAGTCGCGCTCAAGCTAAAAAGCTCGCCGGGACACAAGCGGGACATGCGCGATGCCGAATTCACAGGATCAGTTCTGAACCGCCCCGGGATTGCCGGAGGCCCCAACTCTTGAGAGGATGGGGCTATGGACACGAAG
>Ga0182030_10011930_pt1 | contig 17484 bp, 13 predicted proteins | sample 812S3MmetaG_FD_121299 | JGI IMG/M metagenome (GOLD analysis project Ga0182030, IMG submission 121299) | Permafrost microbial communities from Stordalen Mire, Sweden - 812S3M metaG (Illumina Assembly) | ecosystem: Environmental > Terrestrial > Soil > Wetlands > Permafrost | place: Sweden...
AAAAGAAAGGCCGGTTTCCTCGTCCAATTCGCGTCCGGTGAACAGATACCGGTTCGTGACCGCGCTGTGCGGGGTGCCCCAGGAATTAAGCGCGAGCGGCGTGTAGCCCGAATCAAGCACCGTCACATATCCATAGGCATCGTATGTATATCGTTCGGCCACCGCACCCGTGTTGTCGCTCAAAGCGTAGGGAGTCCAGAGCGAATTCTGGTGGTAATAATACGTATGCCCGGCACGGTCCATGGTGAGCACTTCGTCTATGTATTTGCCGTAAGTGAACATGGCGCTGGTCGCGCCGCTGGTGTCCTGCTCCTCAATGACGCGGCCTTCGTCATAGAAATAATAATTCGTTGAAGCCGTGCCGGCCGGATTAACAATCTTCGCAACGCGCCGGCCGAAAGCGTCGTAATAGTATTGGCCCACCAGGGCGGAATCCGACAGTCGCTGGACCTGGATAATCCGGTTCTCCTCATCGTAAGCATACTGATAAGCTGTGTCCCGTGTAAGATTGCCATCGGCGTCGTAAGAATACGGCTGCGCGTTGTCCGTCAATAGTTCGTTGGACGGACCATGCGTGCGGACTTCAGGCACGCCATTGCTCGTGACAGTTTTCCAGTTGCCAAGGGGATCAAGATTCCATGCTTTCGCAACGGACGGCGAAGGAATCATCGAGCCGGAGAGCGTGCCGACATCGTAGTTGGTCAGCCGATCCAACGAATCATAAAGGTAGGCTTCCGAGTCGGCCAAATTGTCGAGTTTTTGCTCATAAAGCTTGTTGCCTTCATGATCGTATGCGTAGTTAAAGCCGTCAATGAGGCTGGTCGTGTTCGAATGTTCGAGCGAGGTGACCCAATCGTTTGCATTATAGGTGTAGGTTGCCATCGTGCCGTTGCGATAGTTCCGCGCCAACACACGGTCAGCATCATCGTAAAAATAAGTCACAATCGGCGGATTAGGATTTCCGTCTTGAAGCGTCACCAGGTGGTTCCGGGCATCGTAAGCATAATTCAGCGTGCGACCCGACGGCTGCGTGTTGGTCTCAACCCGGCCCGGAAGGTTATAGATGTAAGTGAGCATCCGCCCGTTTTGCACCGTGTTGGTAACCCGGTCGGCGCCATCGTAGAGGAACGTATCCAACCAGCCGTTGCGGTTTCCACTCAACATCCGGCCGCCGTCGTCGTAAGCAAAACTGTCATTGGCGCCACTCGGCGAATAGGCGCGGTTAGTCAGATAATTTAAAGCGTTGTAGGTGTAGGTTGTGATCTGGCCTCTCTGGTCAATGCGCTCAATCAAATTCCCAACTGAATCATAGATATTCGTTCGCGTATTCGGTGGCGTGTCAGGGTAAGTTTCTGTGACTTGCCGGTTCAGCCCATCGTAGCCGTAACTGGTCACATGTCCGTTCGCATCGGTCAGTCCGGTGACGTTGCTGTCAGGATCATAGACAGTCGTGGTGATGTTACCCAGCGGGTCGGTCAGGGACGTGCGACGGTCCAAACCGTCATAGAAATACATGGTGGCGTGGCCATTGCGATCTGTGGTTGACGTGACGCTGCCATCAGGGTCGTAGGCGGTCATGGAGGTCTGACCGAGCGCGTCAATCATCTCAACCTGCCGGTTGAGGCCATCGTAAACGAAGCGGGTGGCGTGACCGAGACCGTCGTTGGTCGAAAGCACGTTGCCGTCCGGGTCGTAGGCGTTGGAGCGGACAAGGCCAATTTCGTCATACTTGGTAACGACCCGGTTCAGCGCGTCGTAAATATTTGTGGTCGTATTATTGTTGGGCGCGGTAATGGTCAAAACGTTGCCGTCCCCGTCATACATCGTCAGCGTGGTGTCGCCGGCAGCGTTGACCATGCTGACCTGCCGGTTGTCCACATCAAACAGATACGCCGTGGTGTTGGTGTTTGGATCGGTCACGGCGATGACGTTGCCGACGGGATCATACGCGGTGGTCGTCACCGCATCAGTAGGGTTGATAACATCGTTGGTGTCGCTGTTTTTGCGCACAACCTGGACGCGCCGGTTCAGTTCGTCATAGTGGTAGAAAGTCACATTCCCATCGGCATCCTGCATCCGCGTAATGAGCGAGGAACCAGCGGTGGGACTGCAACAGGGCGGACCGCTGGGCATCGAATAATCATACAGCGTCACGCCGGCCAGCGCATTGGTTGTGGCGATCGTCCGGTTGAGCGCGTCGTAGGCATAACGGGTTGTGTTGGTGTTCGGATCGGTTGAACTGATGCGGTTGCCAACCGGGTCGTAGGTGTAGCGCATGACGCCGCCGATGGCGTTGGTGGTGTCAATCAGCCGATTTTGCACATCGTAGGCATGGGTCGTGGGATGGCCAAGCTGATTGGTGGTGGCAATGCGGTTGTTGTTTGGGTCGTAACCATACTGGATGACCCCGCCCAAGGCGTCGGTGGCTTGAATAACCCGGCCGCGAAGATCGTATTGGTAGGCAGTTGTGTTGGTGTTGGGATCGGTGAAGCTCAATTGGCGGCCCAGCGGATCGTAAGCGTAACTGGTCACACCGTTGAGCGCGTTGGTCGTGCCGATCAGCCGGTCCAGCGAATCATATTAATTGCGGGTCGTGCGGCCGAGCGGGTCGGTGGTCAAGAGACGATTGCCAATGGAGTCGTATGAGTAAGTCGTGACGTTGCCGATGGGATCGGTCATGTTCGCAAGGTTGCCGTAGCCATCATATTGATACTTCACCAGGTTGCCGTTCTTGTCGGTGGAACTCAATACATTGCCGTGCCCGCCATAGGTCCAGGAATTGGTATGGTTGAGCGGATCAATCTCGTAGATCCGGTTGCCCCGCGTATCATACTGATAAGTTGTGGTGCGCCCATTCGGATCGGTCATGCTCGTGATCTGGTTGAAGATCGGCTCGTAGGTGTAAGTCGTCACCTCACCAAGCGCGTCCGTCAATTTGGTGCGATTGCCTTCAGAATCGTATTGATAACGGGTGACGTTGCCATTGGCATCTGTCATGGAGGCCAGCAACCGCGTGGTTGCATCATAGGTATAGGCGGTAACCGCTCCATCGGGGGCGGTCACCTGGGTAATGTAGCCATTCGTGTCATACTGGTAGCTCCACGGGTTGCCGTTTCCGTCAATGTTTGTCGTGGTGCTCGGAATATATTGACGCCGCAGGCTGAAAGTCAGGTAGGTTTGATTCACGGCCCAATCTGTGGGATTTGCCATTGAAAACCACGGTTGACCACTCGCATCAGTCACCGCGAACGGCCGCAGGCCCTTATACATGTAAAAATACATTCGCCCATCGCGGTCAAGCTTGCGCGTCATCTGATACTGTGAATTGTAAGTGTATTTCACGGAATTGCCCTGCGGGTCGGTTATCTGTATCGGCACTCGTCCCGATGGGTCATATTGCAGTGTCGTTATCCGTCCCAGCGGATCGGTGACACTGGAAAGCTTGTTTGACGAATTATAGCCGAACTGCAAGGTCCGGCCAAACGGATCAGTCGCCGATACCAGCAAGCCGCTGGAATTATAACTCGTGGTGGTGGTGTTCCCGTTCCGGTCTCCCATTTGCAGCAAGCGATACACCGGTCCGGCGACCAAAAAGGGAGTATTGGGAACCAACCCAAAATGCCACCAGCTTTGAAACTTGTTTGTGACAATAAAACTGCCGTCCGTCTGCATCGTCAGGGTTTCAAAATATCCCGTGTCCGAAGTGTAAGTCCCGCTGGTCCCGGAGAAATTCATGTAGTATTGCGTCACGCGCCCGTCGGCCCCCAATCGGAACATCTGTCCGCGCTGCTGAAACAGGAGCACATTGTAAGTGTGCGTCCAGCCGAATCCCAGCCCGGTGTCCAGTTGCGCCTTCGAGCCGTCGGCATTATATGAATTATATGTCAGAACAAATGGGAGCGTGGGACCGTAACCGCTCAAGACCGTCACCACCGGGTAATCCTCCCGCATGTTTCCTTCGCTCCAACTCGTGCCGATGGCGCCGGCCTGCTGTCGTGAGGGTTGAAGGCCGCAGGTCGGGCAAACGTCCGGCGCGTCGCTCCCGATATACATCGCTTGGACAGGCGCCTCCAAGCCAACAATTGCGCTGAATAAAAGCAGACATGACCGCAACTTCGCCGCGTAAAACGCATGGCGCTGCCGCACGGAAGCAATGGTTAAAAGCAACAACCACAGGCATCCCGTCAACACCAGACCGACAGCCGAATCAGGAGCCGACACGCTTGAATTCACGACCATGGTTTCCGCGTCCGCTTCCATCCACAGATTGTATTGAGTGCCGGCCATCAATGTCATCGTGCCCGTTAATGTTTCTGAATAGCTCCCATTTAACGATTGACTCGGTCCGATGGACAATATCTCGTCATTGAATAAAATTGGCGCCCCGTTCACCAATAGCGCAAAATCCGACTCGCCTTCTCCATACACTCCATAAGAGTCTGATGAGAGCGTGAGTTGTCCGCTAATTTGCGCCGAAAAGGTCACAGTAACGAATCCCGACCCGGTAATCTCGAACATGCTGTTCGCCGAGGCGCGTCCGGTGGAAGTATCGAAGCCGGCGGTTGACCCGGGAATAAATCCAGTCGCGCTGCTCGAACCGGAGAAAGGTGACACCGATGCCGCGCCCGTCCCTGTTGCCGAACCACCGGGCACTGGCACATCCGAGCTGCTGGCCGTGCTCGAAGCAGGGGAATTATTAAATTGAGCGTTCGCGCCGGCCTGGGAAAAGGCTGAACTCTGCGTGCCTATGTAATTGACGATTCCGGTTACTGGATCAATACTAACATTCCCAAACAAACTGGTGCTTTCCACCTCAATGGTGGCACGGGCAAGCTGGCCAGCCGGGAAGATAAGCCAAAACCCGAAAACAATGGAAGCACAGCGGTATGAAAGAGTATTCATAGGTTCCAAAAGTTGTCAGGGCGAGGGAATCACGAAGGCCGTGAAATAAGTCTGGCTTGAGCCATTCGCACTTATGGTATTCGTGAAAAAGAAACTACCGCTCACGTCGAAAACATTGGTCGCTATCAGCGTCCAAGCTGCTTCGGGCAGGCTTAAATCGGTGGACGCCATGATATAGAACGGCGAACTGGGCGGTCCGCTGGTAATTTGAACAACCAAATTTGTTCCGCAGAGATTCGCGCCGGCCAAGGTCGGCTGGGATGCGGATGAAACCACGGAAACCTGGCCGGTCGCCGGGTCAAAACGCCATCGCAGCCACGGTCCGGGCGGTGGCAAAATGCGGCTGAAATTTCCGCTCGAAGGCACGGACCCGAAAATGGAAAAGCTCTGACCCAATGACAAGGCGCCCGGCAGATTGGTTAGCACTAATGTCCCGCCATAAGTGACGCTTGACAGTCCTTGAACTAATGCACCTGAAGAAGCGGCGCCAATTGACGCGATCGTCGTGCTGCCGGCATGCAGGACGAGCGAATTATTTATCGTCAACAGCCCGTGCGGATCGCCAATGGACAGCCTGGCGCCGGAATCCACAACCACTGGACCCATGACAACGCCTGTGCCACTTAATATAGCGTTAGTCACTTCGACCCCGCCCGTTCCAATTAAGCCGGTCACATTTAATCCGCCGCCGCTGACCAATGTTTTGCCCGTGTAATTATTCTTTGCCGCCAGCACCAAAGTTCCTGGGCCGTCCTTCTCCATACCCGCCTCGCCGGCTAAAACGGCATTTAGAGTGACCTCCAGCGAAGCAGATGCCACCGTGATTTCCGGCAGTTCAAAAGTATTGTTCAGCGTCAATGATCCGCCCGAACCCGAGTTAATACTCCAACTGCCCGCGGCACCCTGGATTGTGAAGCAGAGATTGCCAATCGTTTGCGACCCGTCGAGTGTGATTGATGAATTTGGGGCGATTGAAGCCTCGCGGGCAAATCCAAAATAAGCCGTGTTATCCGCCCCCCCCCGGCAATCCCGTCAGCCGGATCCCAATTTCCCGCACTTGCCCAGCTTCCGCCCTGGCTGTTGATCCAATAGCCGTCTTGAGCAACCACCCTTCCGACACAAAAGAACACAGCCAACAATACGGAAAGCATTCGCCCCCAAAATAACCACCGCCTCCGAGAATTTATTCCGCTGTTCACGACATTATATGAGAGTGCATCAACTGGCATAACAGCACTTAAGGCATCCTAGACAAGTCAGATTGAGCGGCGAGCTTAACGCTTTCAACGCCCACGACTTAACCGGCCCGTGTTGGTTGATTGTATTCCCGGCCTGATGGTGTCACATTAGACAAGGTGTAAATGTCGAATGCACTTCCCGATAAACCCAACACCCCGACAATGCTGGCCGCCAAAGTCAGACCGCCATAACTCTTTCTGGAACGCATATTCCACTCCTTTCCACTATAGGTTCGCGACGCGCCGAACCTTCATGGTTTCATCTTTTCTCCCAACAAATCAAACTTCGTGTTGGAAACGTTTATTTTTAGCATATTCAATGCCAAGACTCCGCGACTGGCCGCTATAACGAATGCACTTTATTTATTATGAATGAGTTATGACTCATGCTCGATTTCCAGAACCCAAATGAGTATAAGGCAATAATGTAAAAAGATTTAACATATTTAATGGCTTGTTTCCCATTTCAGCATTTTCGTGTCGTTTAAGCCGCTCGAAATCAAGCCATTGCGTGTTAGACTGGGCCTGTAAACTAAAATGTTAAGATGGCCGACACTTTTCGCGATTCTGTTAGTTGCCGCCGAAGCTGCAAATAGAAGGGACGGCTGACCTCTGTTGGACGGGTGTTCGGATCGAAAGCCGGCTGGTATTAGCACTTCACCGACGAAAATTCAGCGCCATTCTCCAACGGTGCAAGAGCAATTTTGGGACAAGCGGCAACGCGTTTGGGGCATGGAAAATTCTATTGCCAGTCCGGGCTTTTGGCTTATCCTGCGATTCAAACACAATGGAAAGGACAAACTTGTATGACAACCCGAAGAGAATTCACTCTGTTTTTATTGACCGTTATGACCACCGCCGGAATTGCTGTGCAGGCTCAATCTAATCAAACCCCCGCCATGACCTCAACCGCCATTGAATGGAATTCCCTCGAAGCCAAAACAAATGCGACCGGCTCCAGCCGGAAGTTCTTCGAAGGACCCACCACCACTCTCGATGTGCTGGAGTGCCATGCCTCCACCCTCAATCCGGGCGCCACCAACCATGAGATTCTCGAGCGTCCCAACGATGAGGTCATCATTGTGAAGGAGGGAACCATCGAGGCATTTGTGAAAGACAAATGGGTGCGCGTCGGGCCGGGTTCGGTCATTTTCAACGCGGCCAACGTCCCCCAATCCATGCGCAACGTGGGCGATGGCCCGGCCACTTATCACGTCATCACGTTCCATCCGCCGGCCACGACGCCAAAATCAGCCGCCGAAAAACAAAATTGACACTCTTGACCTTTCGCCCGGTAGCGGCGAATCTTTTGCCTATGACAACCCAGCTTCTCCGCCTTGGTGTGTTCACTTTTTCTTTGATCATCGCTTCCGGTCTTCGCGCCGCGCCAGCCGCGCCGGACAAAGGCGTCACGGTCGTGCCGAACGAAGCCTCCAACCGCGTGGATGTGCTCGTGGATGGCCAGCCGTTCACTTCCTACATCTGGCCGGACACATTGAAAAAGCCGGTGCTGTTTCCGCTGCGCGCGGCGAGCGGCACGATTATCACGCGCGGTTACCCGCTTGACCCGCGCCCGGGCGAGCGGACGGACCATCCGCATCACGTGGGGCTTTGGCTCAATTACGAAAACGTCAACGGCGTGGATTTCTGGAACAACTCAACCGCGTTGCCGGCGGACCAGCAGGCGAAGATGGGCACGATTGTGCATCGGCGCATTGTTAAAACGAGCAGCGGCTCGGACCAGGGCGAGCTTCAAGTCGAAATGGACTGGATAATGCCCGACAGCCAGCCGATTCTGCACGAATCGGCGGATTTCATCTTCCGGGCCGGGCCGGGCCGTCGCGTGGTGGACCGGATTTCCACGCTAACCGCCTTGGACAAGCCGGTGGTGTTCAAGGACGCAAAGGATGGCATGTTGGGTCTGCGCGTGCGGCGGGAACTTGAGCAGCCTTCAACTGACGCGGTCACCTACACCGACGCGAGTGGCCGGCCGACCACGGTGAAAGCGATGGACACCAATGGCGTGACCGGATTGTATCGCAGCAGCGAGGGAAAGACCGGCGACGCGGTCTGGGCCACGCGCGGACGCTGGACAATGTTGACGGGCAAGGTGAATCAGGAGGACATCACGCTCGTCATGCTCGACAATCCCCTGAATGTCGGCTTTCCGACTTACTGGCACGCGCGAGGCTACGGCTTGTTCGCGGTCAATCCGCTCGGCCAGGGAGTTTTCAGCAACGGAAAGGAGACATTGAATTTCACCATCCAGCCGAAACAATCGGCCACGTTCCGGTATCGCTTGGTCATCCTCGAAGGCGCCGCGACGACAAACCAAGTGGAAACTCTATACCATCAGTTCGTGGACGAAGTGAAATAGCTTCCTTGCCTATTACTGCTTATGAACAAAATCCATCGCCGCCAGTTCATCCGCAATTCACTCCTGGCCACCGCCGCGTTCAAGACCTGGCCGTTGATCGCCCAATCTTCCGTCAAGTCGCGCATCATCGGCGCGAACGATGACATCCGCTGCGCGGTCGTTGGTTTCAACGGTCGCGGCAAAAGTCACATCGAAGCTTTCAGCACGATGAAAGGCGCGCGGCTGGTCGCGTTATGCGATGTGGACAGCGCCGTTCTCGGAAAGGAATTGCAAAAGGCAAACGACGCGGGAGGAAAAGTTGAAGGCTACACCGACGTCCGCAAGCTACTGGAAAGCAAAGACATTGACGTGGTCACGTTCGCGACGCCGCACCATTGGCACGCGACCGGCGCCATCTGGGCGGTTCAGGCCGGCAAGGATGTTTATGTCGAGAAGCCCGCCTCGCACAACGTCTGGGAGGGCCGGAAAATGGTCGAGGCGGCGCGCAAATACAATCGCATCATGCAGACCGGGGCGCAGTGCCGCTCCAGCGTGGGATTACAGGAGGCGATCGCGTGGCTGCACGAAGGGCATCTGGGAAAAATCATCCGGGCGCGCGGGCTTTGCTACAAACGCCGCGAAAGCATCGGCAAAACCACCGGCCCGCAGCCGGTTCCCGAAACGGTCAACTACGATCTATGGTGCGGCCCCGCGTCAAACGATCCGCCGCGGCGGAACAGCAAAAAAAATGGTTCCGTCCATTACGAGTGGCACTGGTTCTGGGAATACGGCAACGGCGACCTCGGCAATCAGGGCATCCATCAGATGGACATCGCGCGCTGGACGCTGGGCGAGCCGGAAATTTCACCGCGCGTCATCAGCCTCGGCGGAAGGCTGGGTTATGACGACGACGGCCTGACACCGAACACTCAGATTGTTTTTCACGATTACAAGGCCGCGCCGCTCATCTTCGAAGTGCGCGGACTGCCCACTGCCAGCGATTCGACAAAAATGGATGAGTATCACGGCGCGAGCATCGGCGTGGTGGTGGATTGCGAGGGCGGTTCCATCGTGATTCCGAGTTACACCAAAGCGATTGTCCATGACAAGGCCGGCAAAGAAATTAAAACTTACGAAGAGGGTGGCGACCATTTTGCGAATTTCATTGAAGCCGTCCGCAGCCGCAAGCACACCGACCTGCACGCGGACATTGCGGAAGGACACATCTCCGCCGCGCTGTGCCATACCGGCAATATCTCCTATCGCGTCGGCCAACTGTTGTCGCCGGAAGGCATTCTTGATGCCCTCAAGGGAAACAGCGAACTGGCCGAAAGTTTTGGGCGCATGGAAGAACATCTCGGCGCGAACAAGGTGGACTTGCGCCAGACGTCGCTGATGCTGGGCGCGGTCTTGAAGATGAACCCAAAAACCGAGCGCTTCACCAATAACAACAAAGCGAATGACCTTCTGACGCGTGAATACCGCAAACCGTTTGTTGTGCCGGAAAAAGTCTGACCAAACCTGGGCGCTCGAAAATTCTCCATCTTGCGGATGGTCTCGGTAGAACCATTCTCGCGCGTCAGTGCCAAATTTCGGAGACAAGTTAGGTCTCCAGCCCGCTTGACAAGGCGCTTGCCGGAACCTCATTCTGCCGGCATTGTGTGTTTTCTGTGAATAAAAAATCTTCCAATGGCCCGGCCAAAACCAAGGTTTCTAAGTCCGGCCGTTTGATGCCGACGGCTTCCTGGCTGGCTGTTCCGGCGCGGGCGGCGCGTTCGACACCCAATTCACTTGCCGCATGGGCTTACACCGAAATCCGCAACCGGATTCTGAAGGGCGAACTCGCCGTCGGGATGGCGCTGTCGCGGCGCAACCTGGCGGAGCGGCTCAAGGTCAGCGTGCCGCCGGTGATGGAGGCATTGCAACGGCTGGAAAGCGAGGGAATGGTCGAAAGCAAACCGCGCGTCGGCACTCGCGTGCGTGTTCCGACCCGGCAGGATATCGAAGACCGCAGCCTGGTGCGCGAAGCCCTGGAATCGCAGGCCGCCCGGCTTTTTACCGGGCGCGCGACGGCTGCGGAAAAAAGGGAATTGCGCCAGATGGGGCGGCGGGTGGACCAGCTTTATGCCGCGTTTGAAAAAAGCGCCGAGGACCGCGAGTTTTTGTTTTCCGTCAACACCTATCACATGAGGCTGCATCTGCACATCGCGGAATGCGCGCGCTGTCCGGCCTTGCGCGTCGCCATCGAGAAGGAACAGGTTTTGATCTTCAACTGGCTTTACGACACCGCCGTGCAGCGGCGCTCGCTGGCCTCAAATTATCACGCGCGCTTGACCGACATCCTGGCCCGCTGCAAGCCGGCAGAGGCTGACGCGGCGATGCGGAAACACATCCGCCACGGGTTGCAACAAGTGCTGTCCGGACTCGTGCGAATGGATGACACGACCAACGGCTGGCGTCATAAAAAACGCGCCAAGCAACTCAAGTCCTGAACCGACTTTTCCCGTGTGCCACCATTTTCAAACCGCCGCCGCAATGAGGTCGCCCACTTCACGCGTGCCATAACCCATCTTGCCGGCGGCGAGTGATTTGATCTTCGTGTTGATGATTTTCACGACGGCGGCTTCGATGGCCGCGCCGGCTTTTGCCTCACCGATGAAATCCAGCATCATGCCGGCGGCGTTGATGGCCGCGATGGGATTGATGACATTCAGGCCGGTGTATTTGGGCGCGCTGCCGCCCATCGGCTCGAACATCGAGGTGCCTTCGGGATTGATGTTGCCGCCTGCGGCCACGCCGAGTCCGCCCTGAATCATCGCCGCGATGTCGGTGATGATGTCGCCGAACATGTTGTCGGTGACGATGACGTCGAACCATTCCGGGTTTTTCACGAACCACATGCAGGTGGCGTCCACGTGGGCGTAATCGGTTTTGACCTTGGGATATTTCACCGCGAGTTCGTTGAAGGCGCGCCACCAGAGGTCGAAGGCGTAAGTGAGCACGTTGGTCTTGCCGCAAAGCGTCAGTTGCGCGGTCTTGCCGGCCTTGACGTCCTCCGGCTTGAGGCCCTTCCACGGTTTGCCGGCGCGCTGTTTCTTCGCGAGTTCAAACGCGTATTTCAGGCAGCGCTCGACGCCGTGGCGGGTGTTGACGGATTCCTGGATGGCGACTTCGTGCTGCGTGCCCTTGTATTGAAAGCCGCCCGCGCCGGCGTAAAGCCCCTCGTTGTTCTCGCGCACGACGACAAAATCAACGTGCCCCGGCCCCTTGTCCTTGAGCGGGCAATCCTGCGCGCGGTAAAGTTTCACGGGGCGGAGATTGATGTATTGTTCCAGCTCGAAACGCAGGCGGAGCAGGATGCCTTTTTCAAGGATACCCGGCTTGACCTGCGGATGGCCGACCGCGCCGAGGAAAATGGCCTTGAACTTGCGGAGTTCGTCCACCGCGCCGTCCGGCAGCACTTCGCCGGTCTTGAGATAGCGTTCGCCTCCGAAATCGTATTTGTGCCAGTTGAGTTTGAAGCCGAATTTTTTCGCCGCCGCGTTGGCGACCTTGACGCCTTCCGCCGCAACTTCCGGGCCGGTGCCGTCGCCGCCAATTAATGCGATGTCGTAAGTTTTCATGTCAATTTTTCGTCTGTCGTAAAAACAAGAGCGGTGATGCTAACAATTTTGCGCGGGGAGACAATGGAATTTTGCGAACCCATTGAATCCGCTTGCCCCGATTGCCGGTCACAGTTTCAATTATCAAATCATGTCGTTGAAAAGAACGCGGATCATTTTTCTTTTGCTGGCTGGCCTTGCACTGATTGGCGGGGCGGGCGGCTGGCTGTTTTTTCGGTTCGCCAGGCCGGCTGGCGCTGGACCCGCCGGTCCGGTGGTCGCTCGCGAATCCTTTTCACAGCCGTGGACGAACCGTCGGATTTTGCTGGTTGGGCTGGGAGACAGTGTCACGGCTGGATTCGGATCACGAAAGGGATATTCGTATTTTGCCCGGCTGACTAAAAATCCGGCGGATGAATTCCCCGAACTAAATGGCATTTGCCTGTCCGCCATTTTTCCAAATCTTGCATCAACCAACCTGTCCGTTTCGGGCAGCACTTCTGCCGAAGTTCCAGCCGGACAATTATCCCGGTTGCCGACCAACGAGCCGAGTGTGCTGGGGATTGTCGTAATAACGACAGGCGGAAATGACATCATCCACAATTACGGCAGGACGCCACCGCGTGAAGAAGCCATGTATGGGGCGACGTTGGAGGAAGCCAGACCCTGGGTGGAAAACTTTGGACGCCGGTTGGAAGAAATGGTTACACAAATCAAAAGCCGTTTCCCCGGCGGCTGCGAAATATTCATGGCGAACATTTTTGATCCGACAGACGGCTTTGGCGACGCGGAACGCGCTGGTTTGCCGCCATGGAAAAATGCGGCCCAAATTCTCGATGCCTATAACAATGTGATTCGTCAATGTGTGGCACTCCACCCGGAGGTTCATCTGGTGGACATCCACGGCGCTTTTCTCGGTCACGGCATTCATTGCACGCAATTCTGGCAGGTCCATTATGACCGGCAAGATCCGCATTATTGGTTTTATGATAATCTCGAAGACCCGAACGAACGCGGTTATGATGTCATCCGCCGGCTGTTCCTGATTGAAATCGAAAAGGACAAAAACCAACTCAATTAAATGTCACTCCCTTACAAAGTCGCGTCGCTGCTTTTTTGCTTCAACGAGCGGGACGAAACCCTTTTGCTCGAACGGGCGCAGGAGCCGAACCGCGGCTTCTGGAGTCCCTGCGGCGGCAAGCTGAAGATGGACATTGGCGAATCACCCTACACCTGCGCCTGCCGCGAGGCGGAAGAGGAATTGGGAATCAAGCTCGCGGTTTCCGATTTGCATCTGGCCGGCATCGTCAGCGAGCACGGGTTCCAGGGCAACACGCACTGGCTGATGTTTTTGTTCGAGGTGAGAAAAAAATTGACCGCGCTGCCGCCGCCGCACGAAGAGGGACGGTTTCAATTCTATCGCCGGGATCAGATCGGTTCACTGCACATTCCGCAGACGGATCGCGAGCAGATTTATCCGTGGTTCTGGAAATTCCGGGGCGGCTTTTTCGCGGCGCACTGCCATTGTCATCCCGACGGGCGGAATGACTGGACATTGGAAGAGCCCACAGTCGCCAACCCGCCGTCCGCAGTCGGGTGCGGTTCGACTGTGGACTGAAAACTGTGGACTATGGACTGATTTATGGACGACCCCATTATTGATTTGCACAGCGACGATTATTTCATGGGCGAGGCGCTGCGCCAGGCGGCCCGTGCGCGCGAGGCGGACGAGGTGCCTGTCGGCGCGGTCGTCGTGCGCGGGGGCAGAATCATCGCGCGGGCGTTCAACCAGGTGGAGTCGTTGAAGGACGCCACGGCGCACGCCGAAATGCTCGCGCTCACACAGGCGGAAAATGCCGTCGGCGACTGGCGGCTGACGGATTGCACGCTTTATGTGACGAAGGAGCCGTGTCCGATGTGCGCCGGGGCCATCGTCCACACGCGGCTGGCGCGGGTGGTATTTGGCGCGGGCGATCCCAAGGGCGGCGCGGCGGGCGGCGCAATGAATCTGCTCCAGTTTTCCACTTTGAATCACCAATGCGAAATCACTGCCGGCGTGCGCGAAGCCGAATGCCGCGTGCTGTTGCAGGATTTTTTTGCCGGCCAACGGCGCTCGCAAAAACTGGAAAAGAAAAACAGCGGGGACGTTTCCGAAAATTAGCGGGACAATCCGGCTCCCGTCACCGCGGCGAGGGATTATTTCCCGGTTTGAACGCTGCCAATGATTTCCCGCACGTCCCGGATTTTTTTCCTCCGCATGAATTCACGGATGCCGGCGATGACTTGCACCGGTGTCTGCGGTTCGTAAAAATTCGCCGTGCCCACAGCCACCGCCGTCGCGCCGGCCATGAGAAATTCGATGGCGTCATCCGGGTTTTGAATTCCGCCCATGCCGACGATGGGAATTTTCACGGCCTTGGCCGCTTCCCAGACGAGCTTGATGGCAATCGGCTTGATGGCCGAGCCGGTCAGTCCGCCGGTGACGTTCGCAAGCCTCGGCTTCCGCGTTTCGATGTCAATGGCCATCGCCGGATAGCTGTTCGTGATGGCCAATGCGTCGCTGCCGGCGTCTTCCGCCGCTTTGGCAAATGGCGCGATGCTGACAACGTTCGGACTCATTTTGGTGATGAGCGGCAGCGTCGTCACCTTGCGGCAGGCCGCGACAACTTGCGCGAGCAATTTCAAGTCCGTTCCGAATTGCGCGCCGCCTTCCTTGATGTTCGGGCAGGAGACATTGAGCTCCAGCGCGCCGACGCCGATGAGCGCGTCGAATCGCCGCGCGACCTCGGCATATTCCTCGACCGTCGTGCCCCAGATGTTGATGATGGTCGGCACTTTCAGGCCCTTGAGGAATGGCCAATATTTTTTGATGAAACCGTCCACGCCCGGTCCTTGCAGGCCGATGGCGTTGAGCATCCCGCTCGCCACCTCGGCGGTGCGCGGCGTGGGATTGCCGCGAACCGGATTTAGCCGAATGCCCTTGACCGTGATCGCGCCAAGCTGGTTCAAATCTATCAGCCGTGAATACTCTTCGCCGTAACCGAACGTGCCGGACGCGACCGTTACCGGGTTTTGCATCTTCAATTTGCCGATCTGCACTGACAAATTCATTTCGTTGCCTCCCAAACAATCTGGCGCGAGTCGAACACCGGGCCTTCGGTGCAGGTGCGCTGGTATTCCCAGCCGCCGTCGGTCTTGACCGGAATGACGCACGTCAGGCACACGCCGACGCCGCAACACATGTGTTCGTCCATGGAGAGTTCCGCCGGCACCCTGAAATCTTCCGCGATTTTGCCGACGACCTTGAGCATCGGAGTTGGGCCGCAGGCGAACAGCTTGCGAGTGCGGAGTGCGGAGTGCGGAGTGCGGAGTTCTGCCAGCAGCGGTTGCGTGACCAAACCTTTTTCGCCATGGCTGCCGTCCTCGGTCGCGACGCGCACTTCCCAGCCGAGCGCGGCAAATTCCTTCTCGCACAAAATATCCACGCGCCGCCGTCCGCCGACGAAGACGATGCCCTTTTGCGGCGAGCGTTGCGCGAGCAGAAACATCGCCGCCATGCCGTAGCCGCCAGCGACGAGCAGCGGGGTTTCACCGCCGGCATGCGGCACGGTAAAACCGTGGCCGAGCGGCGCGATGACGCTGACTTCCTCGCCCGCGCACATCCGCGAGAGCGCAGTTGTGCCCTTGCCGACGGTTTTGTAGAGGATGGAAAACGTGTCGTCCGCGACCTGAAAAATGCTGAACGGCCGCCGCAGCAGCGCATCCTTCAACGGCAAAATGCGGACATGCGCGAACTGGCCCGGCTGGATGAGCGGTGCGATTTGCGGCGCGCGCAGCACAAGGCGGAAATAGGAATCCGTGTCGCGCTCGTTGGAAACAATCTGGACGGTCTGCTCAAGCATCGGGGTTTTGACCATTCGTCATTTTCCGGTAGGTTGCCAATGCCAGCAGCGGCCAGGCGTTTCGATAAATGTCGTATTTCAGATAGAAAACTTTCGGGAAACCGGTGCCGGTGGTCTCGTCTTCCGTCCACGAACCGTCGGGATTTTGCGTGCGGATCAAATACTCGATGCCGCGTTTGAGCGCGGGATTTTCTGGATCGTCGAACGCGCACAGGCCCATGACGGCCCACGCGGTTTGTGACGCGGTGCTCGGGCCTTGCCCCTTGAAGACCGGGTCGTCGTAGGTGTTGCAGCGTTCGCCCCAGCCGCCGTCCTCGTGCTGGACGCTTTCGAGCCACACGCGCGCCTTGAGCAGCCACGGCTCGGTCATGTTCCAATTCATCGCGCGCATTCCGCGCAAGACCTGCCAGGTGCCGTAAATGTAATTCACGCCCCAGCGGCCATACCACGAGCCGTCCGTTTCCTGATGATCGCGGATGAATTCGAGCGCCTCCTGAATTTGATGATGTTCCCGGCTCCAGCCTTCATAGCCGAGCAATTCCAAAATGCGCGCGGTGATGTCGGCGCATTCGGGGTCGAGCATGGCGTTGTGGTCGGCGAACGGCACCTTTTCGAGGATGTTTTTCGTGCAATCCCTGTCGAACGACGCCCAGCCGCCGTCCTTGCACTGGAACGTCATCATCCATTTCAGGCCGCGCTGGAAACATTCGTCGCGCCGTTGCGGATCGTTCGTCGGAATTTTGCGCAACGCGAGCAGCACCATCGCGGTGTCGTCCACGTCGGGATTCCATTTGTTGTTGAACTCGAAAACCCAGCCGCTCGCCTCGACCTTCGTAGAATTTTTGTGAACCCAGTCGCCGTAAAAGCGGATTTCGCGGTCCATCAGCCATTCCGCGGCCTTTTTCAGCATGGGATGATTTTCCGAAATGCCCGATTCGCGCAGGCACATTGCCACGATGGCGGTGTCCCAGACGGGCGAGAAACACGGCTCGATGCGCACGTCGTTTTCGGTCTCGTGTTCGAGCTTCTTCAACTCACGCGCTGCCCGGACGACCTGCGGATGGTCGTCGGGATAACCCAGCGCCTTGAGCGCGATGAGCGAGTTGAGCATCGCCGGAAAAATCGCCGCCAGCCCGTCCGAGCCTTCAAACCGTTCCAGCATCCATTGCTCGGCCTTTTTGAGCGCGGCGCGGCGGAACGGATGGATTTTATGCTCGGCGAACCACTCCGCCAGCTTGTGCAGGCGGTCCAGCCACAGGAAAAAATTGCGGAACGAAATGGTCTCCGGGTCGGGCGCGAGCGCGAGATCGCGCTCATGGATGCCTTCGGGATAAAGCTCGTCCAAATCCACCTCCACCGGGCGCGTCGGCTTGAAATGGTTGATGATGGCCAGCGGCACGATCATGCCGCGCGACCAGTTGCTCATGTCCCAGAAGTTCACATGAAACCATTTGCCGATGAGCAGCACCTCGCACGGAATCGTC
>Ga0182030_10011931_pt1 | contig 17482 bp, 16 predicted proteins | sample 812S3MmetaG_FD_121299 | JGI IMG/M metagenome (GOLD analysis project Ga0182030, IMG submission 121299) | Permafrost microbial communities from Stordalen Mire, Sweden - 812S3M metaG (Illumina Assembly) | ecosystem: Environmental > Terrestrial > Soil > Wetlands > Permafrost | place: Sweden...
AAGTCTAAGGCTTTCTAATTTAAAATCTAATTAGTAAAATATTTTTCCTCAAGTATAAAAAGTTTTTGCTTTAAAATATAGCTATTTATATAATTATAAAGTATAATATATAGAACTTTAAAATCTAATACAATTCTTTTTATAAAATATTTATTTATAATAATATAAAAGATTATTTAAGTGTCTTCTTTAATTTAAATATACTTCATAATATAAACTAAGAGTCTTTAAGATTTAAATCTTTTTTATTAAGAAATAGTAGATTTATTTATAAATAAAGTAGATAGTAGAAATTAGAGCAGTAAGCTAAGTAAGGTGATCGACTTTAGGGGGTGGTCGGCTAGTGTGGGGCCCATCTTAGAAGAGAAAACCAAACATAAAAAGGCAGCCCTCTCGTGCGGTAGGGCGGCGATTAGCACGGTCGCGTTGGAGTCAGGAAAGATCTACATTGAGTGGATAAAACGGAGGGGTCGTCCGCGGAAGGACCGGTTTGGATTTGATATACTATCTATTGTCAGCTATTTGTTTCCTGTTGTCTCTCACTTCATCGCGACCAATCGACGCGAGGAGCCTCTCGAAGTTTTGGAAAGCTGAGGCAAGGAGCTTCCTTAATTATTGATCAATCTCCGGTTGTCCATCTGTTCTCTATTTTCGTCATGGTTCGCTTTGATACCCCTAACACCATTTACACGCTGGAGGGTGACGACACCGATGTCGAGGGCAGCTACAATACGGAGGACAGAATCAATGACGATGAGGCCGCCATGAGGGCCGACTACCAGGAACAGGCGCTGTGGCAACCCAATCCTAATTACTACGCAAGTCCTCCATCCCCGCCATCCGGGCGCGATAGCTACAGCCTTCGGCCCTACTCACCTCCCCCTCCAGCTCGTTGGTACCCCCAGCAAACACCCGCACCACCTAGTACCAACAACTACTACCCGGCTCCAGCGCCCTACAACCCTGCTCCCGTTCCCGCGCCTGCATACGGAGGGAGATGCTACTGCCCGCAGCATCCCATGACGTACAATGACTCGAGGCAAATGGAGGACCGCTCACGCTTCACAAACAGGGACAACAGTTACTTAAGCAGTGATAATAGGGATAACCACCACTCCAACAACATCACGATCAATATATACAACCCCCAAATCGAAATCAATGCCCACAAGCCGCGTAATGCCTTAAACGTGAAGTGGTGGAAAAATGGGAAGAAGGTCGGGCCGGGCAACGGAGGAAGGGGAGGTGGTGTTGGCGGGAACTTGATAGCGCCTGCAGTGCAGGGCGCCGTGGGGGGCGCCGTGCAAGGAGGGTTTGCGGCGGCCGGATTGCCTTGATGGAAGATTTGGATTTGGGAAGATGATTTTCATTAATGTGGTGGAACTCGGGAAAGTCAAGGGGTCACGTAATGTGGTCGTATGGGCACGCTGATGGATGTAAATCCCTTCTCCACTTTCGTTCACACACCTTAGATAGCAATGCGACTGTTCTATATCTGGCTTTCTAACTCACAATTTCATTTAATAAGCCCTGAGATCCCAGAACTCAGTCTTTCCGCCAAATCCTCTTAGCTTGATCATGGAAAGCGAGATGTCGAAGCCGTATTTTTCAGCTTTTAGTGCAAGTTCTTTGTTAAATTGGAAGCTCGGTTTATACTGAGGAGAATTCTCTGAGATAAACCACCCGTTGTTGCCAATTGGAATAAAGAGTCCTATCTTTGCCTGCGGAGAAGCCATTGCGAAGCATAACAAAAGTGTAGATAAGAGCAAAGAGAAACGAGTAATGAGGATGAGAAATATCAGCAGAGAGAATTTGATGCTATGAAGGGTGCCGATTGAATGATGTGACATAAATGTTTCTTATTGATAGCGAAGTGACCAATATTGGAAGAGGATGAAAATAAGAGATAACTCTCCTTTTTGGGTGTTGGATCCACTGAAGCTTAATGTTTATCAAGTCAACAACCTTCTCAGTGAGGGTCTATCACAAGCAGCGTCTTGATGTTGCATTGATCGGATGGTAAAGTGGGGGTAGACCTGAATTGTGTTCTCCATTGGAGGTTGACCTGAAGGACTACAACATCGCGGTGCTCACAATCGAAACTTGCTCACTTGACTCCAGACAAAATGCACTATTATGTACAAGTTCATATTAGTGACTTTTTTTGCTCTACATGTAGTCTTTTCCAATTATCTCCATCGTCAAATCCTCGAGGTTATGATGAGCCAGAATCGAATTCCAAAAGTGGGCATCGAGATACCCAACAACGGATTCCCGTCTAGCGCTCATGCATTTCTTGAAGTTTCACAAATTCGAAATACCGACCCTTCAATGCCATCAATCCTGTATGGCTTCCCTGCTCGACAAAGTTGCCATTTTCCAGAAAGTATATTTTGTCTGCCCCACGAATGGTATTCAACCGATGTGCCACCGTGATTGTAGTCCGACCAGCACCGGCTTTATCCAGAGCCTTTTGCACGGCAGTTTCAGAAGAAGGGTCCAAAGCAGAGGTGGCCTCGTCTAGCAGCAAAATCTTGGGCTTACGCAGGACAGCCCGCGCGATCGAAACCCGTTGTTTCTGACCACCTGAGAGCATGCATCCGCTCGTGCCTAGGTGAGTGGAAAGACCGTCTGGGAGGGAAGAAATGAAGTCGTTAAGATCAGAAATCTGGCATGCGGTAGTAACATCTTCGTCAGATACTTCGCCATTCACGCCCAAGACAATATTCTCTATCAAAGTACCTTCGTACAGAGTGACATCCTGGCTTACCAAGGCTAAGAAGTTACGGTACTCTTTGAGTGGTAACTTGGAGATATTATGACCATCAACAAATATTTCACCACCATCAGCCATGTAAAAGCGCTCTAGGAGAGCAATGATACTTGATTTTCCACTTCCACTCGGTCCCACGATGGCCACGTGCTCACCTGGGTTAATATGCAAGTTGACATGGTTGAGGACGAGGTGACCAGTACCGGGCTGTTTAAGCACCATATCCCGAAACTGGATGTCTCCTTTGATATCTGAAAGCGCGGAGACCTCCGAAGTCTGACATTCGATGGTTGGTCTCGAAGAGAAGAGGTCCTTGAGACGTTCGGCAGCGTGAAGAGCATCGGAGATATCGTCTGTAAATGAAAATACAACGCCTGCGGATTTCGCTCCAAAGATGATGGATGAAAAAACTACGAAGAATTGGAGTGGTGAATATTCCCCACGAGCTAGCAGGGTGCCTCCATACCAGAACCCAAGCGCCATGCAAAGATAAGTCATTGATTGACAGAGCGCGTAAAGCAAGGACATGAAGACATTTGTCTTCAAGCTTTTTTGTGACAACGTGTTAAGAGATTGCTTGTATCCATCCAAGACTTTCATTTCCCTCGTCAGAATTGCCACCGTTTTGATTTCTGATATTGCTTCCACAGCTTGATTTGCGGCTCCTAAAAGGGCCTCACTCGTATCCTCTGCGAATTTACTTAGCAGACTTACGCTCAAAAAGCCGCATGCAAGAACAATAGGAACAGTGGCCGAGCAAACGAGAGCAAGCTTCCAGCCAAATGCGCAGCCAATAATAAACGCTGAGATGAGAGTCGTCACCACAATGAGTAGGAGACCAAGAGTTGCTCCACTCAGCGCACAGATGCCAGTTGTATCGTTAGATAACATGGAGATCAATGCTCCGGGACGGGTATTCGTCTTATCAAAATATTCTACATCTTGATGTATGATCTTTTGGAAAGTCAGATCTTTGACACGTCGAATCATATGCTCAGAGGAGATTGCAAATGCAGTACCCTGGCCGCAGAAAGCCACAATTTGGACGATAGCAAGCATGAGATACATGAGAGCCCAAAATCCAACTTTTGAGACTAGTTCCGAGAATCTGCTGGGTGGCAATGACAAGGATATTGTGGATTGGGCGAACAAAATCGCATTTACTGATTCTTCTGCTCCTGCTAAAATGCAGCAAACTAGTCCGCATGTGTTGATGAGAGCTTCATTACGGTTAAATGATGCTGCGAATTTTGTCAAATTCCAAGCAGTATACGAAGACTTCTTCTCTGTAGATGTGGGTTGCAATGCGGGAGGCTCCACTTCAACCTCCTTTTCATGGCGGTGTAGTTCGGACATTTCTACACTGTTGAGAACGTAGGACAGAGTTGACTTTGTCGTAGGGCGAGTGAAAATCTGCTCGACATGAGGAGGTGGAGGTGCCAATTGATTGATATCTGGTAAGTCTATTGAAGATTCTTAGTCAAAATTATTCTGCAGGGATGAAAGTGAGGAACAAACAGAAGAGAAAAAATTAGCTCACCTTTAATTTCGTCAAATTCTCCGTCTTCTGACTCCGACTCTGGATTGAGTTCGTCTTTGATGTCAATAGTCCCAGCCTTGACAAGTCCCGCATAAGCCTGATCAAGCGTTAACAGCTCATCGTGAGTACCATGCTCGATTACACGCCCGTGTGACATTACAATAATATTGTCAGCCGACTTGATAGTGCTCAAACGATGGGCAACAAGAATAGTTGTCCTTGACGATTTGGAACTATCCAAGTGTGCAACGATTTTCTTCTCAGATTCAGAGTCAATCGCCGAAGTTGCTTCATCAAACAAAAGGATTTTTGGATTGGAAACAAGTGCTCGGGCAATTGCAACGCGTTGCCTCTGACCACCAGAGAGAATCGACCCTTTATCGCCGACGTAGGTATCGTATCCATTTGGTAGCCTCAGAATAAACTCATGAGCATTTGCAGCAATAGCTGCCCTCTTGATCAGTTCATCTTGATATTTGAGACTGCCTTGCTCATGCAGTGTTCCTATTAGTCCGTAACGAATGTTCTCCGAAATTGAGTCAGCAAAAAGGACAGGGTTTTGATTAACAATTCCGATCTTTTGCCTCAGCCAACGAGTGTTCAGATTTCTCAAATCGAACCCGTCGAAGAAAATTTCGCCAGCAAGAGGATCATAAAACCGTGGAAGCAAGTCAATGATGGAACTCTTTCCCGAGCCAGATGAGCCCACAATTGCGGTGGTCTTACCGGCTGGAAAGGTGATGCTCAAGCTATCTAAGACGATATTTTCCGGGCGTGAAGGGTATGAGAAAGTGACATTTCTGAGCTGAATGTTGCCATCGATTTGGGACGGTTTCAACCCGGAAGTACATGTTCCATCGAGCTTCGTATCTCGTTCGATTGTCTCTAAACTCTTTCGTAAAGCAGCGAGCGCTTTTGTAAACGTCTCAACGTGGTTCGAAATGCCTGTGAGAGCATAGAGAGCGCTGGTAATGACTAGTTCAATTACGAGAACGTCGGTGAAACTTGCATGCCCCTCGGTAAGATAATGACTTCCTCTCCATAGGACAAGGGCAATATTGAGGTAGTTTACTCCTATAACAGTTCCTAGAAAACCACCTGTTAGCAGTGTAATCTTGGTCTGAAATGGTTACTAGATGTCAATACAAAGTTCAAGCACGGGGTTCGCCTAGGGTCTGAACCGAGGCAAACTTTGGTGTCTTTAGCCCGAAAACTTTGCCATTGGCAACGTCTTGTCTTCACTTCAAACAAAAAGAACTCACCAAGCGTGATCCCCAAAGATACCTTTTGCCTGGTTCCCCATCTCAGAGCTCCATTCAAGTACTGCCGATACTTGCTGGCGAGTCGATCCTCCGCCCCCAAAGCTTTGATAATTCGAATCGAGCTCACGGCCTCAGCCGCAACTGCAATAGCAGAAGAGCTCTCTTGGGCTAAGTTACGGGTAAATATGCGATTATAATGGATACCAGTTGCCATCAATGCCATAACCAATCCAACTGACCATGTCAAAGTAAGAGTAAGCTGCCAGCAGAGAACGAATCCAACGATAAAAGCAGCACAAAAAGTCGACAGTGCATGTATTGTCCGAGCCACCTTCTCTGAAATCCCCTTTTGTATAATGTTTATATCCGTTGTCAATCCTGCGGTGCATTCTCCGACTCCCATTGTACCGAAAAATGAAATCTCTTGTCGAAGTAAGGCCGCCAGGTATGCTTCTCGAAGTCTTCGGGTTATACGCTCTCCAGTAAACATGAAGCCGAATGTATTGATGGAAATGAAAACGAATTCGGCTACCGCTAGATACACAAAGTACAGCGTGTTGTGATCTAGACTAGCATCCACTGGTGCGGTGGACTCGTCTCCGACTTTTAGAAAGCTCTGAGCAAATCGACTGAAAATTAACTGTATGAACGATTAGCGGTGGACCAAGATAGTGATTCAGGATAATGTGGAAAATCTACTGTGGGATGTTTAGGAGGAAGAAAGATTACTTACAGGCATTATAGGTATGAGCGCGCCGCCGCAAATGGCGCTCAGGAAACTGACGGTAAGTATGGCTACATCTGAAGCAGTAGCATATCGGGACATCGATTTTACCAAAGCCATGGCGATCAAAGACAGACTTGTTTTGATGCGCGGAGCTTGCTGAAATGTGAAAATGGAGGAAGCCTTGTATTCGCTCGGGAGGAGTAAGTGCATTCACCGCGAGGGATTAACCAATGCACTATCTCTCACCTCTATCTCGACTGACTGAATCGCAAGGCCGCCCCAACTTATTTTAATAATAATCTAGTCTGCTCCAATCCAACTGCACTTCTACTTTATTGTCTTACAATACTCAACCATGGCGTTCAGCAAATCATCGGATGATTGTACTTGCCGCATGCCTACCGAATCACAATGCCTTTTTCCATTCAGCGCCGATTGTTTTCCTGGAGAACGAAGCGATCACAATATACCAATTGATCTTGACCCCCAAGTTATGAAGCACCTCAATCACTATTGTACTACGAACAACATTCCAGAGCACCTGGTCATTCTGGCCGCTTGGGCGGCATTGCTACGCTACTATATTGGACAAAGCTCAATAGCATTTGGATTCGACTTCTTCGATGATCAAGCAGCCCATAATGACTCGAAGCCCTCGCCAACCACAACAAATGTCATCTCCACAAGTCTCAGTAAAGACCTGGTCATCCTTGAATTTCTTTCAGGGCTTCCCAGCTTTATCCATAAACTTTGCTCGCAATGTGTTGTCAAGAAACAAGACTCGGAATTCAACACCAGAGTGTCATTTTACAGGGGACAAGATTTTCTACAAGCTAGCCTTCCAAAATCCAACGAGGCAAGATTTCCGTGCTGATGCATATCTACTTAGGCTAACAAAAAACATTAGTCATTCTTACAACTCGAAATCTACCACGATCGTGAGCTCTTACAAGGAACTCTCTTCTACAATGCCAGCAAAGTATCTCCAGAGAAAGCCCGGGACGTTGGATTTACGCTTTCTTCCACAATTTTGGGCATTGTCGCAAAGCCCAATGGTAGACTGAGTGAACTCAGACTGCACAGTGATGCTCAGCTTCAAACATTTCTCAATCGATTGAACAAAACACCAACTGCAATTGAGGGCTGCATTCAGGATGTCGTAAGGAAGCACGCGGTTAAAAATCCCAAGCATCCAGCAATATACGCCTATGATGGGGAGTTCACATATGAAGGACTTCAGCGTCATGTTTCCCAACTAGCTGAACTTCTCAAGAGTTTGGGTGTAGCTCCTCACATGCTTGTACCGATTCTCTCTATGAAATCAGCATGGGTACCAGTCGCAATGCTCGCTGTGATGACCGCTGGAGCTGCATTTGTCTTGATGGACCCATCTCATCCAGCAGAACGCTTAGAAGGCATCATTCATCAAGTCAATGCTAGGGTTGTCATCCATTCTCCCAACAAGCCCGACCTCCTATTACCGGATGTCAAGTCCTTTGTTGAAATTTCTTCCGCAGCAGCATGGCTTTCTAATAAAACGCTCGCGTCAGACCAGAAGAACTCGATACAACCATATATGACTGCATATCTCATTTTCACATCTGGTAGCACAGGAACTCCCAAAGGCGTCATGGTTCAACACAATCAAATCCTCACAAGCTGTAGCGCCTTTGGAAACTCATTTGGATTTTCCAAAGACACGAGGATGCTTCAGTTTTCGGCATATTCGTTCGATGCAGTAATTTTAGAGACCTTGGCTGTCCTTGTTCACGGAGGGTGTATTATCATTCCATCCGAGGAGCAACGAGTAAATAATTTGGCTAGCGCCTCCAGGAATATGCATGCTAATACTGCACTATTCACCCCCGCAATCGCTCGGCATCTGAGCCCCAACGACATTCCAACTTTGAAGACCCTCATACTGGGAGGTGAGGCTTTGACAGCGGACGTCCTTGAAAGCTGGTCACTCCATATTCAAGTCTTTCAAGCCTATGGCCCAGCTGAGTGCTCGGTAATTTGTACTGTCAAGGAGATGATGCTCGACTTGCATCCACAGCATATTGGAAATCCTACAGGTTGTACCGCTTGGATTGTGCATCCAGATGACCCAAAATTGTTGCTTCCAGATGGTACCATTGGTGAACTCTTGATTATGGGTCCGATTGTAGCCAAAGGTTATTTGAACGATGCCCAAAAGACCGCAGAAAGCTTTATCAGTCGACCGAATTGGTTCCACGAGCCTGAATTCAAGCCTCCTGAAGCGTCATCACGCCGCATCTATCGGACTGGCGATCTAGCGTACTTCAAGCCAGATGGGAGCCTGATGTTTGTTGGACGAAAAGATTCTCAAGTCAAACTTCGTGGTCAAAGAATTGAGTTGGGAGAAATCGAATCTCAACTGCGTCCGTTAATCCCCAATCTCGAAGATCTCGTTGTGGAAGTCATATTTCCAGGTGGAGATAAGTCTAATGAGCAATTAGCTGCTTTTGTAGTGTCAAAAGACTTCAGCCAAAGTAAGTGTCGAATCTCTTGACCAAACTATGCCTCGTATGTGGCTAACGCAACGATTCTCAGATGGTTCTATCGACAATTACTTGCTACCATTTATCAAGAAAATACAGACTGGCATGTTGAGTCGCCTACCCAAGTACATGTGTCCTAGCGTGTACATACCTCTCAGGAAGGTTCCCTTGACAGCAAGCGGCAAGGTTGATAGAAGAGCAATTCGAGACCAGGGAGCAAAATTAGGACTCGACACTATTGCTGCTTACAACGGATTCGTGAGCACCAAGAAGTTGCCAACTACTGACATAGAAGTCACACTTCGGAAGCTCTGGGCTCAAGTACTCAAGTTGGAAGAAACCACTATTTACATCGACGACGGCTTTTTTATGCTGGGTGGTAACTCTCTAAAGGCAATCAGATTAGTCTCTGTTGTGAGAGAAGCTGGTTTATCGCTCACTTTCAGTCAAGTATTCCGGCATCCCACTCTGGCTGACATGGCTGGTCATGTCAATGTCTCTGTCGAGGGCCGGACTGAAGTTCGCCCTTGGGAGCTAATACCATATTCTCAACACCGAGAAGTTTTGGATAAAACTCGAGAACAGTGTAGCATGGATGTCATTGTTGAAGACGTCTACCCTAGCACCCCGGAGCAAGACCGGATGTTACGAGAGTCCCTCTTAAGCCTTGAGGCCAACGTTCTCAACAAGGTTTATGAGCTCGGTCCCGAAATCGATATTGATAAGTTCCGCAACGCTTTCCAGTCTGTGGTCGAGGCATATCCGATTCTCCGTACCAGGTTAGTGGACCTTGATGGCGGATCTTCAGTGCAAGTTGTTGTGAAGGAGAGTATCATTCAGAAGCAAGCAATTACCATCTCGGAAGATCGGATTGAACTACGAGAAAAGCTGACTCCTGGGTTCGGCACCAAACTGTCTCGCTACAGTATCATCAAGAACTGCACCTTATCCAAAGATACTTACTATTTCGCGTGGTCGATCCATCACTCATTGTTTGATGGTTGGTCCATGGATGCTATCTGGAAAACCCTTATTTCGGCCTATTTCCACGACACTATCCCCCACAGCACGCCATTCACCCATCTTCTCAAATACACCACCAACACCGACTCTTTCGCAAATAATTCATTCTGGAAATCGTACATGTGCGGCGCTCGTTCCACGACTCTCCTCAAAAAGCCCCACGAAACCTACATCCCGCGCCAAACCTCTCGCTTCTCAACACGATTAAACGTTCCCAGACCACTCGATGCGAATATAACCATGACAACCATTATCCAGACCGCCTTCGCAATGGCGCTCTCCCGCAAAGAGAATTCCAACTCCATCACTTTCCGCACCACTGGCACAGGCCGCAACCTCCCTATCCCTGGAATCGACACCATAGTTGCTCCCACCCTCACTAGTTTCCCGGTCAACATCACGCTCCCTTCCACTCCGACCTCCCTCAAAGCCTTCCTAACAACACTTCAAGCGCGCCAAGTCGCCGCTACCCAACATGAATTTCTCGGCGTCAAAGCCATAGCGGCTTTACTCCCAGAGGGCAATGCAATCATCAGTTTCGACTCGCCGTATCTGATTGTGCAGATTGATACTGAGAATATGACGAGATTTCCAGGGTTGGTAGAGGTGGAGCAAGAGTTGGCGTTTAGTAGAACGCCGTTGTCGGTTTGTTGTGTTGTGAAGGAGTGGGGGGTTAAGGTTATTGTTGCTTGGGATGAGAGGGTTATTGGGGAGGGAGAGGTTAGGGAGTTGGTTAAGGAGTTTGGTAACGTTTTGGAGAGGGTTTTGGGGAGTCTGAGAGGTGGAGGGGAGGCGTTAGTGGCGGATGTGATGGGTTGAGGGTAGAGAAAATGAATGCTAAGTATTTTGAAGTTTGGAACGGGGCCATGCAACTGCAAGTGGAAGTTCACCTAGACTGAATTACATTTAGAGTTGTGGGAGAATTAAATTTCTTTCCGATTACCGATTGGAAAACAAAAAGATTAAGAAAGGCGTTTGGAATAAATATTTGTCTCGATAAATATCAAGGGTGCAAGTATGTTGATGAGAATAAATTAGTTTGGAGAAATGCGTAAGTCTACGCATATCGCGTCTCATCATTTATTTGTTAACTCATATACTCCAATAATCTCTATTCCCAGTCCCAATTCCCATTTCCAGATATCCCCAAAATTGTCATATTATTCCTGTCAAGATTCCAGCCCCCTAATATCCAACACATCCGATATATCCCTTCCCTAATTCCCCACCATCACATAACCGTACACCCACAACAACAAGCCGCAGTCGCGCAACCTGCACAGAAACCCAGCGCAACATCATCCTTTGTATGCCTCTTATCCCTAACCACCACTTTCTGTGGTGGACTCTGCACATACACCACTTGTGGTTGCTGCCCATACCCTTGTCCATGTTGCTGATCATACACTTTTTGTGCAGGGGGATGCGAATACTGATGCGAAGCCATCTCGTACCCCGGTTGTTGTGGTTGTTGATAATAAGGTTGTGGGGAATTTGGGGGATAGCCTGCGTATGAGGGGGGTGGGGATTGGGGACCCGAACGATTTTTGTCGACTGGGCGGTTTGTCATTTTGACTTTGAGATGGAGTGTTAGGGACTTGAGGATTATGGTATTCGAGTTTAGAAGGTTTAGTAGACAGGGTATCTGCCTTTGATATGGGTGTTATCTGGGTGCCTAGAGCTGAAAAAGAGCCGCAATAATACGTGGGAGGCGGGGATATGAGGAGGAGTGGGCTTTGCGCAAGGCTGTGTGCTTCTAAGTGCGGGGCTGGAAGGAATGCTTTCACTTCCAGTAAACAATAAGGTCTGAAAAACCAGCAAAAAAATCGCAATCAATAAGTGAGTATTATACAGATGATAAAAAAGCGGTAGTGAAAGAGAAGTAGATATGTCTTCAATAAATACGTGGATAGAAATACTGGCCTGATGATTCGGATATTGTGGCGCAGTCACCTGCACTTCGCTCGCAATAGCTTCGCTCATCCAATGAGATGGCCAAGGCTGGCACACACGAAAAGTCGCGCTGGGGTCAGAATGGGGTGTGGCGTTTTGTGCCACGCCGAGGCGAAAGTTTTGATTCTTCCGTATCATGTCGATGTCGCTCTCAAGGAAATCAATTGATGGTGGCAATTGGCTTTGCACAAAACGAAGCGAATGTGAGAAAGGGGAGCACGTGATATGCTAAGATGAATTACGAGTGGACAGGCAGATATTTAACTCCTCCAATATTGTCGCTCCGTCCATTACCATCTTCGCCAGTCCGGTTGCGCTAGTTCTCCGTGAGCTGCTCCTCAGTCTTTCCCTAGTGGCCATTATTCATTAGCCCTGAAAACCAATGACTACCTTCTCCATGATTTCCTATTACCGGAAACGCATTAGGAAGAACCAATCCAAACTGAAACTAAGTATTCTGGACATAGGTCGGCATCCTAGGCCTCGTCGAATTCCTCCCAGGCGTAACAACAGCCGCTGAGAAATCCGTCTCGAACAGCCTTGCTTTCCTCCATTTCGTGTATTATCATATGCATCTTACAATTCCCAAAGATTGGCGGCACCTTACTCCACGACTCGCTCCACAAGGAGGCGAAGGCCTCGACTTGGGCACAAGTGCCAAGCTCCTTGGTGGCGTGCCGGATACGAGATGGCGGGGGGTTTGTGAAAGACCTCATTTGCGGGTAGCAGCACGTTGATGAAAGCAATAGCATTCCACACGTTGGCACCGCTAGGTAGTAGGTCAACGACCAGCGGAGTAAGTAGCGAATAGGTGTTGATGGTTCTCTCTGAATCATGCAGCAGTTAAGAGATTGTAGGGCGTGTCCACCAGGCGCAGAGAACGTCGCCTTCGCTAAGAAAATGGTCCTCTGTGCCAGTAGCCACGAGGCCGTTGATGGCCTTCTCGTGCAGCTTCTTCACGAAGGAGCCCGGCACGCATACCATACGATTCTCTTGGGAAAATGGGGGAAAGTCAGTGATTTTACTGAGTCCGTATAGGACTAGCCCGAATAGGGACATTTGATGGCCTATGAGCTTGTGTGGCTATTCTTGCCGAACTCTGTTAGAGCGGCTCCAGGCGGAGATGCGATCTCGTCTGCCCGTCCCTGAAGAATCAGCATCCATGCATCGAGCAAGGCCCGCTTGCCTAGAGCATCCATGAGAGTATGTAGCCAATATTGGAAAATGTTGTCATGTCTATGAATGACACAATATGAAGGCCTGGCTGAGGGATTTCTGTTTTCAAGTATTCTTCTAGTTTCACTAGGCCACCTTCAGGCTTAATAAGACCGCGAAACTCACCAGGGTCGCCCACGATTGCTGGTCGGGTGCTTGGCTTTGGAAGACGAGATACAACTGGGTGATCTACAGTATCCATATCATGCACGGCGTGTCGTCAAAAAAGTGGTGGAGTGGCATGACCGTATCTGTCAACACCCTAGTCGGCGTGGCGGACTTCCTAAACATATTTGGTATGTTATCTCTGCCTTAATAAAGCTCAAGGATTTAATAATAGGGCAATATGTTTTATAGGACGACAAGAAGTCAAGAAATATGAGGGTGCGAAGCGCGGACGTGGAGCCCCGCAGCTGCATATATTATGATTCAGCTTGAGCGATCAAATGGTAACCAATTGGGACTTTCGTATCACCTGGCCTATGTTTCACCAAACTGACACCCATATTTGGCGAGTGTTTTATTAAGAAGCAGAACGCCGAAATAGTCTCAAGAGAGCGTGATTTCATCGCAGGCTCGAAAGCAATCCTTTCATCTGTCTGGACATTTCTGCTAGTTTCAAATTTCTATGAATATACAATAAAAGTTGATCACATGTAAGTCAAATTTTCAAATTGTAATCTATTCATTCTTAAATAAGAACGATCGCTCATCGAATACAAAGTTATGATGGTCTTTCTGCTTGGGCTGTGCATCGTGCCTGAGATGAAAAAACAACACCTCGTCTTATACGCCCTCATATAATCTCTGGCCAGAAAGGAGGCCCTGCATGAATCATAATGTAATCTTAAAAGGTCGGACGAAAGTGAGGGTGTGAGATTTGTGGGGTTTGTATGCTCGGGCCCGTGCTTCAAAATTCCCGAACTCTACCTACTAACTCTACGCGGCCGAAGTCAAAGGGAGCATGAAATTTATTATTAAATATACCTAGGGAGTCCTCAGAATATTTTTCTCTTTCAGTTTCTGGTCTGGCAATCAATTTTCCATAGATTTAAATCTAGAGTTCAACTTGCGAGAAACTTCTTTCGTTGTTGCACTTGCGGCGCAACGACTTGACTCAAATTCAATGTCTCAACTGAAGGTTCTCGTCGTGGGAGCATCAATCGCAGGCCCGACGGCAGCTTACTGGCTCGCCAAAGCTGGAGCAGATGTCACCGTCATCGAGCGCTTCCCCCAACTGCGTACTAATGGACAGAACATCGATATCCGCACCGCGGCCGTCACTATCATGCGGAAGATGGTGGGGATGGAGGCCGCCGTGCAAGCCAAGACGACGCGGTTGGAAAGTATCAGCTTCGTCCGCTCTAACGGCCGACCGTATGGTACCATCAAAGCTACTGGGAATCCCGATCAGCAGTCGCTCGTCTCCGAGTACGAGATCTTCCGCGGCGACCTAGCACAGATTCTCTTCGACCTGACCAAAGAAAATAAAAACATCAAGTATGTTTTTGGCGAGCAGGTCACCTCGATGCAGCAGCTGCCAAACGAAAAGGACGATGGGCCCATTACTGTCGAATTCGCGAACGGCTTCCCGACGTCGGACTACGACCTTGTCGTTGCCTGTGATGGAGCGACCTCGAGGACTCGAGCTCTCGCTCTTGGTTGCGGTGTCCGAGACCATATGAGATCAACGAACTGCTGGGCAGCTTTCTTTTCTATAGAACAAGATCTTCTTGGAGGTAGCAAATTGGGACAGGCATACAGCGCTGCCGGGGGACGCTTTATCGCTATTGGACCTGATCCATCTGGTGTTAATCGAGTCGTGCTCATGGCCATTCATCCTTGTGATGATCGTGACGCCACAGAACCATTCCGCGAGGCCATGAAGCAAGGAGACGATATGCTCAAACAATTTGTAGCCCAGCACTATAAGGATGCTGGCTGGAAGACCTATGGGGCGATGAAGGGCATGATCGAGGCAGAAGACTTCTACGCCAACGAGATTGTTCAGGTCAAAACTCCAAGCCTGTACAAAGGACGCTTTGTTTTAGTTGGTGATGCTGGCTACGCACTAAGTTTTACTGGTACTGGTACAACTCTCGCTATCACCGGCGCCTATGTGCTGGCGGGCGAGGTTGGCAAGCATAAGGGCAATCTTGCAGCAGGACTCAGGGGTTACGAAGAGCAAATGAGGCCAATCATCGATGATATGCAGAAGGTTCCGCTACTTATTCCTACGATATTCGCGCCACAGACGGCTTGGGGAATTTGGCTGCGAAACAATATTTTCGCTTTCATTGCTTGGACCCGAATTTTGGAACTTGTTCAGAGGTACTTCGCTGGTGCCTTTGCCGATACTGATAGGTACGGGCTATCAGATTATGAATGGGTGGGCTGAAGACTAGAGGTAACGTGTTTGGTTGAGCAAACCCTTGAGCCGGTATACTAGATCTTGCTCCGAGCCATCAAATCCTACTCAAACTCAATCCTAAAGAGTGTAACAATGTGACTCTTACTGAACTCAAATCTGTCCAATTTTCACACCTACTAGGGACTTCTTATAGATAGCTTGATAAAATCGGTATATTTTGGGGGAGAACCAGAGCAGTAACAGGTCCTGGGACTGGTAATCGCTAGGACTTTTAAAGGCTTTATACTGATCATGGAGTAGATTACTTGCTCTTTACTTAATGATTGTTCTTTCCTCTTGAATTTGGCAAGATCTAGCTTTTTAAGAATCGGCTTAATTCACCGACTCACATTTGGTAGTAGTAGCGTATTTCGAGGCCTGAATTATCGCAACACTTCAGCAATTTCATGGCTATCAACAAGAAGTACTTATAGCCTCCCAGAAGGAATGTAGCATTATAGAGTCTAGCTCATCTAGCTGTTCTTTTGCGCAGCTAAGCCTATAGTAGTCTGCTCGTCGATCTAATCATGTTCCCAAAGAAGTGTATCGACAAACCCTCTGACGACCCTAGATCCCGCCAACTCATACTGTAAGATCCACAACCTTTCTCTCTATTTGAGTTATATTACCACTTTAGGCATGACATTTTCACATTGCTAACCCGGCAGATGCCATATTTCCATTGGGAAATCAAATCCCGACAGATGCGAATGGTCAAGGTTTTAGCAGAAATCAGCATACTTGATCACATTCTCTAACAAACACAGGAAAGAGATTATGGATCTAGAGGAGGAAGCTAAACGAACAAATCAACAGGTGGGCCCCTCCTACTGTCAACTTCACCCGCAAGGCAATGGCTATAGCGTTTGTTGACGACCGCGCCCGCGACCCCTTCATGATCCTGTACAACTTCATGCACGACCATGTTGCCCGATATACGCCCCTAGGACCTTTTTTGAATTCGGTCGCGTAAGAAAAATTGATAAGGCGCATGTGGAGGCGACGAATAGGAGGGAGGTGATCGAGAGGCATGTTAAGGAGAATTAGAGGAGTGGGGTTGAGAAGGGTCCGAGGGGAGTAATACCTAGGATAGGGTTTACGGCTGCGCAAGTTTGGGTGGGATGGGGAGGAGGTTGAGTGTTTTAAGGGGGTGAAGGTGAGTGAAGATGTTTAATGAGGGAGAAAGCAATGCTTTTTACATTAAAATATTGGAATTTGTGCTAGAGGTGGTCGGCAGACATAAAAGAAGCATGCTTACGAAATAATAATTTGTAAGCGGAATTTAAGACGAAATTATTACTGGCCTGTCCAAGAGAAAGGCCGAGGCGAGGGTGAGAGTTGAACAACACGAGCTACACCACAGCCGCAAGTATGAGGGCGGATCAACTTCCTGGTTATTTCATCCCTAAATATTTTTATATTCTTTTGGTTTCAACCAAGTCTCGTGTCTTCTCCTTCCAAACAAAGTTTAAATTCACACAATAAGCCAAGGGAAAGTCACTCGGTGTCCTTTCGTGTTGAATAAGCAAGTTTAATGTTTATGTCCACAGTTATATCCGGCAGCTTCCCTAGCTAGCTTTGCTGGACTCAACGGCCTAGCAGCTGGCAAAAAGTCCTGACTCGATTTAAGGGCCTCTCGAGTTGATAAGCTTCTCTTGGCTACGTTTGCAGTATAAATCATGTCGAGCCAGTTTTCAAGACGATATCCGGCCTTAGAAAGCTGTAGTTCAATGGTGGGAATAACAGAGTCGTAGTATGTCGGGTATAGATCACCTTCCTGTAAGGCAGCTGCACCATTTGGCATCACGACCGTGCAAACATAAGCATTTGCATCTGAGGCCCATTTCGTGGCTGTGGTAATAACATCATCAATATCGTCGCCGGTGATCCAGCTTGCAGCCAGGCTTTTATAGGTCCCCGAATCTATCTCGACAATGAGCTTGTTCGCCCAGGTTTGAGCATTTGCCAGCGTGGCACTGCCTGCCCGTACTTCGGGGATATACGAGTCCCAGTCTGCATGCAGATTATCGCTATAACCTTGAAAGGTAACTTCAATG
>Ga0182030_10011935_pt1 | contig 17480 bp, 14 predicted proteins | sample 812S3MmetaG_FD_121299 | JGI IMG/M metagenome (GOLD analysis project Ga0182030, IMG submission 121299) | Permafrost microbial communities from Stordalen Mire, Sweden - 812S3M metaG (Illumina Assembly) | ecosystem: Environmental > Terrestrial > Soil > Wetlands > Permafrost | place: Sweden...
AAGAGTCGTCGAAACCAGGGGCGCACCCGATCCCTGGGAGAAGTCCGCCGGGAGCCTGGTGACTGGGCGGGCGGCGACCGGCGTATAGGGGGCGTGAGTCGGACACAGGCATTTACGCGGAACTGCGGGAACCAGTTCTCTGATGACAAGGGAGAAGCACAAGCGGCCAAAACCGCGAGGCGAGAATACCGAAGCAGGGGATTGGGGCGGATCGACCTGTACGAGCGTTGAAGGTCCTGTAATGGGGCTGGAGCAAAGGGGTCGGGTCAGGTGGTCGTGTTTAGCGAAACAACTGGAAGACAGGATGACGTCGACAGATACGACAAACAAGCCGTTCATGATCGAGAAACGGCAAATATACGAAGCCTATAAGGCGGTTAAATCCAACAAGGGTGCGGCCGGCGTGGATGGTCAGACGATCGAACAGTTCGATGAGGATCTGGAGGGCAACCTCTATAAGATCTGGAACCGGATGAGTTCGGGCAGCTACTTTCCACCGCCGGTGCGCGCTGTCTCCATTCCCAAAAAGAGTGGCGGCGAACGGATTTTATGTGTGCCAACTTTCGGCGATAGAATCGCGCAGATGGTTGTCAAACAGCTGATTGAGCCGGATCTGGATCCCATTTTCCTGCCGGACTCCTATGGCTACAGACCGAGAAAATCGGCTCTGGATGCGATAGGCGTCACGCGAAAGCGGTGCTGGAAATACGACTGGGTGCTAGAGTTCGACATAAAAGGCCTATTCGACAACATCGACCACGAACTATTACTGAAGGCAGTCCGGAAGCATGTGAAGTGTAACTGGGTGTTACTCTACATCGAAAGATGGTTGACAGCGCCCATGGAAAAGGATGGATTAACTATAGAACGAAATCTCGGAACTCCGCAAGGGGGAGTGATTAGTCCTATACTTTCCAATCTTTTCCTACACTACACATTCGACCTCTGGATGAAACGGACATACCCCGATGTCCCGTGGTGTCGGTATGCAGATGACGGGCTGGTGCATTGCCGGACCGAGCAGGAAGCCGAAGCCCTCAAGGCTGAACTTCAAGCCCGACTGGCGGAATGCCGACTGGAGCTGCATCCGACCAAAACCAAGATCGTCTATTGCAAGAGCGCGAGCCGCCAAGGCGAGCATCCGAATGTCAAGTTCGACTTCCTCGGGTACTGCTTCCGGCCCCGTCCGGTTAAAACGTCACGGGACAACAAAGTGTTCTGTGGGTTCAACCCGGCGGCCAGCCCGACGGCTCTGAACTCTATGCGGGCAACGATTCGGGCCTTGTGCCTCCGACGACAAACTCAGTTGTCGCTGACCGAAATCGCCGACCGTCTCAACCCGCTTCTTCGGGGGTGGATCGAGTACTATGGGCGATATAGGCCTTCGGCGCTGTATCCCTTGTTCAGACACGTCAATATGACGCTGCTGGCTTGGGCGCGGCGGAAGTTCAAGCACCTTAAGGCAAGCAAGGTTAGGGCTGGCCTCCTCTTTGAAAGGCTAGTCAAGAACCGAGCAGACCTCTTCGTACATTGGCGCATCGGCATGGTCGGCGCGTTTGCCTGACGGGAGCGGTGTGAGCCGCGAGGCTCACGCACCGTTCTGAGAGAGCGGAGGGTGAAATCCCCTCCGCTACTCACCAATGCCGATATGCTCGCTGATGATGAATTCCATTCGCGCCAAGCCAACCCCGGCGCTGGGTAGCATCGCGGTGCGGAAGGCAAGATCCGGGTTGCCCAGATTGACCATGATCTCGGTCCGAGGTAGCACAAGTTGCTCTGCCGGAATCCGCGTCGTCTCGAAGGGTAGTTTACCCTCATAAACCTCGCCGGCCTCACCCTCTGCGCATGAGATCGTGACCTCAACGCCGGTAGCCAGGGCGGTCGTGGCATTCGCCGTGCCGACTACAGCGGGCACGCCCAGTTCGCGGGCGACGATAGCTGCGTGGCAGGTCCTGCCGCCACGGTCCGTGACGATGGCGCCGGCGGTTTTCATCACCGGCTCCCAGTCGGGGCTGGTCGCACTGGCGACGAGGACTTCACCGGGCTTGAAGTCTCTTAAGTCTTCGCTCCGGGTGATCACTCGGACAATGCCGGAAGCGATCTTTTCACCCACCGCCTTGCCAACCGCAAGAACGCGGCTTTTCCCTTTTAGTGTGTAGCTCTCAAAGATGTCGGCGGATTTCTGGGAGGCGACCGTCTCAGGTCGCGCCTGGACGATATAAAGCTGTCCGTCGTCGCCGTCCTTGGCCCATTCGATATCCATAGGAACCGGATGGCCCGCGATCTTGGAATAATGATCCTCTATCTTGATCGCGAAATCGGCGAGGCACAGCACATCCTCGTCGCCGATACAGAAATGATCGCGCAAAGCCCATGGCGTACGCGTATTTTTGGTGGTCGCTCCACGACTGCGCCGACTGTAAACAAGACGCAGTTGTTTGGCACCCAGAGAGCGGCGCAACACCGAACGGAATCCGGCCCGGAAAGTCGGCTTATGGACATAGAATTCGTCGGGATCGACCTTTCCCTGAACGATGTTCTCACCGAGGCCGTAAGAGCCGGTGATGAACACGACATCCCGGAAACCGGATTCGGTATCCAGAGTAAAGATGACCCCGCTGGTGGCTATATCGGAGCGCACCATTTTCATCACGCCGACCGAGAGGCCCACTTTGAAATGGTCGAACCCGTTATCGACTCGATAGATGATGGCGCGATCGGTGAAGATCGAAGCGAAACATTGCCGATAGGCCTCAAAGAGTTGCGCTTCCCCCCTGATGTTCAGGTAACTTTCATGTTGCCCGGCAAAGCTCGCTGTCGGCAGGTCCTCCGCAGTCGCGGAACTACGCACCGCGACGGAGACATTCGCGCCATATTCGGCCTCGAGGCGGCGGTAGGCCAGGGCGCTTTGCGCCCGTAAATCGTTATGGCCAGTGGCGTCGTAAACTATTTTACGGGCCTCAGCCGCTCTTACCGCGAGCCGGTCGACATCGCTGGCATCCAAGCCGTCGAGAAGTTCGTGGAGGCGCTCCCAGGCATTCGCGCGGGTGTGAGGGCGTCGTAGTAGGACTGGGCGGTCAGGGCGAAGCCATTGGGAACTTTGACACCCAATGTGGCCAGGCAGCTGTAAAGCTCGCCGAGCGACGCATTTTTGCCGCCGACAAGAGAAACATCCGAATTGCGGAGTGTTGAGAACCAGCGAGTATAGTCGGGCACGGCGTTCATCACCTGTGCTCCTGAATTATGTAAGAGAGCAGTTATCCTGCGCGCCGCCATTTCATCCGGCCTTGATTTCGATCAATCCGAAGCGCGGCAGAAAGGAAGCCTATTCGGCCGCCTCTAACCGCGCATCGGCACCGACGGCTTCCAGTGCCGAATCCACAGCCTGTTCGACGCGCTCCAACCAAATGAATTCGAGCTGGTTGCGAACCTCCTCCGGGATATCGTCGTAATCTCGCTTATTGCGTGCCGGCAGCATAACCCGCGTAATTCCGGCCCGTGCCGCCGCCACGACCTTTTCCTTTATGCCGCCGACCGGAAGGACCAATCCGCGCAAACTGATTTCGCCCGTCATAGCGGTATCGGCCCGGATCGTGCGATCGGTCATCAGCGAGGTCAGCGCCATAAACATCGCGACACCCGCACTTGGGCCGTCCTTGGGCGTGGCGCCGGCGGGCACGTGGACGTGAATATCGTGGTTCTCGAACCTTGTCGGATCGATTCCCAAAGCGACGGCACGATTCTTGACGATACTAAAAGCCGCCTGGGCGCTTTCCTTCATGACATCGCCAAGTTGTCCGGTCAGAATCAGTTTGCCGTGGCCGGGAATGAGCGTGGCCTCGATGAACAAGATATCGCCGCCAACCGGAGTCCAAGCGAGCCCCGTCGCCACGCCTGGAATACTTGTGCGCATGGCGACGTCGCTTTCGAATCGCGGCTGGCCCAATATTTCCGTCAGATCGGAAGCTTCGATTGCCAACGCTCCAGTTTCGCCCTCCGCGATACGCACTGCAATATGGCGCAAGACCTTTCCGATTTCGCGCTCGAGCGCGCGAACTCCCGCCTCCCGCGTGTAGAGCTGAATGATCTCTCGCAGGGTTTCGTCCGAAATCGTTACCTGCTCAGGGTTCAACCCGTTGGCTTCCAACTGGCGAGCGACTAGATAGCGCCGCGCAATCTCGAATTTTTCCTGAGCCCCATATCCGGCGAGGCTGATGATCTCCATGCGATCGCGCAGCGGGCCGGGTACCGTGTCCAACATATTTGCGGTGGCAAGGAACACGATGCGGCTGAGGTCGAACGGAACGCCCAGGTAATTATCGCGAAACGTGTCGTTCTGTTCGGGATCGAGCACTTCCAGAAGTGCAGCGTTCGGGTCGCCGTGCACGCCGGCACCCAGCTTGTCGATCTCATCCAGCATCATCACGCAGTTGCGCTGACCTGCTTTCTTGATGGCTTGAATGATGTTGCCGGGCAGGGCGCCGATATAGGTGCGGCGATGCCCCCGAATCTCGGCCTCGTCGTGGACGCCGCCCAGGCTGACGCGCACGAATTTGCGGTTCATCGCACGGGCGATCGACTGGCCCAGAGATGTCTTTCCCACACCCGGCGGGCCGACAAAGCACAGAATCGGGGCTTTGCCTTTGGGTGCAAGCTTTCGCACTGCGAGGTGCTCGATTATCCGGCGTTTGATCTTCTCCAGGCCGTAATGGTCGGCATCCAAGACTTTGCGCGCCTCGGCGATATCGATCGGCGTTTCCTCAGGCAGCGCCCAAGGAAGCTCAACCAGCCAATCGACATAGGTTCGCACCATGCCGTATTCGGCCGAGGATTCCGGCATACGTTCCAAACGGCGCAATTCCTTGCGCGCCTGTTCTTCGATTTCCGGCGGCATTCCGGCTTTGCCGATGGCCTCGGATAGTTCAGCCATCTCCAGCTTTTTGCCCTCGTCCCCTTCGCCCAACTGGCGCTGGATCGAAGCCATCTGCTCGCGTAGCAGAGCCTCGCGCTGACGTTCGTCGAGCGATGCCTTGGTCTGCTTACCGATCTCGTGCGACAGCCGCAGGACTTCGATCTGGTGCGCAAGTAGGCGCGAGACCTTTTCCATGCGCGCCTTGCTGTCGAGCGTCTCCAGAATGTCCTGTTTTTCCTCGGGCTTCAGATCCATGTAAGCGACCGTCAGGTCGGCCAAAGCTCCGGGTGACTCGACACTCTCGACGGCGGCAACCAATTCCCGCGGCGCCTGAGGCAACAACTGCAGCGCCTCCAGAGCCTGGCCGCGCAGATGAAGAAAATGCGCATCGATCTCCGAGGTGCGGACGTCGCTTTCAGGGATGCGCTTCACCCGGGCCGCGATGAAAGGCCAGCCATCGAGAAACTCGACGATCTGAAACCGTTCCTCTCCTTGGCAAACCAGATGATGAGAACCGTCGGGTCCGGTTACGTAGCGCCCGATATTGGCCACAGTACCCATGCGATGAAGATCGATCGGATCGGGGTCGGAGGTTTCCGGATCGCGTTGCATCAGAACGCCGATCTGCCGCTGGGCGCGAACCGCCTGTTGAGCGGCAGCGATCGATTTTGGGCGCCCGATGGTGACAGGCGCGACCATTCCGGGAAACAGTACGAGGCTTCGCACCGGAACGATGATCAGCGCATCAGCCGGCAGATCGTCGATATTCGGGACAGGGGTTCCGGCCTCAACCTGGCTCTGGATATTTGCGTCAGACACGGGCGCCTCCCGTTTTGCGCAGGGTGATCTGGAGGCAACCATTGACCATGTCTCGATGGACGCTGCTGTAATGGCCGACCGGCAGCCTAACGCGCCTCTCGAACCGGCCCTGAGGCAACTCCAGTCTGTGAATGGTCGCGGTCTGAAGCACCTGAGGGAAGACTCGCGTGCCGGCAATGAATAAATCAGCGCCCTGGATTACGGCTTCGACGCGCTCGGCAACAACGCCGGGCAAAGCCACGAGGATCAGCACATCGCTGTCCGTTTCCAGGATATCGACCGGGGGTTCCCAGATTTGCTGCCTTGAAACCGGTCGCACAGGCTGAAAAGCCTGACGGTGCAGCCGTTCTGCTCGAGTCAGAAGCTCACAGGCATCAGACCACATCCAATTCGTATAGTTTTTATCCACGGTGCTCACTGAATTGATTTCCAGTCATCTGATAAGGGGACCCGCGATCTTCAAGGAGCTTGTCCGGTGGACACGACCCTCGAACAGATGCATCGATGCAATCATGCCGGGAAGGATTTGCCGATCTCGATCTGTCCTGCGGATTCCTAATCGCAGAATGGGGTGAAGCGACAATCGGCAATCAAGTGCCTGAGATCGCCGCGCGACAAGACAACGGTTCCACAGTCCATGGCGACCTTGTTGGCAATGACACCTGCGCAACGAGAACGTTCCTCAATATATGCCAAGGCTTCGGGAATCGAATCGAATGATGCTGCCGCTTCTCGATAGTTCACCCAATAATGGGCAAGTACTGCTCGTTTCGGCATGGCTCCCCCATGTCCGGCCGGAAAGCGCGACCTGATTGGAACTCTAGTCTTAGGGCGTGAGAAACACGTTGACCTGGATCAAGACCGAGCCGGTCGATTTCCGGACGAATGCGGTGCCGTCTGAAAGAGTCACCGCCAAAAAGGTTTGGCCCGCCTTATCCGCTCTATGTGGCGGCGAAGCAGCACATCCTGTTCGGCCAGGCCACGTTCGTGCCACCCCAGCAGGAAACCTTCCGCTCGGGTGACCGCATTGCTCAGCGGATGGCCATCCGCTGAGCTCAAATGCTGGATCAGTCCCGATGCGATACGAACATCATTGCTGAATCCGAGGATCGCCTGAGGCGGTTTAAGCAATTGCAGATAGGTCGATACATCGTCCTGATCGAAAATGTCGCCGAACAATTCGATCACATAGCGTAGTTTCTTGAGGGCGATGCGGAGTTGATGACGTTCGTCATCGGACAGAGTTACGAAATTTCGGCTTAGCTTTCTGACCCGCCGTCGCCGCCGCTCCAGCAATGCGGGAATCAATTCATGCAGTGGAGAACTGAAAGGCAGATCTCGCGGCCAGGTTAGGCCCAAAAGCCAGCCGCCGGTATCAAACCAGCACTCCAAAGCGGCCGTCGTCGCGGCGTAACGCTCCGACCGCAACCACTCGTGCATTTTGCGATAGGCCGCCTTCCGTTCCCGCTCCGCCGCAACGGCTAGCGGCGCGAGGTCATGATCCGCCGGCATGATCTTCAGCAGCGGATTCAACAGTTCCGTCGTGAATACATCCCAATTGCGCGCCGAACCCAGGATGTCGCCCAGCCATTTCAGCTGAACCGACGACCACCGATATTGCCGAGGCGCAAGGATAGGCTTGGCCGCCGAGACGACAGAGCGGAGGCGGCGAATGGAGACACGCATGGCATGTACGGCATCGATCTCACCGGCGAGCGCGCCTTCCCGATTGAGGCGAATCTCTGCGAGGGTCTGCAACCCGGTCATCCGCATTGCAGCGTCGAGCGTCAATTCTGCGGCAAGCTTTGTCACTTGCGTTGAATCGGCCGATGCTGAATTGAGCTCACTTCCAAGTTCGACTGAAATCGACGCCTCCCCGCATAGCGCGCATTGAGCATACCCTGGTCAAGATGGGCCGTCACCGACCTGACAAACTTGATGTGCCTCAATGATGTTTTGGAGGATAAACTTAGTGTCGGGCAGCACAAACTAGGTTCGGCACAGAAAAGTCGGCGACCGGCGAAGGAATGGCGAATGGCTGAAAACTCGAAGATCAAAGCGCCAGAACCCAAACATCACATCACAATCAGCTACGCAGTTCTCGCGTTTCTTCTGTTTATTCTTTTTCGCGCCTGGATGACCAGCTCCCCGCAAATCGACGAAATACCGTACAGCCAGTTCCAGCAGCTGCTGAATGACGGGAAGATTGCGGAAATCACGGTCGATACCAATACGATACATGGAACTCTGAAGGACGCGCTGCAGGACGGGCAACGCGACTTTTCCACTGCCCGCATCGACCCGGCGCTGGTCGACAAGCTGAGCGGGAAGGGGGTTATCTTCAAGGGCGAAGCCCCCGGCTATATCGGGCAGATCCTTTCCTGGGTTCTGCCGCTCGCCTTGTTTTATTTCATCTGGGCCTTTGCCGTACGCCGGATGGCGTCGGGCCAGGGCATGGGCATGATGTCGATCGGAAAGTCACGCGCCAAAGTTTATGTAGAGACCGATATCAAGGTCACTTTCAAAGACGTGGCCGGCGTGGACGAGGCAAAGGCCGAGCTCCAGGAAGTCGTCTCGTTTTTGCGCGATCCGAAAAGTTATGGGCGGCTTGGCGCGCGCATACCAAAGGGGATCATGCTGGTGGGACCGCCGGGTACCGGTAAAACCTTGCTTGCACGGGCCGTCGCAGGTGAAGCGGGCGTGCCGTTCTTTTCGATTTCCGGCTCGGAATTCGTCGAGATGTTCGTCGGCGTGGGCGCAGCTCGCGTCCGCGACCTGTTCGAGCAGGCGCGAAAATCAGCGCCGTGCATCATTTTTATCGATGAATTGGACGCGCTGGGACGCAGCCGCGTCGCGTCGCCCTATAGCGGCGAGTCGGAAAAGGAGCAAACGCTCAATCAATTGCTCGCTGAACTTGACGGATTCGATCCCAGCACCGGCGTGATTCTGCTCGCGGCGACGAACCGGCCCGAGATTCTCGACCCGGCCTTGCTGCGCGCCGGACGGTTCGATCGTCAGGTTCTGGTCGATCGCCCGGATCGCAAGGGCAGGATCGAAATATTGAAGGTTCATATCGGGCGCATCACGGCGGCAAGGGATGTCGATCTCGACACCGTCGCCAGCATGACGACAGGGTTCACCGGCGCCGACCTCGCTAATTTGGTCAACGAAGCTGCGCTCCTCGCCACCCGCCGCAAAGCCAAACAGGTTTCGCTGACGGATTTTACTGCCGCGGTCGAGCGTATCGTCGCCGGATTGGAAAAGAAAAGCCGCGTTCTAAACAAGGACGAACGCCGCCGGGTCGCATATCACGAGATGGGCCATGCTCTGGTCGCGACGATGTTGCCGGGCGTCGATCCGGTTCTGAAAGTGTCGATCATCCCCCGCGGTGTCGGCGCGCTCGGCTATACGATTCAGCGTCCGACGGAAGACCGATTCGTTCTGGCTGAAAGCGAGTTGGAAAATCGGATCGCCGTATTGATGGGGGGCCGCGCAGCCGAGGCGATGGAGTTCGGGGGCGATGTTTCGACCGGAGCGGCGGACGATCTTCAGCGCGCCACCGAGATAGCGTTAGAGATGATCACACGATACGGCATGGACAGAACGCTGGGCCAACGCACCTATGCGTTGCCGCATTCGCCCTTCCTGGGCCAAGTGATCGGCGAACGTGCAGAGATGGGAGAGGCGACGGCACGAGAGATAGACATCGCCGTTCGCGATCTGATTGACGGCGCATTCCGCCGGGCAAGCGATCTATTGAAAGAACGGACCGACGACCTGACAGAAGGGGCGAATCTGCTTCTGGAGCATGAAACGCTGACCGCTGACGAGTTCCCAGCATTGCGACCTCGATCCGCCTAATCCTCGGCAATTAGGCCATCAAAATCAGTGCATCATCAACACGGGTAGGGTCGAATTATCGAGAAAATATTGAGTACATCCGCCGAAGACTACCTCACGCAACCGCCCCCGACTAAACCCGCCCATGACTAGTAAACCCGCATCAAAGCGGGCCGAAGCGCTCTCAAGCACTGCCGGGATAGAGGCGTGACCGGCGGGAAGCCAACTAGTCTCAGCCCTGATCCCATGCCACGCCAGTTGCCGAGCCAAATGAGCGGAGACCGCAGGCGAGCCGGCGCCAGTTTCCTCAGCCGTGACGATGACCACATGTTCGCTTTTGGCGAGTAGTGGCACGGCCGCACCGAGGGCGCGAGCGGCCGTCTCATTTTCTTTCCAGCACACAAGGACAGTCCCAGTCAGTTTCTTCTTGGCTACCGACGGTGCGATCAATAGGGGCTTACCACTGCCCAGGAGCAGCCTCTCGATCAGATCTGAGGGTAAGCCATTAGGCCCCGATCGACGACCGGTAACGACGAGATCGTTGTGCCGCGCATGCAGCATCATACGCTCAATCGGGTAGTCCTGCTCCTCGTGCCATGCTGCGGAGATCTCATTTCCGGGCGCAGGATCATTCACGATCGCGATAGCATTTTGTCGGCAAAAAGCTTCGAACCGGACGAACGCGATTCTCGACCGTTCAGTCTCGTCGAACCGCAGTTCGTCCAAGGCAGTTCGCAAGGCCTCACCGCTGGCAAAATCGAAGTGGGGCGTAAACCGAGCAGCCTCTGCAGGGCTGATCCGTATATGCAAAAAATCGATATGGCCGCCTAGAGCGCTTGCCGCCGCAAATGCCGTATCAAAAACAGCGGCGTCGGTATCGCTGCCCCCGGTCAGTGCCAATATGGTTTTCATCAGCCTTGGATCTCTTCCAATTCTACCGACGCGGCATGGTGACTCCAATGTCCGATTTTCTCTTTCCGAGCGAAGCGACGCTTGGCAGCTTCGAGGGCACGCTCCTTTGTCTTTGCGCGGCGAATATCGATCACGCCCTGACAGCAATGGAAGATATGACCTGTGTCGTTGGTCAGTTCATTGAGAAAGCTGATCCGATAGGACGTCATGATTCGCCTCCTGGATGAGCGCCTTCTTAACGCCCTATTGAAGATATGCGTTTGATCCGGATCAAATCAACGCGATCCGACTACGGAGTCTGCGGGCGGCTTCGAAATGCCAGAAAATGACAGCGCTTGCCGCGACCGCGAAAAAACACCAGACGGAAACAAAGGCTTCCCAATAAAAGCCAAAGGCAACCACCGACCCCACAGCGATAATGACACCCAGGACGAATATCCATCGATGGGACGACAGCATGAAGGGGAGGCCGGTCGCGATCAGATAGGCCAGCCCGGCAGGAACGGTAGCGTGGTAACCCGTGTCGTAAACGATATGTTCATCGACAATCGTGGCACCGAATCTGTGCCGGATCAGCCACAATAACAGGTGTCCGCCCAACCCCACTCCGGCGGCGACGCAGAAAAACATCAACCTGCGCCGGACTTTGTCGGGTTCGGAAAAGAACAGCGCGATCGGCACAAAGATCGGCCAAAGGACATAGGCGAAGGATAGGAAGGCAAAGGTCAACGCCACCGCCATCACCCCGTTGGGCGAGCCCGGAAGATCAAGCCACAGCAGCCCCTCTGTGCCTTGCTGTACAGCGAATATTATCGGCATAGCGGCCAGCGGCACTTCCCGGACGCCGTTCGCGCGCCTCAGCGTAACAACACCTATCGCCGCGGTAATTGCAGCCGCAGTGAAACTGGCGGTCGGGGAGAAGCACATGGGAGCTTTCGGGCGAGAGCGGTAGGAACCGAGTGAAACACACTGACACGTCGGCGAATACAGGGCGAGCAAATAGACCAGATACACCCAGCGCTCCGGCCGTGCGGCGTAACGCGTTTCTGTTCCAAGACGATGGCGGATGGGGTGTCTGCGATCTTGGACGGAACAGCAATGATATATCAATAGTTTAACGTATTCTCCCGCCTCCGTTCCCGCAAGGATACCCATGCCGGCGCGCCGGATTTGGGCGATCGAATGCGAATGGCAGGGGACAAACTGCAAGATAAGGCAGTCGCCGTCCAAGTGGCGGTTATTCCGCGTGCGATCATTTCCCTGCGATCTGGCGCTGACCACCCGTTCCAGATCAACCGTCCGTGCGCATATCGTGAGGCGCGGCGCCTCCTCAGCCCCACGATCCCTAATAACCTCTGCGACTACGCCCAGCTTCCAAGACGCAAACCGGAGCGGCCGGTTGAGCATATCCTCATCGGCTGGCGGGTCTTGGACGATGGCTCTTTAAAGAATTTAGGCGGGCGCGACGGCCTCAATTCGCGCGTGTTTTTAAGCCGGGGTAGGGTAAACAAAATCGGGGGTGGGAGCATTCCTGCACGGAATGGTCTCCGATCCCTCTACCGATCTGCTCGGCCGCGCGGTGCAGCTCGCAAAGCTGCTGAAGGTTCATCCAAAATTCGGCGCTCGTCCCAAAATACCGACCCAACGGCAACGCCGTGTCGGCCGTCACCGCCCGTGAGCCATGCAGGATGCCGGTCACCCGGTTCGAGGGCACCTGAATGTCACGCGCCAACTGCGCCGCCGTGACGCCTAGGGGCACCATGGCGTCGGCTAGGTGCTCACCCGGATGAACTGCGCTGCGTGCCATAAGTCACCTCAATGGCAGTCTTCAATCGTCACTTGTACCGGCCCAGACGATTTATCAGGCCACGAGAAGCAAATCCGCCACTGATCGTTAATCCTGACGCTGTAGGTTCCGGCGCGGTCACCTTTCAGTTTCTCAAGGTGGTGCCCCGGTAGGCCAGGCTCGATGAAAACGAGCACGGCCTTCCATGGTCGGAGAGGCTGATATAGCTTCGGAAGCACCGGTCCGTTCGGGCTGGATCTCGACCAAGCCAACAAAATCGGCGAAAATGAGTTGGTGTGACACCTTCAGCGCCGATCAGCCCTTATCCCAAATGCCCAAGGTCGAGTCGAATTCATCGGTCTATAAGAGTGCAGGCTTGATTGCTGGGTATGACAAATTAGCGGCCGGCGCGCCGGCCACGTCTCGCCTCGGCTTGCGCTTGACGCCGCTCGGGCGGCTTCTGCTCGACGCGACGCAGCACGCTCCGATCCTGGATGACAAGGTCGCGGAAAGACTTGCCAAGGCGTTCGCCCAGGGCTCTGGGTATGGCCTGATGCGGTTGGGGGCGGTTGAGGTCGGCCAGTCATTGCCACCGGTCTTCGTCTGGTGGCGCGATTTCGCCGCCAGCTATGTTGGGGCGCTGTGCGTGCATTCCTCAGGCGCCACCGGGGACGCCCGATCGTCGCCGACGCTGCCGGTCGTACCGCTGCCGACCGTTGGAGAACTGGCCGCGCTCTTGCTGACCGCACCTATGATGCCCGGCGCAGAATACCTGACAGCGGACGTGATGCTGGCGCTGTGGGCGGAACTGAGTGCCGCGTTCGCGGCATCCCTGACAGTGAGCGGAACGGATCTGCAAGACTTCCTGAGATTGTTGAACCCGGCTTGGAACCTGCTCGGGCGCGTGCATTTTAATCTGGCCGAAAACAGGCGCGATCCCGAGCACCCCTTCGCCTTCATGGCCTCTTACACCACCCGGTTGTCAGCTCAGGGCAAGGCTCAGCATCTGCCACTAGGGCAGGCGATGCGCGAATATTCCGGGCTAGCGAACCGGGACAAGCTCCTGTCCCTTTTGACGCCGGTGCAGCGCGCCGCTGAGACCTGCAATTGGCTGCGGTCGATGGTCGATGCCGGCGAAATATTCCATCCGCTGCGCTGGACGCCCGCCGAGGCCGCCCGGTTCTTGGCCAGCGCACCGCTACTCGAAAGCGCCGGCATTGTCCTGCGCATGCCTGCCGCCTGGCGGGCCAATCGACCGGCGCGGCCGCAGGTCGCTGCCACGGTCGGCGCGCGCGCGCCATCCGCGCTCGGTCTCGACGGACTGCTCGACTTCCGGATGGAGGTGACGCTTGAGGGCGAAGTGCTCAACAACGAGGAAATTCACACGCTGCTCGCCGGAACCGAAACTCTGGTGCTGCTGCGGGGTGTTTGGGTGGAGATCGATAGCGAACGCCTCGAACGCGCCATGCGCCAGTTTAAGGAAGCGGAGGCCCTGGCCAAACGAGACGGCCTGACCTTCGCCGAGGCGATGCGCCTTTTGGCGGGCGCGACGCTTACTGATGACGCGGCCGACCCAGTGGCGGCCGACTGGGCGGGCGTGACGGCGGGACCCTGGCTGGAGGAGACGCTAAAGACCTTGCGCACACCTCAAGCCACGGGCGTCGATCTCGGTGCAGCCTTGAATGGAACGTTACGTCCTTATCAGAAGGCGGGCGTGCAATGGCTGCATCTGCTGTCCGGGCTTGGGCTCGGCGCCTGCCTCGCCGACGATATGGGCCTCGGCAAAACCATCCAGGTGCTGGCGCTACTGCTGGCGCAAGTGGGGAAAGATGGTGGCAGGCGCTCGAGCCTGCTGGTGGCGCCTGCGTCACTACTCGTCAACTGGGCCGACGAAATCGCGCGGTTCGCCCCCACCCTGAACGCCGCGATCATACACCCCTCCGCGATGACGGCGGAACAGGTGAAGCAGATCACGCCGGACCGACTGCAAGAGCTCGATCTGGCGATCACCAGCTATGGTTCGCTGCTTCGCATGCCGGCGCTCACCCGGGCGCGCTGGCAGTTCGTCATCCTCGTCGTGGACCCGGAGGGCGGCCACTGGGTCCGGTTCGTGGTGACGCGGGTGCCGGCGTCGCCGGAGAAGCCGCACGGGCTGGATTATTCGCTGACGCTGCACGGCCCGGATGGCGAGCGGCTGGTCGGCTTCGACAACGCCCATCCGGTGGCGCAGCAAAAGCGCGGCGAGCCGCAGGACCATCGCCACCGGCTGCGGACAATCAAGGCTTACGACTACCGGGACGCGGCGACGCTGCTCGGCGACTTCTGGACCACTGTGGACGCGGTGTTGCGCGAGAGAGGAGTGATCCCATGACGACCCTGAAAGTGGGCATCGCCAGCTACGAGGACATGAAAGCCCGCACCATGGCGGTGGCGCGCGGCGAGCACCGCATCGCGCCCGACGAGCCGAAGGTGTGGTTCACCTCGACCGAGTCCTTCGCCAAGGTGCTGTCCGCCGGCAACCGCGACCTGTTGCGGGTGATCGTCGAGCATGCCCCGGGCTCGCTCGACGAACTGGCGCGGATCACCGGCAAGGCGAAGTCAAACCTGTCGCGCACGCTGCGAACGATGGCGGGCTACGGCCTCGTCCGCCTGGAACGCGGCGAGCGCGGGCGGATCACGCCCAAGGTGACGCATGACCGGGTGGAACTCGATCTTCCGCTCACGGTCTCGCGCAAGGCGAGTTGAGCCGTGATCGCTGGGCGGCGAGCAGGCCGGACCGGCGTCAGCCCGTCAAGGCTGGCGCGTGCCGCGCCACCGCTGCGCGGCCGCGGCCTTGACCGCCTGCCGCCGCCCCGGCCGGTAGCACGCAAGCGATCATGGTTCAAAGTGAGCGGGACCGCTTCCTTTGCGACGGGCCCGCGCGTGCCGTGGCGTAGAGATCGGCCGTTCCGCCCGAACGGGCTTTGCGCGATCCTGCCGCAATGTCCCGGCACCGCTCCCCTTTGCGCGACCGCGCCGCGTTCGGCGAATTGCCGCCCGACCTCTATGTCGTGCCCAGCCCCTGGCCGCGCCTTGGCCGCCCGGTCAAACACGACGTTGAGTCCTGGCGCGTCGTGGACGACTGGCCCGCGCGCGTGCCGGTCACGGATGCCGAGGTGGAGGTGTTCGAGGCGTGGTTCGGCGACGTGTTCGACGAAGTGGGGACCGGAAGCCGCGTTGCGCCTAACCGGCTCCGAACTTGTGTGGTGGACCGAACAGGCGAACCGGATGTCAAAAGCTGAAGCGGAAAGGATGAAACGACGTGGTTGACAACATCTTTCGAACGATCATCACGGCCGTCGATAACTCCGCCAATGTGGTGGCGCAGGCCAATCAGAGATGGGGAAAGCTGGGCGCCGGGATCCAGACCACCCAGAAGTCGATTGGCGGTTTCAGCAAGGCCGTGGGCTTCGATAAGATCGAGGCCTCGTTCCGCGGAGTCACTGGTGCGGCCGGCGACTTTCTCGACAAGATCACGTCGACCGCCGCGCCCCTTGCCGCAATCGCCGGCGTCGGCGCGGTCGTCGGCCTGGCCGAAATGGAAAAGCGGTGGGCGGGCGTCGGTTCTGAGGTCACGCGCACATCCAATGTGATCGGGATGTCCAAGCAGGGTCTGCAGGAATGGCGCGCGGTGGCTGACCTCGCCGGTACATCGGTCGACGGAATGACCGAGGGGCTCAACAGCCTGGGGAACACGCTCAACGACGCGATCCACAATCGCAACCAAGGCGCCCTGGTCGCGATGAACAAGATCGGCCTGCAGCTGCATTACACGAAGGATGGCGCGATCGACACCGCCGACGCGTTCATGCAGCTGAACCGCGCCGTAAACATGCCCGGCCGCAACGCCCAAACTGACCAGACGATTGTTTCCATGCTGGGCGCGTCGAGCCTGCAGCCAGTCCTACGGATGCTCCCCAGCCAGGTAGAGGAATATCGGCGACAAGTCTATGCGCTGGGCATGGTCCAGGGCGATGACGCGATCGCCAAGGCCGACGCCTTCGCCCAGTCGCAGCGCAACTTGGGCGGCGTGCTCGAAGGCGTCGGCAACACGATGATGACCGCGCTGGCGCCCGCCTTTCAGCCGATCATCGATCACACGACAAACTGGATCGCGAATAACCAGAAGCTGATCGAGACGAAGGTCGGCAAATGGGCTGACGAATGGGCCACCGCAATTGACAATATCGATTGGGATGCGGTCGACCAGGGTATCAACACAGTGTTGGCGGATGGCCAGGCCTTCATCGATGCGATCGGCGGCTGGAAGGGTGTTCTGATCGGCTTCGCGGCGATCATGGCCATCGACGTGGTCAGTTCGATCGTAGGCATAGGGGTGGCCTTCACCAATCTCGGGATTCTGCTTATGGCGAATCCGATCGCGGCCGGGATCCTGGCGATCGTTGGCGTCGCAGCCTTCGCGGCGATCGAGATCATCAAAAACTGGAAGCCAATTAAAGCGTTTTTCTCGGACCTTTGGGATGGCGTCACGAGCACGTTCGAAGCGGGCTGGAAACACATCAAGCCGATCGTCGACTGGTTTAAGGATTCCTGGCTAGGGCAGCTGCTGGGAAAGGCCGCGAGCGGCTTCAGCGCGGTATCTCAATCGCTGGACGATGCCGGCTTTGTGCCGGTGGGATCGACGGGCGCATTCAAGCCCCGGCCGGCCGCCAACGCCCCTACGATAACCAACGCCGAAACGGACGCGAGATCCAAGCAGGCCATGTCGTATTTCGAGGCGCAGGGTAAAAGCCCGGCCGCGGCCGCCGGCATTGTCGCCAACCTGATGCGTGAAAGCAGGCTCAATGCCGGCGCCGTCGGCGACAATGGTGCCGCTCTCGGTGTGGCCCAGTGGCACAAAGATCGAGCCGACGCGATAGGGGCACATTTTGGGAAGCCCGTTGGACAGATGAGCTTTGAGGAGCAGCTGTCCGCCGTAGACTGGGAATTGAGCAACGGTGACCCTCAGGCGCGCAAGGCCGGCAAGGATCTCGATGGCGTGAAGAACGCGAACGATGCCGGGCGGATAGTTTCGCTCGAGTACGAGCGCCCGTGGTGGAAATCGAGTGAAGCCCTTACTCGCGGGGGCATGGCGGACAGTCTATTCAGTAAATCGGGCGCCATAGCAGGCGCGATGGCGTCGGCACTCGCCCTTAGTCCCGCGCCGGCGCT
>Ga0182030_10011936_pt1 | contig 17480 bp, 14 predicted proteins | sample 812S3MmetaG_FD_121299 | JGI IMG/M metagenome (GOLD analysis project Ga0182030, IMG submission 121299) | Permafrost microbial communities from Stordalen Mire, Sweden - 812S3M metaG (Illumina Assembly) | ecosystem: Environmental > Terrestrial > Soil > Wetlands > Permafrost | place: Sweden...
AGATGAAGGGCGGCTGCAACGTCTTTAAGCCGTCTATCGTGTCGAATCCCGGCTGGTACGCCCAGATCTTCTATGAGGGTCTTCCGGAAATCGGCCTGAACGCCGCGCTCGTCGGTCAGCCCGAATACTGAGTCCCGAATACTGAGTCAGATTGGCCGTGGCCACTCGCGCCACGGCCACATCGACCTCGTGTGTGAGATCTTTGAGAGCAGGGCCATGCCTACAGTGGCGTCATCTGTAGCCATCGAGATCGATGGCGTCTGCAAGGCGTTCGGCGCCACCAAGGCGGTCGACGACGTCAGTTTCTCGATAGCCGCCGGCGCCGTTCACGCTCTGCTTGGCGAGAACGGAGCTGGAAAGTCGACGACGATGAAGCTGCTGTCGGGGCTGATCGAACCAGACAGCGGGACGATTCGCGTCCTGGGGCGGTCGGTTCGGTTGCGTTCGCCACGGGATGCACAACATATCGGCATTCAGACGGCCTTCCAGGAACTGACATTGATCCCAGACCTCACGGTCCTGGAGAACATGCTGATCCCGAGGGCGCCGATCGAATTCTCGGGCATGGTTCGCAAGACGGCGGCCGCGCGCGACATCACGCGGCACTTTGAAGCGATTGGACTCAGCGTCGATCTCCATGCTCTCGCGAGCGATCTCGATCTCGGTGTCCGCCAGAAAGTCGAGATTGCTCGCGCCCTCCACCGCAAGCCGCAGATCCTTCTGCTTGACGAGCCGACCTCGGCGCTTTCGGAGGGCGATGTCGCCTGGCTTGGCGAGATGATCGCCCAGGTCAAGGCGCAAGGCGCAACCGTGCTTTTCATCACGCACCGCATGCAGGAGGTGCGCATGTTCTGTGATCGCCTGACGATTTTGCGCAACGGGCGCCACATCGTCACCGGCGACGTCAAAACCATCAGCGATGACGAGATCGTCGAGAAGATCATCGGGCGCTCCATCGCGCAAACCTACCCACCGCGACCGACCGGCGTTTCGACGTCCCGAATCGAGCCCGTGCTGGAGGTTAGGCGGCTTTGCGCCGGCCCTAAGCTGAAGAACGTCGACCTCGCTCTTCGACCGGGCGAGATCCATGGCGTCGCCGCGCTTCAGGGAATGGGACAGGTATCGCTCTTTCAGGCCTGCTTCGGCGCGACGCCGATCCTATCGGGAGAGTTGAGGGTGGACGGCCGTCCGGTTCATCTTAGCTCTCCCGCTGACGCGTTGCATCGCTCCATCGGGATTGGCCTTCTGCCCGAGGATCGCAAGACGCAGGGTCTTTTCCTGAACCTTGACGGAACCACGAACGTCAGCCTGCCCGTCATCAATCGGTTTTGCCGCCTGGCGCTGCTGAACCTGGCGGCCGAGCGTGAGTCGGCGCGCACCATATTCTCCGCCGTCGGGGTCTCGGATCGGGCGCTGTTCACGCGCGTCAGCGCCTTCTCGGGCGGCAACCAACAGAAGATCGCTGTTGCGAAATGGATCATGGCCGAAAGCCGAATCCTTCTGCTCTTTGATCCCACTCGCGGCATCGACGTCGGCACGAAATCCGAACTCTACGCCCTGATTCGCGACTTCGCCGACGCTGGGGGCGCCGTGCTTCTTCATTCCACCGAGATCCCTGAACTCGTCAATCTCTGCGACAGAGTGTCGGTGCTTTACGACGGCGCGGTGGTGGAGAGCCTGCAGGGGAATGAGATCAACGAAGTGGCCGTGATGCGCGCCGTGCTTGGGAAGGAACGCATCGAAGCCTCTTCGGTCAGTGAAACTGGGTACGGACAGTGAGTCGCGCAGACATGAGCATATCGAACGCCGCCGCGCGGAGCGTCGTCTCATCCTCAGCATCCTGGCGGTCCGTCGGCCGTTCGCTGGGCCGCAGTCGGACGATTCTGGTCGCGATCGGTATTTTCGCGTTGCTCCTCCTGGTGACGGATTGGATCAGTCCCAGTCCGCTCACCTACTTCGACGTGACAAGCGTGGCGAGCGGAGGAACCCCGCTTGCGCTTGCCGCCGTCGGTCAGACGCTGGTCATTCTCACCGGCGGATTCGATCTTTCGGCAGGCGCGGTGGTCTCTCTGATCAATACGGTGCTTGCCACCTGGATGAACGGAGCGGATCCGCAAGCCTCTGTTCTGTTGTGGACCGCCATCGGCATCGCGGTCGGCATGGGCGTGGGAGCGTTCAACGGCTTCTTCATCGGTTTCTTGGGACTACAGCCGATCGTGGTCACCCTGTCGACAATGTTCATCGTCCAAGGCGGAACGCTGCTCGTCATGGAGAAGCCGGGTGGCTTCATCGCTCCCTCCCTGGGCAACTTTTACATGGGCAACGCCATTCCGGGCATCCTGCCAGCCCCGGTGGTGCTGTTGGTTGTGGTGCTGGCGCTCTGGGCTTGGCTCAAGCGCACGCCCTATGGCATCGCCCTCTACGCGGTGGGCAGCGACAGCGGAGCGGCCGCGACCACCGGCATTCGCGCGCCGCGCGTGCTTTTCGCCACCTACGTTCTCGCCGGCGGCGTCTATGGATTGGCCGGCGTGTTCGTGAGCGCTCAGATTGGTTCAGGCGATCCATTGGTCGGCAACTCGCTGATGTTGTCGATCTTCGCGGCGGTCGTCATCGGCGGCACCCGGCTCGGCGGCGGCAAGGGCAGCCCGGTCGGCAGCGTGTTCGGCGCCTTCATCCTGATGATCATCGTCAACATTCTGCTGGGGTTGAACGTCTCGGCCTACTTCGCAACGATCGCAGAAGGCTGCGTGCTGCTCATGGCGGTGTTTCTCGGCTCGTTGTCGCGCGATTCCGTTTTGTACGCTCAGGTCCGCCACGCCGTCGACGTCGTCTGGGCGTACCAGGGCAAGCTTCTGGTTTCGCAGCGCGACCCGACCGATCGACGCCTTGCCTTCGCCGCCCGGCGCGCGTCGGCTGCGCCCGCCGTCGGACCCAGCCCGTCATTCCTGCAAAGACACGCGGAGGTCATCCGTCATTCTGCGCCGGCGTATGTCTGTCTCGTGCTTGTGCTTGTCGTCTCGCAGTTCGTCCTGGGCAACGTCTTCAGCAACTTCAGCTATTGGAATTCGCTGCTCGTCCTTTCGAGCTTCCTCGCGGTGCTGGCGCTGGGGCAAGGGGCGGTCATCCTGACCGGCGGCCTCGACATGTCGCTGCCGTGGAACATCGCGTTCTCGGGCGTTGTGCTAGCGGGACTGGCGCACGGGTCAGACGCAGCCATGTTGTATGCGCTGCCTGTGGCGCTGCTTCTTGGGAGCGCTGTCGGCCTGGTCAATGGCATTGGCGTCGTCATGCTCGGGCTGTCGCCGATCGTGGTGACGCTGGCCATGAATGGCATTCTGGAAGGCGCCGCGATGCTCTACTCCAACGGGACGCCGGCCGGCTATAGTCCGCCCTGGCTGCGGTGGTTCATGACGGGCCATGTCGCGGGAGTGACGCCGGTCGTCGCCTTTCTGGTGTTCTTCATCATCGTCGGCACGCTGCTTCTCGTTCGCACGCCGTTCGGGCGCCGCATCTACGCCGTCGGCAACAGCCTGGAAGCGGCGCGGCTTTCGGGCGTGCCGACGGGGCGGGTGCTAATATCCGTCTATGTCCTTTCTGGTCTCTGCGCGGCGATCGTCGGCGTTCTTCTCACCGCATTCTCGGGTCAGGCCAGCCTGGGAATGGGTGACGACTATTTGCTGCCCTCGATCGCGGTGGTGGTCGTCGGCGGCGCGCTGATTACCGGCGGACGCGGTCACTATCTCGGCATGATCGGAGGAGCCCTGCTGCTGACTGCACTGCAGACGCTGCTTGCCGGCACGACCCTGCCTTACGCCTTCCGGGCCATTCTCTTCGGATGTGTCGTTCTCGTCGCGGTGATTGCGCTTCGCGAGCGCAGAGGTAACTGAGATGGCGGCGCAACAGCGGAATGACGGTGCGACGGCCGTCACGTCGGCAGGGACGAAGAACAGAATGTCAGACAGTTCGCGAACGATTGTTGCGATCGTCGGCAGCGGCCTCGTCGGCCGCGCCTGGGCGATTACCTTTGCCCGCGGCGGCTGCGACGTGCGGCTATGGGACACCGATCCCAGCGCCGCCGAGCGGGCCATTGCTTTCATTGAGTCCGTCGCAGATACTCTGGCGGCAAATGACCTGTTATTCGGTCGCTCCGTTGCGGACGTCCTGTCCAGCGTCACGGCGTGCGAGGAACTGCCGCAGGCATTGGAGGGCGCCGTCTGGGTTCAGGAGTGCGGCCCGGAACGGCTCGAGGTCAAACGCGAGATATTTGGACGCGTCGATAAACTCGCGGCGCCGGCCGCGATTCTCGCCAGCTCGAGTTCGGCGTTGCTGCCGTCGGCAATCTCGGATGGATTGGAGGGTCGGGAACGCTGCGTTGTCGCGCATCCGATCAATCCTCCTTATCTCGTCCCCGCTGTTGAGCTTGTTCCGGCGCCCTGGACGGCGAAGGCGGTGATGGAGCGGGCTAAGGCCTTCCTCCTCTCGGTCGGCCAGGCGCCGCTCGTGATGAAGCGCGAGCTCGATGGGTTCATAATGAATCGCTTGCAGGGCGCGCTTTTGGAAGAAGCATTTCGACTGGTCGCACACGGCTATGCCGATGCCGACGATGTGGACAGGGGCATTGCCGACGGACTGGCGTTGCGCTGGTCCTTCATGGGACCGTTCGAGACAATCGATCTCAACGCGCCGGGCGGCGTTGCCGACTATGTCGCGCGGTACCAGCCAATGTACGCCGGTCTCTTTGAGGGCATGAAAGAGCGCGTGGACTGGGCAGGACCAGTGCTGTCGAAGGTACTTCAGAGCCGGCGCGCAAGCCTTCCCGAAGAAGGCTTGGCGGCGCGCCAGTTGTGGCGGGATCGACGCCTCATGGCGCTGCGCAGCCACAAGCGCAAGGCCGAACGCGACGTCGGTCGCTGAAGGACGGAACAAATCGCAATGGACACTCCCGGAAAAGTCATCATCAGTTGCGCAGTCACTGGGGCGATCCACACCCCGACCATGTCGCGCTATCTACCGATCACCCCCGACGAGATTGCGACTGCGGCGATCGGGGCGGCGGAAGCGGGGGCCTCGATTCTCCACTTGCATGCCCGCGACCCGCAGACCGGTAAGCCGGACCAGGCGCCGGAAGCTTTCGCCCGTTTCCTGCCGCGGGTGAAACAGGGCACCAACGCGGTGATCAACATCACGACGGGGGGTAGTCCGTACATGAAGGTTGAGGAACGCGCGCAGGCGGCCGCGAGATTTCGACCGGAGCTCGCGTCGCTCAACATGGGATCGATCAACTTCGGGCTCTACCCGCTGGTTAGGCGATACGAAACGTTCAAGTTCGATTGGGAAAAGCCTCACCTCGAAGCCACCAAAGACCTGATCTTCCGCAACTCCTTCAAGGATATCGAGTATATTCTCGAGACCTGCTACGGGAACGGCACGCGCTTCGAGTTCGAGTGTTACGACGTCGCTCATCTCTATAACTTGGCGCATTTTGTCGGCCGGGGTCTCGTTAAGCCGCCCTATTTCGTCCAATGCGTGTTCGGGATTCTCGGTGGAATCGGAACTCACCCCGAGGATGTTTAGCATATGAAACGAACGGCCGACCGGCTGTTCGGCTCGGACTATCGCTGGTCCGTACTCGGCGCCGGAGCGAGTCAACTGCGCATCGCGGCGCAGGCGATGGCCCTTGGAGGCAATGTCCGGGTTGGACTGGAAGACAGTCTTTGGGCCGGCAAGGGCAAGCTCGCCACCTCGAGCGCCGAGCAGGTTGCGATGGCGCGAAAGATCATCGAAGGCCTCGGACTGGAAGTCGCAACTCCCGCCGACGCGCGCGCCATGCTCTCGTTGAAGGGGGGCGACGAGGTCGCCTTCTGAGGAGTCCGCGGCCTCGCCGTGCGAGGCCCCCTGAACGACGTCGTATTGCATAGGAGACCATCATGCGTATCGAAGTAGTTCTGGACGTCAAGACAACCCTGGGGGAAGGACCGCTCTGGGATGTCGTTCAGCAGCGCCTTTACTGGATTGACAGTTTTGACGGTCGCGTGTTCCGTTCTACCGCCGACGGCCGGGAGCTGCGGTGCTGGGATGTCCCCCAGAAGATCGGTTCCATGGCGCTGAGAAAGGATGGCGAGGGAGCGATCCTTTCGCTCGAGCGCGGTTTCTACACGCTCGACTTCAAGACCGGCGAGGTCACGCTGATCCATGATCCGGAGCCAAACTTGCCGCGCAATCGGATCAACGACGGCAAGGTCGATCGGCGCGGCCGGTTCTTCGCCGGGTCCATGGACACGATGGAGGAGAATGCGTCCGGCGCGCTCTACCGCCTCGACCCCGATTTCTCAGTCACCCGGATCGACAGCGGGATGACTTGCTCGAACGGTCCCTGCTTCAGCCCGGACGACAAGACCTTCTATTTCTCCGACACCTGGACCGGCGACATCTGGGCTTACGACTTCGATATCAATACCGGATCCGTCTCGAACCGGCGCGCTTTCGTGATGGCCGACATGAGCGGCGGCGGCGGCACTGACGGCTCGACGGTGGATGCGGAAGGCGCCCTCTGGAACGTTCTCGTCTATGCGGGGCAGATCGTGCGCTACACGGCGGACGGGAAAGTCGACCGCGTCATCGAGATGCCGGTGAAGAAAGTGACGAGCGTGATGTTCGGCGGCCCCAATCTCGACATCCTCTATGTGACTTCCATGGCGAAACCGCCGCTTCCGCGTTTCCCCGGCGACGGGGTTCTCCGCGGCAGTCTGTTCGCCATTCATGATCTCGGCATTCGTGGCGTCGCGGAGCCGCGCTTCGGCGCCTAAAGCGGCGCAACGTCTGCGCGTCCGGCGCCGGCTCTGAGTCGGGGGGCCCGTTCGAGCTTCACCTGAACCTTCGCTCTGCGAGGGTAACGACAAGAAAGAGTGGACAGCCATGCTTGCAAAAGAAATCGTCATCGTCAGCGGAGTCAGGACGGCGATCGGCGCGATGGGCGGCAGTCTCAAGGACGTACCCATGGACGATCTCGGCGGTCTGGTCATCAAGGAAGCCGTGCGGCGCGCCGGCCTCGAAGGCAGCCAGGTGGACGAGGTCATCGTCGGTTGTGTCGGCCAGATCGCGGAGGGGGGCTTCATCGCTCGGACCTCCATGCTGAAGGCCGGGTTGCCGCTCGAGACCACCGCTGTATCGGTGAACCGTCAGTGTGGGTCGGGCCTGCAGGCGGTCAACAGCGCCGTGCAGGCGATCCAGACCGAAGAGGCGGAGATCGTGGTGGCGTGCGGCACCGAGAATATGGACTTGCTGCCATATTATCTCCGCAAGCATCGATACGGCAACAAGATGGGCAACGACACGCTGGAAGACGGCGTGATCTCGATCCTGAGTTGGCCGCTGGGCCCATATCACAACGGCATCACAGCCGAGAATGTCGCCGAGCAGTTTCACGTTTCGCGGCAGGCCCAGGACGAGTTCGCTTTATCCAGCCAGCGCAAGGCTGAAGCGGCGATCAAGGCCGGCAAGTTCGTCGATGAGATCCTGCCGGTCGAGGTCAAGATCGGCCGCGAGACCAAGGTGTTCCAGCAGGATGAACATCCGCGCTTCGGCGTCACCTTGGAAGCCATCGGCAAGATGAAGCCGGCCTTCAAGGCGGGTGGCTCGGTGACGGCGGCCAATGCGTCGGGCATCAACGATGGCGCCGCCGCCGTGGTCCTGATGAGCCGGGAAAAGGCCGACGCCCTTGGCGTCAAGCCGTTGCTCTCGATCAAGAGCCAGGCGGTGATCGGCAACAACCCTGACATCATGGGCTTTGCTCCGGCCATGGCGATCAAGAAGGCCGTCGCCAAGGCCGGACTGACCCTGGCTGATATCGACCTGTTTGAAATCAACGAGGCGTTTGCTGCGCAGGCCGTCGCGGTAGTACGCGACCTCAAAATTCCGCAGGAAAAGGTGAACGTCAACGGCGGCGCCGTGGCGCTTGGGCACCCGATCGGGGCCACGGGCGCCATCCTCGTGGTCAAGCTGATGAACGAAATGAAACGGCGTGGTTGCCGCTATGGAGTCGTCAGCCTGTGCATCGGTGGCGGCCAGGGTATAGCGACCGTTTTCGAGAATCTGCAGGTATCATAACATGCGAGCCAACTTCATCACGGCGGCGCAAGCGGCCGCTCTCGTCCACGACGGAGCCACGATCAGCTCCGTCGGCATGACGCTGTGCGGCGTCGCCGAAAGCATCTTCAAGGCGCTGGAGAGCAGCTTTCTTGAGACGGGAAGCCCCAGAGATCTGACGTTCGTTCACTCGGCCGGACAGTGCAACCGCGAGCGCGGCATTCAGCATTTCTGCCACGAAGGCATGCTCAAGCGCATCATCGGCGCCCATTGGGGGCTCGCGCCCCGAATCATGGAAATGATCGCATCGGAGAAAGTTGAGGCCTACAACATACCGCAGGGCCAGCTTGCGCAACTCTACCGCTCGATGGCCTGTGGCCTTCCTGGAAAGATGAGCAAGGTCGGGCTCGGCACGTATATCGATCCCCGGCTTGAGGGCGGCAAAATGAATGCTCGCACCCGAGCGTTGCCGGACATCATCGACGTGATCGCGTACGGCGGCGAAGAGTATCTGTTCTACAAGGCTGTACCTCTCGACTTCACGATATTCCGCGGCACGACCGCCGACGAGATGGGCAACATCAGCTTCGAAGACGAGGCGATGAATCTCGAGGCGATCAGCGCCGTGCTTGCGGCCAAGCGCTTCGGCGGCAAGGTCATCGCGCAGGTCAAGCGCGTCGCCCGAGCCGGCTCGCTGCATCCCAAGAAGGTGCTGGTCCCGGGCGTCTTCGTCGACGCCATCGTTGTGTGCGAAGATCCGGAGCTGGACCATCGGCAGACGTCGTCGATCTACTATGACCCGTCGCTGAGCGGCGACCTTGTCGCGCCACAGGCGGCCGTGGCGCCGCTCCCGTTGTCGGTGCGCAAGGTGATCGGCCGTCGGGCCATGAGTGAACTCTTCCCTGGCGCCACAATCAACCTGGGCACCGGTATCCCGAATGACGTAATCGGCCCGATCGCGGCCGAGGAGGACCTCTCACAGGATATCTTGGTCACCGTCGAGTCCGGGACCTATGGCGGCCTTCCCGAGGGTGGCGTCGACTTCGGAGTCGCCCACAGTCCCTATGCGCTTCTCTGTCACGATACGCAGTTCGACTTCTACAACGGCATGGGAGTCCCGTTCACCTTCATGGGAGCCGCAGAAATGGATGCGGCCGGCAATGTGAACGCGACTAAGTTCGGCGATCGCCCCACGGGCTGCGGCGGCCTTATCGACATCACCCAGAACGCCCATCACGTCTTGTTCTGTTCGTCCTTTACCGCTCGCGGACCGGTGGTCGAATTCTCAGACGGCAAGGTAAACATCGTCGAGGAGGGCAGACAGAAAAAGCTCGTCAAAGAGGTTCAACAGATCTCTTTCAATGGAGAACTGTCACGCCGCAATGGCCAGAAGGTCCATTTCGTTACGGAGCGGGCGGTGTTCGAGTTGCGGCGCGACGGGCCAACCTTGATCGAGATCGCCCCCGGCGTCGACCTCAGGCGCGACATTCTCGATCAGATGGAGTTCGCGCCGCTCATCGCCGAGTCCCTGAAGGTCACGGATTCGAGCTTCTACAACACGGGCCCGTGCGGGCTGAAGAGAATGATCCAAGCGAATGGCGCGTCGAAGTAAGGAAGGCGAGAGATGCGACTCACGAATAAGGTGGCGATCGTCACGGGAGCGGGGCGCGGACTAGGAAAGGGCATAGCGCTAAAGCTGGCGCGCGAAGGGGCCAAGGTTGTGATCGGCGATGCGGTCGAGCGCAATGCCCATGAGGTCGCCGAGGAGATCGTCAAAGTCGGCGGATCAGCCGTCGCCGCCTGCGCCGACGTATCCAAGCGGATCGAAGTGGAAGCGATGTTCGCCGCGGCCGCCGCTTTCGGCCCGATCGACATCCTGGTGAACAACGCCGGGATCAACCGCGACGGCATGCTTCATAAGATGAGCGACGAGGCCTGGGATAAGGTCATTGCCGTCAATCTGACCGGCGCCTTCTACTGCCTGCGCCTGGCGGCGCAGCAGATGCGCGAGCGCGGCTACGGGCGGATTGTCAACATCGCGTCGATGAGCTGGCTGGGCAACTTCGGCCAGGCAAACTATGCCGCTTCCAAAGCGGGCATAGTCGGTCTGACCAAGACGGCGGCGCGCGAGTTGGCGAAAAAGGGCGTGACGGTCAACGCGATCTGCCCCGGCTTCATCGACACCGAGATGACCCGCGGCGTGCCGCAGAATGTTTGGGACGCCATGGTCGGCAAGATCTGGGCGGGAAGAGTCGGCACGCCAGAAGATGTCGGCAACGTGGTCGCTTTCCTGGCCTCCGACGAGGCTGCTTACGTCACGGGCGAAGTCATCAATGTCAGCGGGGGGATGGTTCTTTAGCCCCGACAGTTTGGAGACGATGAATGAAGACGGTGGGGATTTTGGGCGCCGGCCTCATGGGCGCCGGCATCGCTGAGGTTAGCGCTCGCGCTGGAAGCGGAGTGATCTTGGTCGATGCGAGTGAGAGCGCCGCCGTGAAGGGTCGGGGCCGGATCGAGGCGAGCGTGCGGAAATCGGTGGAGAAAGGGCAATTGGATTCGGCTGCCGCCAAGGACGTGCTCGACCGGATCACGCTCAGCGCCGACATCGCGGCGCTGGCGGCGGCCGATTTCGTGATCGAGGCGGTCTTTGAAGATCTGGCCGTCAAGAAGGACGCATTCAAGAAACTGGACGCGATCGTCGGTCCCGATGCCGTTCTGGCCAGCAACACTTCGGCGCAGTCCATTACCGCAATCAGTGCGGTGACGAAGCGGCCTGACAAGGTGGTCGGGTTGCACTTCTTCTATCCAGTGCCCCGGATGAAACTGGTGGAGATTGTGCGCGGCTTGGCGACCTCCGACGACACCTATCAACGGGCGCGGTCTTACGTGGAGGCGATCGGCAAGACGGGGGTGCTTGCGCCAGATTACCCCGGCTTCATCGTCAACCGACTCTTGCTGCCGTTGCTCAACGAAGCGGTGTTTTGCGTCATGGAGGGTGCGAAGCCCGAGGATGTGGACGCCGGCATGAAGCTCGGCTGCAACTTTCCCATGGGCCCTTTGGAGTTACTGGATTTTGTCGGTCTTGACGTCGCTCTAGCCACCATTACCGGGCTTTACGACAACCTCCGCGATTCGAAATACCGTCCCTGCCCGTTGTTCGTGAAGATGGTGGAAGCCGGGCGATTGGGCCGCAAGACCGGCCGCGGCTTCTACGCGTACTAGCGATTGTGATAGTGTATCTCGCACAGGACATGGGTCTCGCAAAGGAAGAGTGCATTGCTTGCGGCGCCTCGTCGGGTATGACTAAGTTGTTCCCGTCTGCTCCGCGGCAACTCTCTGACCTGCGACGCGACGACCCCAAAACCCTAACCGCCCTTGATCGTCAAGGTCCCGGAGAGAAGCGGTGAAGTTTCAAGCAATCCTGATCGACAAGCTTGGCGGAAGTTATACGGCCAAGTTGACGCAGTTGGAAGACGTAGATCTGCCGCAGGGCGATGTGACTGTAGGCATCGCCTATTCGGCACTCAACTATAAGGATTGTTTGGCGATCACGGGGAAGGGGCCCGTGGTGCGAAAGTTCCCGATGGTCCCGGGCGTCGATTTGGCGGGAATCGTCGAAGCGAGCGCGCATCCGAAATTTCGGACAGGCGACGAGGTCATCCTCACGGGGTGGGGCGTCGGCGAGCTTCACTGGGGCGGTCTTGCGGAACGGGCGCGCGTGAACGGCGATTGGCTGGTTCGCAAACCAGACGGATTGAGTCATAAGCGCGCGATGGCGTTGGGCACGGCGGGGCTGACGGCCATGCTGTCGGTAATGACGCTTGAGCGCCTGAAGATTACCCCCGATCTTGGCGAAATTCTCGTTACCGGCGCGAGCGGCGGCGTCGGCGGCGTCGCGATCCAGATTCTTCACCGGCTTGGCTACCGTGTGGCGGCCGCCACCGGCCGGGTGTCGGAGGCCGACTATCTCCACGCGCTTGGCGCAGACGAGATCATCGACCGCAAAGCGTTCTCTGCGCCCGACAAACCGCTCGGCAAGGAACGCTGGGCAGGCGCCATCGACAGCGCGGGCGGCCAAACTCTCGCCAACGTCTGCGCGACGATGCGCTACGGCGGCGTGGTCGCCGCCTGCGGAATGGCGGACAGTTTGCAATTCCCCGCATCAGTGGCGCCGTTCATCTTGCGCTCCGTGACGCTGGCGGGCATCGAGAGTGTCTACCAACCGAACGCCACCCGCGAACTGGCTTGGAGCCGTCTCGCGCAGACGCTGGACATTTCCAAGCTTGACCTGATGACCAACGAGGCGCCGCTCGAGAATGCGATCGGCGCCGCGCAGGACTTGCTTGCCGGCAGAGTCCGGGGGCGCATGGTGATCGCTCTCGGCAAGTCTTGAACCTTCTCTAAAGGCCCGCGTGTCTTCAACAGTCCTCCATCGGGCGCGACATCGGCATCCTGCCCGACTCATATGGTCGGCAGCCGTTGCGCTGCACGAACAGGCGCACATAGGGCGGCGTCCGATCGGCGTATTGCGAAACCCAACCGGCGCGAAACGAACCGAAAGGCCACAGGGGTGCGCGGTCGCAACTTTTCGCGGTGGTCGACAGTTCCTAGGCGCGCCTCGAAATGCCCCCCACTTTGCGTCCCGGTCAGAAGCGTCAAGATCGAAGTCAGTTGATTAGGCAAGGAATGTCGCGAATGCTAGACGCGCCGCGTGAGCTGCTGAGAGCTATGTTCGCCGCGGCGATTGAAACGGCGCTTCCGGCGAAAGTGGTCCCGGCGCGCCTGCCGCAGCCGCCGAGAGGCCGAACAATCGTGGTCGGCGCCGGGAAAGCCGCCGCCGCCATGGCTCGCGCCGTAGAGGACAACTGGAACGGGCCGCTCGAGGGATTGGTCGTCACGCGCTACGGTCACGGCGCGCAATGCCGAAAGATCGAGATCGTGGAGGCGGCGCATCCCGTCCCCGACCTGCGAGGCCAGCAAGCGGCGGAACGTATTCTTCACATGGTCCAGGACCTGTCTGAGGACGACCTGGTCATTTCCCTGATTTCGGGCGGCGGCTCGGCGCTGCTCAGTCTTCCCGCCGCCGGGCTGACGCTGGCGGACAAGCAGGCGGTGAACCGGGCGCTGCTCGCCTGCGGCGCGCCCATTGGCGAGATGAATTGCGTGCGCAAGCATCTCTCTGCGATCAAAGGGGGACGACTCGCCGCAGCCGCATTTCCGGCCCGGGTGGTCACGCTGATCATTTCGGATGTGCCGGGAGACGATCCCTCTTCCGTCGCTTCAGGCCCCACGGTGCCCGATTCCACGACCTTTGCGGAGGCGCGATCGATCCTGAGGCGCTATGGCGTGACCGAACCCTTGTCGGTGATCAAGCACCTGGAACGCGCTGCGGACGAGACCCCGAAACCGGGCGATCCGCGTCTCGCGCGCGCCGAGGCGGTCGTGATCGCAACGCCCTGGACCTCGTTGCAGGCGGCGGCCGAAGTCGCACGCAACGCCGGCGTTGCGCCGCTGCTGCTCGGCGACGCGATCGAGGGCGAAGCGCGAGAACTCGGCCGTGCGATGGCGGGGTTCGCGCACAGCGCCGCTCTGCGTGGTCATCCCGTGCGTGCGCCGGGGGTGCTGATCTCGGGCGGCGAGACCACGGTGACGATCCGCGGCGATGGACGCGGCGGACGCAATGTGGAGTTCTTGCTGTCGCTCGCCATCGCGCTCAACGGATTGCCTGACGTCTGGGCGATCGCAGGCGACACCGACGGCGTGGACGGGGCCGAGGAAATCGCAGGCGCAATCGTGGCGCCCGACACCTTGGCGCGCGCCGCTGCGCTCGGCGTCGACCCGCGCGAGCGCCTGGCGCGGAACGACGCCCACGGCTTCTTCGGCGCGCTCGGCGATCAGGTTGTGACGGGGCCGACGCTCACCAACGTCAACGACTTCCGGGCGATCCTTGTCGCGCGGTGATGGACCGCGCGGGTGAGGGTAGCGTCCTTCAGCGCTGGTGCGATCGGGTGGAGCTAAGAGGAGAACAAGAAATGAGCAACGAGGCTTTGGTATTTGTTGGGACTCTCACGCGGGGAACGCCCTATCTGGAAGGCGCCAATGGCGAAGGTATCCTGGTCTTCGTGTTCGACGAGACAACCGGGCGCCTCACCCTGCAGAGCAAGGTCAAAGGCGTGGAGAACCCTGGCTATCTTTCCCTGCACGAGGGAAAGGCCTGTCTCTATGCCACCGCTGAGGTGTTCGGCTGGAACGAGGGCACTGTCACCGCGTACGCGTTCGACCGCCATACCGGGGCGCTTACCTACATCAACATGCAGCCCACGCTCGGCAGCATCACAGCCTGGAACACGGTCGATCGCTCCGGACGGTTTCTGCTGGTCGCCAACTACGCCCATGAGCCGTGGAACGCGGAAGCTCTCCCTACTGAGAATCCCGGGCAAGCCGCCGTCGTGTACCCGATTGCGGAGAACGGCGGGCTGAAGGCGCCGTTGTGCAGCGTTGCACATCACGGCAAGGGACCAGCGCCCATTCGCCAGGAACGTCCGCACCCGCACTGCGCCGTGCCGAGCCCGGACAACAGGTTCGTCGTGGTGACCGATCTCGGCCTCGACAAGGTGATGAGCTATCGCTTCGAGAATGGGATGCTGACGCCGGCCGAGACGCCATTTGTCAGCCTGCCGCCCCGCTCGGGGCCGCGGCATTTTGTCTTCTGTGAGAATGGTCGGTCCGCCTATGTGATCAACGAGATGGGCTCGACGGTTGGCCACCTCAACTACGATTCCCGCACCGGCAAGCTGGAGCTCGTCTCGCTCGTCTCTTCGCTGCCGGCCGACTTCACGGGCCGCAACGACTGCGCCGACCTGCATCTTTCGCCGGATGAGCGGTTCCTCTACGGCTCCAACCGAGGCCACGACAGCATCGTGATTTTCAAAGTCGCCGCGGAGAGCGGCGGGCTTACGTTGGTCGGTCACGTCTCGACCGAAGGCCATTGGCCGCGCAACTTCGCCATCAGCCCATCTGGCCGGTTCGTGCTGGTGGCCAACCAAGCCAGCGACACCATCGTGATCTTCCGCCGGGACGCCGAGACCGGACTCCTCCAACGCATCGACAAGGTCGACGTCGGCGCGCCGATGTGCGTCAAGATGTGCCCGCGCGCCTAATCTGGCGAAGGTGGCTGGCTCGCCCAGACAACCCCTTCGCCTTTGATCCGTGGAGCCCTCTGCGCATGGCCCTGGTCAAAAGACGCGGCGCCCGTCGTCGCGTCAAAGCGATCTATGATCCAGCGCGAAGGGCTGAACGGAGTCGAGGCTTATTGCACAAATTGCAGGGCGGCGATCGTTGATCAGAACATTCAGGTCGGGCGAATTCGCGAGCGGCGCGACGACCGATGGCGCCGAACGAGAGGCGTCCGCAGCGCGCCGCGCCATTCGTCGCTGCGCCCTTGGGTCCACGGCTCCTGGTCCCGCCAGTCGTTCGGCAGGTCGCCGAGGGAAAGGTCCTCAATCGTCAGGTCGTCGGGCGCGGCGCGCCGGACCATGGCCGTTCCGGGGAGCAGGTCAGGGTCCTGCATACGCACCAGCGTTTCGAGGACGGACAGAGGGCGACGTCGAGCCGTAGGTGACGGCAAGCGCGACGGCATTCCAGCGACCGTCAAACAGGAGCCCGTAACCTCCGTCGAACTCGTTCTGAAATCCCATCCGCTTCACTGGTCGCGAGCGCGCTTCCGGCCTTTGACGTTCCTTGTCTCTTGCAAATGGTCGCCGACGCGCCCGAGGCGAGGGGCCCCTCTACCGCAGCGGTGATCGCAGAAAGTCGTTACGTCATCAGACAATCGTGCGGAGCGGGTCGGCCGACGCTCACGTCGCCGCGTATTTTCTCGGCGTCAAACCGACCAATCGCCTCTTCCCGCGCGTCGCGCCGCGATCTTGCCAAGCACCGCGAAGTCCTTTTCGCCATCGCCCTGGGCCAGCACTTCGATCAGGTTGTCGCGCACCACGTTCGCCATTGGCAACGCGACGTTGACCGCCTCCGCCGCGGCCATGGCGAGCCGTACGTCCTTCAAGCCGAGCTTCGCCTTGAAGAGCGCAGGCTCGTAGCGGCTGTCGGCGATCATCCGGCCATAGCCCTGGTACACCGGGCCGGGAAACAGCGTGTTCGTGATCACGTCGAGAAAAGCGTGCGGATCGATGCCATGCCCCGACATCAGCGAAGCAGCTTCGCTCGTGGTTTCTATCGCCGACGCCAGCATGAAATTCGCCGCAAGCTTGAAGACGTTTGCGTGCTGCGGCTTGCTGCCGACACGCCAGGTTTTCTGGCCGATCACGTCGAACACGGGCTGCACACGGTCGATCGCTTCATCGCTGCCCGCCGCCACTATATTGAGTTTGCCCGCCGCAGCCACATCGGGCCGGCCGAGGACAGGCGCGGCTACATAGACCACGCCATGCTGTTCGTGAAGCGCCACGAGTTCGTCGCAGAGCGCTATCGAAACTGTCGCCATGTTGACGTGGATCAAGCCCCTTTGCGCGTGCTTCAGCACGCCGCCGTCGATAAGCACGGCGCGCAGCGCGGCGTCATCGGCGAGCATGGAAAACACCGCTTCTCCGGCGAAGGCTTCGGCGGGGGTATTGACCGCGGTCGCTCCCTGCTCGGCCAGCGGCTTGGTGGCATCGCGCGAACGATTCCACACCCGCACTGAATGTCCCGCCTTCAACGCGTTGAGCGCCATTGCGCGACCCATGCCGCCCAGTCCAATAAAGCCGATATCCATGCGAAACCTCTATGAATGACGATGAAATGCGCCTTCACGAGCAATGCCATACTCGATTGCATGACGACGGCCACGTTCCGTTTTCATCGCGAGTTGAATGAGTGTTGCTTTCCGTCAAGGACTGACCCAGGCCTTCCATTAGGAGCTTGTAAGCGCCGGAGCAATAATCCCTCACTGAAGCGGCCGGGTGTTCCGGGAGCGCCGGAGTAAAACTCTTCCCCGCAATTAAAGGGCCGATTGACATCGGAGATGGTTCGGCATAGTCGGCCGCCTTTGCTGATGTATTCGGTGGGCACACCTTCACGCGCGATACCGCTGAGAACGCGACGAAAGGGTCAAGGGCTTGACACAGGAAATGAACAGGTTGGGATTGCTGTTCCATCATCTAGGACTGGCGGTGAAGACGCCCGAAATTGCCGAGCGCTTCTTGGCCGGCCTGGGATACAGCGTCGAGCCGAGGATCTACGACCCACTGCAGAACGTCTGGCTCGGTATGAGCCGGCACCCGAACATGCCGGCGGTCGAGATCATCTCGCCGGGGTCGGCGGGCGGGCCGCTGGACAAGCTGCTCAAAACCCATGAGGAAGGTCTCGTGTATCATATGTGCTACAGGTGCGGTGATTTG
>Ga0182030_10011937_pt1 | contig 17480 bp, 16 predicted proteins | sample 812S3MmetaG_FD_121299 | JGI IMG/M metagenome (GOLD analysis project Ga0182030, IMG submission 121299) | Permafrost microbial communities from Stordalen Mire, Sweden - 812S3M metaG (Illumina Assembly) | ecosystem: Environmental > Terrestrial > Soil > Wetlands > Permafrost | place: Sweden...
CCGTGATCGAACCGTGGAAATGAAATGGATCGATTTGAACCGCGCCGCCTACGCGGATCAATGGGTGGCTGTGGAAGGCGATCGTTTGGTCGCCGCCGGTAACGATCCTCTGAAGGTTTTTGCTGCGGCAAAAGAAGAGGGCATCCGAATTCCCTTCGTCGTGCACATGTTGCGGGAAGATCCGCTTCCGTTTGTCCCTGGTTGGTAGGCATGCCGGTCTCGCTTGCCTTCGATGCCGCTCATCGCTACACCGGCGCCCTTGATGGAATCGAGGTGCCGATCGTGCTATGCATCGGGAGGCAATCGGTTGAGCTCCTGGCAAAACTGGATACGGGCGCCGCACATTGCATCTTTGAGCGCAAGTACGCTGAGATGCTTGGGGTGGACGTCGACTCCGGCCGGCTTCAACGTTTCCGGACCGTGGCTGGGTCGTTTGCAGCCTATCGACACGAGATCACAATTCAGACGCTTGGTATCGAGTTTTCAGCGGTCGTCTTCTTTGCCCAGGACTCCACATTCAACAGGAACTTCCTTGGCCGCTCCGGCTGGCTTGACCGCCTTCGCATCGCCATTGTCGACTACGACCGCTTGCTCTTCGTGAGCCCGTACCAATCCTGAACTGCTTGCGGTTCCTAAGGCGCTGGAATGGCTGCGTTTCCCCACCTGAGTCAGGAGACTTTGTTGTATACGTCGACGCTATCCACCACGTTGATACCGGCGGTTCGCAGCCGCTCGATGGCCGCATCCGGCTGGTCGAAGCGGAAGATGAGAACCGCGCGGCCCTGCCGTCCGAAGGGAAAAGCGTACATGTATTCGATATTGATGCCGCTGTTTTCGAAGACCGTCATCAGCTCCGCGAGTCCGCCCGGCCGGTCCGCTACTTCCACCGCCACCACTTCGGTTACGTTGACCACGTACCCCGCCTCTTGCAGCAGCACCGCGGCGGCCTGCCAGTCCGGCACAATCAGGCGCAAGATGCCGAACTGCCGCGTGTCGGCCAGCGACAGAGTGCGGATATCGATTCCCGCGCCTGCCAGCAGCCGGCACGGCTCGATCGTCTGGCCCGGCTGGTTTTCGAGAAAGAGCGACAGTTGATGGATTTTCATGGCGCTATCCTGGGTTCCTCCGGTCGATGACACGCTGGGCCTTGCCCTCGCTGCGCAGGATCGTCTGCGGCGTCACCAGGCGTATCGCTACCCGCAGTCCGAGCGTCTGGTCGAGAGCGTAGATCAGCTTGTCATGCAGCGTCTCGAGCGCACCGATCTGGTCGCTGAAGACTTCGCGCGTCACCTCTACCAGCACTTCCATCTGGTCGAGCCCCTTGTCGCGCGTCAGCACGATCTGGTAGTGCGGGAGCGTTCCCTCCACCGACAACAGCGCGCTCTCAATCTGGCTCGGGAACACGTTGACGCCGCGGAGGATGATCATATCGTCGCTGCGCCGGGCGATCCTCCGCATGCGCCGCAAGGTGCGGCCACAGGGACAGGGCTCGGGAATCAGAGCGGTAATGTCGCGCGTGCGGTATCGGATCATGGGCATCGCCCGCTTGCTCAGCGTGGTGATCACCAGTTCGCCCTCGCAGCCTTCCGCCACCGGTTCGCCGGTCTCCGGATCGACGATCTCCGGGTAGAAATGGTCCTCGAATAGGTGCAGCCCTTGTTGCGCGCAGCATTCGATGGCCACTCCCGGCCCCGTGATCTCCGAAAGCCCGTAAATGTCGTAGGCGCGGATGCCTCCCGCGCTTTCGATGTGGCGCCGCATCGACTCGGTCCATGGTTCGGCGCCGAATACCCCTGCCCGCAGAGGCAGGCCGCGCACGTCCACGCCCAACTCTCCGGCGCGCTCTAACAGGTGAATGAAGTAGCTCGGTGTGCAGCAGATGGCCGTGACCCTGAAGTCTTTCATCACCATGATCTGCCGCTCGGTGTTTCCTCCGGAGATGGGAATCACGGTCGCCCCGAGCGCCTCCGCGCCATAGTGGGCTCCCAGACCGCCGGTAAACAAGCCATAGCCGTAGGCGTTCTGCACGATGTCGCCGCGCGTGATGCCGCAGGATGCCAGGCTGCGCACCATGACGCTGGTCCACACGTCCAGATCTTCCCGCGTGTATGCCACCACGATGGGCTTGCCGGTGGTGCCGCTCGAAGCGTGCAGCCGCACCACCTCCTGCATGGGGCTGGCAAACAGTCCGAAGGGGTACGTGTCGCGCAAGTCCGTCTTCACGGTGAACGGCAGCTTGGCGATGTCTTCCAGGCCGCGGATGTCTGCGGGCGCGAGACCTCGCTCGCCGAGCCGTGCGCGGAACAGGTCCACATGGTCGAAGGCGCGCTGGACCACGCCTCTGAGCCGGTCCAGTTGAAGCTGCTTCATTTGGGCCGGAGGCAGGTAGTCTGGCGCGCTCGCCGGGTCGAAGGGGGATGGAGTCATAATTGGACGCCGCGTCCTCGTTCGATGGCGTCGTAGTCGGACCACTGACGGCGATATCCGATTAAGAGATTAGTTTATCTCCAGGCCGCCGGAAACCGCAAGCTTGACCGGGATCTGTCCGGCGAGGTGATCTTCTTTGTTTGCAGGTATTTCGGGCATTTTAGGAACGCCCGCAAGAGGCAGCCCTTCAGCGTCCGGCCGGTAGCAGTGAGCCAGCAGTGAGCCTCTCCGTGGATCGCTCCGGATCCGGCGCGAAACTCCTAACAGCTTTCGCCTGCGCCTGGGTCTTCGACCGCGTGATGTTGTGCGTTTGTGGCGGAAACCACTCCCTTACGGTCGTGGCTCCGAATCGGAGCCGCGCGCGTCAGCAAGCGGTTCTGGAATAGCATGGAATCTCGCGGTCACGGCACTAGTCACCAGGACCCATAACTAAGGACAGCATTGTAACGTTGCGGTGTTAACCTCCATACTCCAAATAACCCAAGGAGGGAGCTAGAGATGACGTATATGCTGATCCGGTACCCGATAGGAATCATCGTGGAAGCCGTGGTGCTCGCCAAGGGGAGAAACCGCATGCGCGTTGCCGCTGCCGGTTTTTCGGACGCGCTCGAATTGCGGCGTTCGGGCCGGCAATGGTTTGCCCCTGCCAGCCAACCGGTTGACTTCGATTTCCTGATGCCCAGCGCCCAATCGGGCGCGAAGGCCTCTTTTACACAGCCTATCCCCGCTACGCGGGCGTCCGCGTCCGCGGCGCGCAACTAGTAAGGAACAGCGGCGGCGGGCATCCGTCTCGATTCGCTCCCGAGTCGGATGCCCACCGCCAGTTAACACCCGCCGCTCGTCTCTTTTCGGAACGTTCGCCTCCCCGAACACGTTCTCTTCCACAGATGAGTACTTTTTTCGCCGACCTGACCTATGCGTTTCGAACCCTGCGCTCGAATGTCGGATTTACCACAGTCGCGGTGGCCGCGCTGGCGCTCGGGATCGGGGCGAATACCGCCATTTTTACCGTAGTGGACGGCGTCATGCTCGCGCCCCTGCCCTATCCGCAGCCCGACAGGCTAGTCCGCCTGGGGCGCAAGTACCCGTCCGGCAACGGCTATTCCAATTCGATTCCCAAGTACATGGTCTGGCGCCAGAATAACGTTTTCGAATCCATGACCCTGTACGACCAGGGCGGCGTGGGGGTGAATCTGGGCGCCGGCGACCACCCCGAGCAGGCCAAGGTCAGCCACGTTTCCAAGGACTACTTCAAAGTCTTCGGTGTCTCGCCGGCCTACGGCCGCACCTTTACCGAAGCCGAAGACCTGCCCCACGGCGCGGCCGTTGCGGTGCTCAGCGACCGGCTCTGGCGGAACCGCCTGGGCGGCGACCCGCAGATCGTGGGCCGCACCATACTGCTCAACAACCAGCCGTACACCGCGGTCGGCATCATGCGCAAGGGCTTTGAATCGGATCCGCCGGTGGACCTGTGGCTGCCGCTCCAGGCCGATCCGGCCAGCACCAATCAGGGCCACTACCTGGCCGCGGCGGCGCGCCTCGATCCGGGCGTGAGCATCGAACAGGCGCGCGCCGCCATGAAGGTGCTGGGCGAGCGGTTCCGGGCCGGGAACCCCAAGTGGATGGATCCCGCCGAGAGCGTGGCCGTGGTCCCCATGAAAGACTCCATGGTGGAAGACGTGCGCCTCGCCCTGCTCATCCTGCTGGGCGCGGTGGGGTTCGTGCTGCTCATCGCCTGCGCTAACGTGGCCAACCTGCTGCTGGCGCGCGCGGCCGTCCGCCAGAAGGAACTGGCCATCCGCGCCGCCCTCGGAGCCAGCCGCTGGCGCGTGGTCCGGCAACTTCTCACCGAAAGCCTGATCCTGGCCGGCGCGGGCGCGGTGCTGGGCTTCGCCATCGGCGCGGCGGGCGTGCGCGCCCTCCTGATGGTGGCGCCCGGCAACATTCCGCGGCTCACCCAAACGGAGGGTCTGAACCAAACTCTTCCCCTGCTCGACTGGCGCGTGGCCGCCTTCACCATCGGGGTCGCCGCCCTCACCAGCATTCTCTTCGGCCTGTTCCCGGCGCTATCCTTCTCCAATCCCGACCTGGTTTCCACCCTCAAAGAGGGCGGGCGTACCGGCGGCGGCACGCTGGGCAGGCGCGCGCGCTCGTTCCTGGTGGTTACCGAAGTGGCCCTGGCGCTGGTGCTGGTGACCGGCGCCACGCTGCTCATCCGGACTTTCAGCGGCTTGCGCTCGGTGAACCCCGGGCTCGAGACGCACAACCTCCTGGTGCTCGATACCTCGCTCGCCGGAGGCTCCTACGACACTACTGCGAAGGTGGACGCTTTCGTCCGCCAGGTGATGCCGCGCCTGGAGGCGATCCCCAGCGTGCAGGCAGCCGCGTCGGCCATGATGCTCCCGCTGAGCGGCACAGACGTCGATCTGCCGTTCAACATCGCCGGCCATCCGCCCGCCAAAGGAGATTACAACGGCGACGAGCAATGGCGTTCGGTCTCCGCCCACTACTTCCGGACGTTGCGCATCCCGCTGCTGCGCGGCCGCGACTTCACGGAATCCGACAACGGCGGCGCGCCGCCGGTGGTGGTCGTCAATCAAGCCATGGCCAGGAAATATTGGAAGGGCCAGGATCCCATCGGCCAGGTGATCGTCATCGGCAAGGGGCTCGGCCCGCAGTTCGACGACCCGCCGCGCCAGGTAATCGGCATCGTCGGCAACGTGCGCGAAACCGGCCTGGACGCGGTCGACGAAGGCGTTATGTACATCCCGCAGAGCCAGGTTCCCGAAGGGATCACCAAGCTCGCCAATGGCCTCATCCCGCTCGCCTGGGCGGTCCGGACCGCCGGCGATCCGCTGGCCCTGCGCGCCGCCGTGGAGCGCGAAATCCGCGAGGTGGATGGGTCGCTGACCGCCGCGCACGTGCGCACCATGGACCAGATGGTGGCCGAATCGCTGTCCCGCCAGAACTTCAATGCGCTGCTGCTCACCATCTTCGCGGCCATCGCGCTGCTGCTGGCGGCCATAGGGATTTACGGCCTCATGTCCTATTCGGTGGAGCAGCGGATGCAGGAAATCGGCGTCCGCGTGGCCCTCGGCGCCACGCGCGGCGATGTCGTCAGGCTGATGGTGATGCAGGGGATGAAGCTGGCCGGAATCGGCATCGTTCTAGGGCTGGCCGCGGCCTATGGGGCGACGCGTGCGCTGGCCTCGCTGCTGTTTGGCGTCAAGGCCAGCGATCCGCTGACATTCGCCGCGGTGGCCGCGATGGTTTCGATTGTCGCGGTGATTGCTTCCATGGTTCCGGCGCGGCGGGCGGCGGGAATCGCGCCGTCGGTGGCGCTGCGGCATCAGTGAGGGGCGGGGTTTGTGTCCGGACGCATCACGCAACTGCCTGGAGTCCGTTCTTCGCTACCAAAGCGAGCAGCTTCAGGGAGGTCCCTTGCGGGCGCTTCTCACCCCGTTCCCACTGGCTCACCAAGCCTGTCGTGACGTTGAGATAACGGGCGAAGACCGCCTGGCTGGCGCCTTCCCGCGAACGGAGCGCGCGGATTTCCTTCGGCTTCAGAGGCCGCACCGGCGTGAGGCAAAGCTCATCGAATTCGCGCATGGTCCGCTTGTCCATAACTCCGGCCGCATGGAGGCCTTCGGCGGTTTCATGGATCGACGCCATCAAGGGACTACGGTATTGCTTGCTCGTCACCGGTCACCTCCACCAATACTCCTGACGCAGTCAGACGCGAGAGCATAGGCTAGCAGTTCGTCTGCCGGTAGCCATGAACGAACAAAGCCCGTTTACCCGCCCGGAACACAAGTAACGTCCGAAAACCGCCCGACTTTCCCTGGCCGGGACGCGCGATCCGCTGCTTGATCACGCCCGCGCCGGGATCGGCGGCGATCAATCCTCGTTCCGCATCCCGTACCGCCCGGCGCAACGCGGCATCGCTAATGCCTGCCTTGTTAGTAAAGCGCGTGAACGCCTTGGTTTTGAAGATTCGCACCCATTCTCACCGGGATTCCGTTGGCCACACTCCCAAGAAGTAGTATAACGCTGAGTGTTATAGATCGCGCGCATGGGCGCGCGGTAGTTTGGCGCCGGGCGATCCGCGCCGAAGGTATGTAGCGCGGACTGTCGCTATCGCCTTGCGCTCTCGGGCGAATGACCGCTTTCACGCGCGCTCCCGTGCCTTGTGCTTCGCGGCGATGTCCCGCGCTCCCGCTTTGAGGTCTTGCCAGAACTCCGGCGTCATCGGAATGTCGGCGCCGCCCGCCAGCCCTTCGAGCAACAGCGCCTCCAACCGGGCGTCTTCCTCTTCCTTCCGGGCGTCGCGCAGCAGCGAGCGGAAATACTCGCTCACATTACCGTAGCCCTTGGTGGCAAGCTGACGGTCGATGAAAGCCTTCAGGGATTCGGGCAGCGAGATGATGACGGTTGTCATGGGTCCTTCCTAGATAAGAGACTCCCCCCACGCCCATCCCATTGTGCGCTATACTCTTGAATGTACTCGAAGTCAATCCGCCTCCTCTTCTCCCCTTGTTGGTAGTCGGTTCGCTGATTTCCTTCCTCACAAACGAAAAATGAAAAGTTTCACAGAACTCACACTTTCCCCCGTCCTGCAGGCTAACCTCCTGAAGCACGGATTCACGCAACCCACCCCCGTGCAAGAGCTTGCCATCGAGCCGGCGCTTGCGGGCCGCAATGTTGTGGCCACGGCGCAGACCGGCACTGGCAAGACCCTCGCGTTCGTCCTGCCGCTGATTCAGTCTCTCCTTTCCGAGCCCGGCCCCAAAGGCGTCCGGGCGGTCGTCCTCAGCCCCACCCGCGAGCTGGCCATCCAGATCCATGAGGTCTTCACCAAGATGGCTCACGGCACGGGAATCCGCGCCGCCATCGTGGTGGGCGGCGTCGGCGAAAACCCGCAATTGCAGTCGGTCCGCAAGGGCGCGCAGGTGATTGTCGCTACCCCGGGCCGTTTATACGATTTCCTGAGCCGCCGGCTGGTCACCCTGGCCGCGGTGAAAGTCCTGGTGTTGGATGAGGCCGACCGCATGCTCGATATGGGCTTCCTGCCCACCATCAAGCGCATCATGGACACCACTCCCGCCGGCCGGCAGACGCTGTTCTATTCGGCCACCATCGAAACCTCCGTGAAGCACTTGGTGGAGACCCACGTTCCCCACGCCGTGCGCATCGAGGTCGGCTCCATCAGCCACCCGGTGGAACAGGTCGACCTGCGTCTCTACGAAATCGAACAAAGCAAGAAGCTGCCGCTGCTCGAATCCATGCTGGAGACCGAGACCGGCTCGTTCCTGGTCTTCGCCCGCACCAAGCACGGCGCCGAGCGCCTGGCGAAGCAACTCTCGCTCAGCGGCGCCAAGACCGCCGCCATCCACGGCGACCGCAGCCAGAATCAGCGCAACCAGGCGTTGAAAGGCTTCCAGGACGGCTACTATCGCGTCCTGGTGGCCACCGACGTGGCGGCCCGCGGCATCCACGTGGAGGGCATCTCGCACGTGGTGAATTACGACCTGCCGAACGTGCCCGAAGACTTCATCCATCGCGTGGGCCGCACCGGCCGCGCGGGCGCGCGCGGCACCGCTTCCACCTTCGCCACGCGCCTGGAGCGCTCGGAGATTTCGCGCATCGAGCGCGCGCTTTCCATTCGCATGGTGCGTCAACTGGCGCCCAAGGAAATCGTGGGCGAGAACCAGACTATGGCGCCGGTGGTGGAAATCGCCGCCGCGGTGCGTTTCGAGCGCTTCCCGCAGCAGCGGCAGGCCGCCAAGATGGTCTTCCGTTCGCGCAATCGCCGCCCGGCCAGACGCGCGGTATAGTGGCTGCTTGCAGCCCACGTCCGCGAATCAACCCGGCGTAAAGTTGGACACCCGGAGGGCCGCGTGGCTGGCGGTCCTTCTGGTGCTGATTGGCTCCGCCCGCATCGTCTCCACCTACACCGTTTTCAACCACACCATAGACGAACCGGACCACCTGGCGGCCGGCATGGAATGGCTCTCGGCGGGCAAGTATCTCTACGAGGATCAGCACCCGCCGCTGGCCCGCGTGATGGGCGCGTTGGGGCCGTACCTCGCCGGCGAGCGCTGGCACGCCGGCCCCGATTCGTATCGCGAAGGCTACCGCATTCTGGGCCGCGGCGCCCACTACGACCGCACCCTGGCCCTGGGACGCGCGGGCATCCTGCCGTTTTTCTGGATCGCCTCCGCGGTAGTGTTTCTGTGGGGCGCGAGGACTGCGGGTGCGCCCGCCGCGCTCCTCGCCACCCTCCTGTTCACCACCCTGCCGCCCGTGCTGGCGCACGCCGGCCTGATCGCTACGGACATGGCGGCCGCCGCGTGGATTGGCGCCGCGGCCCTGGCGTCCCTTTTCTGGGTGGAAAAGCCCGGCCGGCGGCGCACGGCGATATTCGGCGTGGCGATCGGCCTGGCTTGCCTCTCGAAATTCTCGGCGCTGCTGTTTCTTCCGGCGGCCTTGCTGGCGATGCACCGCGCCCGGTTGTGGCGCCACCGGCGTTCTCTGGCGGCCGCCTGCGTGGTGGCATTCCTGGTGATCTGGGCCGGCTATCGCTTCTCGTTCGCACGCGTCGAGTACCTCCACCTGCGTCTGCCCGCGCCGCGATTTTTCACCGGCCTCGCCACGCTATGGGCGCATAATGCGGCGGGTCACGCGTCGTATTTGCTGGGCCGGCGCAGCGCCACGGGCTTCTGGTATTACTACCCGGTGGCGCTGGCGCTCAAAACGCCGCTGGCGCTGCTGCTGCTGGTCGCGGGCGCGGCCATCGGCGCTTGCCGGCGCTTCGCGCGGCTGGGTCCGGCGCTGGGTTTCTGCCTGGCGATCCTGGTCTGCGCGCTCGCGAGCCGCATCAATATCGGAGTGCGGCACGTTCTGCCGGTGTACCTGGGGCTGTCGGTGATCGGCGGGGGCGTGGCGGCGGCCATGCTGCGGCGCCGGGCGGCGCGTTGGATTCTGGCCGGGCTGTTGCTGTGGCAGGTAGCGTCGGGCGCGCTCCAACACCCCGATTATCTGGCTTACACCAACGAAATCGCCGGCAGCCATCCCGAGAATTTTCTGGCAGATTCCGACCTCGATTGGGGCCAGGACATGAAGCGCCTGGGCACTCGCTTGCAACGTGCCGGCGACACGGAAGTGACCTTCGAGCCGTTCAACCGGACGTATGCCACGCTGGCCGGGGATCCGTTTCCGCGCATCTTGCCGGTGGATTCCGAGCGTCCGGCCGCGGGGTGGAATGCGGTCAGCGTCAGCACCTGGAAGATTTTCGGAGTGCCCCAATGGGCCAACCGTGTGCCGGCACAGGAAAAAGTGGGGCGATCGATCCTGCTCTGGCACTTTCCGTGAGTGGTTGGCACGGCGGACCCTCAGTTGGTCCGGAGGCGTTAGGGATAAGGCCGTCGTCAGAACAATCCCGGCTCGCGCCACCCAGCCTGGGAAGCCGTGTCTTCTGAACTCCTGACGTCGCCCCGCAATTTGGACGCGCCGAGGAATCAGACTGAGCCACCGCTCGCAAAAACGTATTTAGCCACGAATGAACACGAATGAACACGAATAAAACAGGTTTTCTTATTCATGTTTATTCGTGTTCATTCGTGGCCATTAATTAGTGTTTTTTGGCTCGACGAGCCTGGCGCCTGCCGCTTCTGCCGACACCTCTTTCCGTGCTGTTGCGAAATCCTGCACGCATAGGCCTCAATTCCTCTGTTGAAGCTCCTTAGAATCAATCGTTTGGTTTGGCATGACTGCTAAGGCGGAGCGCGCGCTGCCTGGAAATCGCTCGCGCCAGCTTTAATTTGGGCGCTAACCTTCATGAACACAGTAACTTCCAGCTTTCGCAACCGCGCAATCACGATTAAAAAGACCTTAACAGCTTGAAATCGCCGTGCAAGCATGCTAAATTTTTATTAGAGAATATTTTCTCGATATCAGTTTCTCGATATGAAGCCGCACCACCCAATTCCCGAAGCCAGCCTCCGCCGCCTGCCAGTCTATTACCGCAGCCTCCAGGAGATGCTGACCGCCGGAGCGGCCCAGGCAGTTTCGTGCGCCGATCTTGCCCGCACCTTGGGACTCGATCCCACCCTGGTGCGCAAGGATATCGAAATGACCGGAATCGTCGGCAGACCGAGAGTCGGATATCCCCTGGCGGATCTGGTGCGCTGGATCGAGAGCTTTCTCGGCTGGAACCGGCTGAAGGGCGCGGTTTTAGTGGGCGCGGGCAGTCTGGGCAGCGCCTTGCTCGGATACGACAGGTTTCGCAGCCACGGAATGGAGATTGTCGCCGCCTTCGATACCGACCCCGGCAAAATCGGCAAGCGCAACCATGGACGACCCGTCCAACCGCTCTCCGCCCTGCCGGATTTCGTCCGGCGGACGCAAGTCCTGATCGGAGTAATCGCCACCCCCGGCGACGCCGCGCAATCGGTGGCCGATCTCATGGTGGCCGGAGGAATCCTGGCGATCTGGAACTTCGCGCCCGCCCACCTTCACGTCCCCAAGCATGTGATCCTGCAGAATGAGGACCTGTACCACTCATTGGCGTCCCTGTCATTCAAGTTGGAAAGCCGCACTCGAAGGGCGGAGACGCCCGAAGAAAGGGAAATCAGTTATGCCCAAGACAATTGATGTGACCGAACTCGTCCTACGCGACGCCCACCAGAGCCTGATGGCCACCCGCATGGCTATGGAAGACATGATTCCGGCGTGCGCCGATATCGACCAGGCGGGGTACTGGTCGGTGGAGTGCTGGGGCGGCGCCACGTTCGACGCCTGCATACGCTTCCTCAACGAGGACCCCTGGGAGCGCCTGCGGCAGTTCCGCAAGCTGCTGCCCAACAGCCGGTTGCAGATGTTGCTGCGCGGCCAGAACCTGCTGGGCTATCGACACTACGAAGACACCGTGGTGGATCGCTTCGTGGACAAGGCCGCCGAGAACGGCATGGACGTTTTCCGCGTCTTCGATGCCCTCAACGACATCCGCAACCTGCGGCGCGCCGTGGCGGCCGTGCGGCGCACCGGCAAGCACGCGCAGGGAACCATCTGCTACACCATCAGCCCGCTGCATACCCCCGGCGATTTCGTGGAAATGGCCGAAAAACTGCTCGACCTGGGCTGCGATTCCATCTGCATCAAGGACATGGCCGCCCTGCTCAAGCCGCAGCCGGCCTATGAGATCGTCAAAGGCATTAAAGACACGTGCGGGCAGGACGTACGGGTTCACGTGCACGTGCACGCCACCACAGGTGTCACCCTGGTCAGCCTGATGAAGGCCATCGAAGCCGGGGCGGACTGCGTCGATACGGCCATCAGCTCGCTCAGCCTCGGACCGGGCCATAACCCCACCGAAAGCCTGGTGGAGATGCTCGAAGGCACCGGTTTTGAGACTAAGCTCGATAAGTCGAGGCTCATCCGCCTGAAGAAGTACTTCGCCGGCATCCGGCCGCGCTATAAGGAGTTCCTGTCCAACATCACCGGGGTGGAAACGGAGATCTTCGATAGCCAGATCCCCGGCGGAATGCTCTCCAACATGGAGAGCCAGTTGAAGCAGCAGGGCGCCGGCGATCGCATGGACGAAGTCCTGCTGGAAGTCCCCAGGGTGCGCGCCGACGCCGGCTTCCCGCCGCTGGTCACGCCCTCCAGCCAGATCGTGGGAACGCAGGCCGTTTTCAACGTGATGATGGGCCGCTACCATGTGCTGACCGGCGAGTTCGCCGACCTGATGCTGGGCTATTACGGCGAGACCATCGGGCCGCGCGACCGCCACCTGGTCGAGCTGGCCCACAAACAGACGGGCAAGCCTCCGATCAACGGGCGGCCGGCCGACCTGCTGAAGCCCGAGTGGCATGAACTGCGCGACGCCACCGTGGAGCTCGCCGGGTCGAATGGCTCCGATGAAGACGTGCTGACCTACGCCATGTTCCCCAAGGTGGCTCCCAAATTCTTCGCCACACGCGATCAGGGCCCCAGGAATCTGGGCAAGGACCCCGGTACGCAGCCGGCCGCGGCCCCGGTGGCGGCGCCGGTTCAGGCCCCAGCGGCCGCAAACGGCAAGGGCCCTGCGCGCACCCCCATTACTTACGACGTAAAGCTGAACGGCAAGACCCACAAAGTGACCGTGGCGCCGGCGCCCTAAGAATTCGAAAGGACTTTTATATGGCCATTCATACCATGCAGGAGAAGATTGCCGACCTCCGCCGGCGCACCAGCGCGGAAATGCTGGGCGGCGGCGAAGAACGGCTCGCAAAGCAGAGGAAAAGCGGCAAACTGACCGCGCGGGAACGGGTGGAAGCGCTGGTGGACCCGGGTAGTTTTGAAGAGAGCGGCCTGTTTGCCGCGCATCGCGCCACCTTGTTCGGTATGGCCGGAAAGAGTTTCCCGGCGGACGGCGTAGTCACCGGAGCGGCGTCGGTAGGCGGCCGCCTGGTGCACCTGGCGAGCCAGGATTTTACGGTGTCCGGCGGTTCGGCCGGGGAAGTGCACTCCATCAAAGTCGCCGAAATCATGCAGCAGTCGCTGAAAACCGGCTCGCCCTTCGTTTTCCTCAACGATTCCGGCGGCGCGCGCGTGCAGGAGGGAATCGATTCGCTCTCCGGCTACGGCAAGGTTTTCTACACCAATGTGATGCTTTCCGGCGCGGTCCCGCAAATCTCGCTGATTTGCGGCCCGTGCGCCGGCGGCGCGGCCTACAGCCCGGCGCTGACCGATTTCATCATCCAGACGCGCCAGGCCCAGATGTTCATCACCGGCCCGCAGGTTATCAAGGGCGTGACCGGTGAGACCGTGACCGCCGAGCAGTTGGGCGGTCCCGAGGCCCACATGGCCAACTCCGGGGTGATCCACTTCATCGCCGAGGACGACCGCCACGCGGTGCTCTTGTGCCAGAAGCTGCTGAGTTTTCTGCCCTCCAATAACCTGGAAGATCCGCCGCGCGTGGAAGGCGATCCCAACGTGGATCCCAACCCGGCGCTCGACGACGTGGTGCCGACGGACTCCAAGAAGGGCTATGACGTCCGCGAGGTCATCGGCAAGGTGGTGGACTTCGGCGATTTTCTGGAAGTGCAAGCCGGCTATGCCATGAACATGGTGGTGGGATTTGCCCGCATCGCCGGGCGCACCATCGGGATCATCGCCAATCAGCCCTCGGTGCAGGCGGGGGTACTGGATATCAACGCGTCCAACAAGGCCGCGCGCTTCATCCGCTTCTGCAATGCCTTCAACATCTCGCTGTTGACCTTCGCCGACGTTCCCGGATTCCTGCCGGGCGTGCAGCAGGAGCACGGCGGCATTATCCGGCACGGCGCCAAGATGCTGTTCGCGTACTCGGCGGCCACCGTGCCGAAAGTCACGGTAATTCTGCGCAAGTGTTACGGCGGAGCCTACCTGGCGATGTGCGGCAAAGACCTGGGCGCCGATCGCGTGTTCGCCTGGCCCACCGCCGAGATCGCCGTCATGGGCGCCGAAGGCGCGGCGGAAATCGTCTTCCGCAAGGAAATTCAGGAGGCCGAAGATAAGGCCGCCAAGCGGGCGGAATTGATCGAGCGGTACCGCGAAACCTTCTCCAACCCGTATGTCGCGGCCGGCCGGCGGCTGGTGGATGCGATTATCGAGCCCGCCACCACCCGGCATCACCTGGCTCAGGTCTTTGAGTATCTGCACACCAAGCGGGAGCTGCGTCCGCCCAAGAAACACGGGCTGATGCCGCTGTAGAAGAGACGAGGCAAAGCATGGTACGAGTCACAGTAGCCGATCTGCAAGCGCAAATCGCCGAACTCACGCGGCGGCTGGAAGCCCTCGAAAAGGGAAACGGCGCACCGGTCGCGGTGGCAACTCCGCCGCAGCCGGCCGCGGAGCCCGCGCCGGAAGCCATCGGCGAAGAGGAGCTGCTGGCCATTTCCGCCGCCATCGGCGCATACCTGGGAGTGCGCGCCCACATCCGGCAAATTCGACTGCTCGGCAGCACTGCCTGGGCGCAACAGGGGCGTGTCTCGATCCAGGCGTCCCACCGTCTACAGAGTTAGGGATAGCAAAGGAGTCCTATGAACGAGCGTATTCCGCAGACCTGGAGCGCAGCTTCGTGCCGAGCCACTCCGTGCCGAGCCACGACCGTAAGGGAGTGGTCAGCCAGCTTCGTGCCGAGCCACGACCCTAAGGGAGTGGTCAGCCAGCTTCGTGCCGAGCCACGACCGTAAGGGAGTGGTCAGTCGGCTTCGTGCCGAGCCACGACCGTAAGGGAGTGGTCAGCCGGGAATACGTTACCAGGAGGCGCCAATGAAACTGAACATTACGATTGACAACAAGACATACGAAGTCGAGGTGGATGCCGTCGAGCCGGAGCCGGCCGCGGCGCCCTACAATCAAGGCGCTCTGAACGTCGGCTCGGCGCCCCTGCGAGTCCCCGCCGCTGCCGCCGCGGCCGCGCCGCCCGCCGCCGGCGGAGCGGTGAATGAGGACAAGGTATGCCGCAGCCCCGTCTCGGGCATCGTCGTGCGGGTGGCGGCGCAGGTGGGACAGAGCCTGCAGCCGGGCGACATCCTGCTCGTCCTGGAGGCCATGAAGATGGAAACTAATATCACGGCTCCCTCGGCGGGCAAAATCGCGGCCATTCGGGTCAATCAGGGCGACAGCGTACAGGCCGGGCAGGTGGTAGTGGAGTTCGAATCATGAGTGTGGAACTGGAACAGGTACCGGGATTTCTGTTTTTCGATCATGTGGCCATTTCGGTCAAGCCGGGCGAGCTGGAATCGCACGTCAAGGCTTACCAGGCAATGGGCTTCGAGGAAGTGCATCGCGAAGACGTGCTGGGCGCCGATCAGGTGCGCGAGGTTCTGCTGCGGGTGGGCGCCGGCCCCAACCTGGTGCAGCTTCTGGAGCCGCTGAGCCCGGAATCGCCGGTCGCGAAACAGATCGAGAAGAACGGCGGACGCGGCGGATTGGCGCACGTGGCGTTGCGCGTGGCCGATATCCAAAAGGCGTTCGACTACCTGCGCTCCCAGGGCTTCAAGATCATAGACAAGGCGCCGCGTAAAGGCTCGCGCGGCACCACCGTCTTTTTCGTGCATCCCAAGACCACCGAAACCGCCGCCTTCGGCTATCTGCTGGAAGTAGTCCAGGAGGGCAACCATGCCTGACACCGATAGTGGCGCAGGCACTCCTGCCTGCACGGTCGAGACTCACCTGCCCGATAGTGGCGCAGGCACTCCTGCCTGCAGGGTCGAGACTCATCTCGACCCTCCGCGCGGGAACGGGCGGCGTCCCGGAGTGTCGCGACGAGTCTCGATCCGGCAGACGCTGCCCTGTGGGCCAGTGTCTGTCCAGGAGGGCAACCATGCCTGACGCCGACACCGATTTCGAAATCCTGAACCTGGGGCGCGATTTCCCGCCCGTCGCCACCGCCGCGTGGGAAGCCGCCATCGCCCGCGATCTCAAGGGCGCGGACTATGAAAAGAAGCTGGTCTGGCGGACCGAGGAAGGGCTCGCCATACGCCCCTACTACCGCCAGGAGGCGCTGGCCGAGCTGGACGCCCAACTGCGCACCGCGCCCGGCCACTATCCGTTCGTGCGCGGCGCCGGCCGAAGCTGGGAGATCGCGCAGGATGCCAAGCCCGGTCCCAAAGCCATCCGCGCCGATCTGCTGCATGAAGACGGCGCCCACGCCATCCAGGAATTGGGCTACGGAATTGCCGCGGGTGTGGAGCGGCTGGCCGAATTGACCGGCGCCTTGCCGGTGGGCATCGTCGCCGGCCATATCGAGTTTGTTTTCGCGGTAGGGCCCAGCTATTTTATCGAGATCGCCAAATTGCGCGCCGCCCGCATCCTGTGGGCGCAGGTGGTGACCGCCTTCGGCGCCAGCGACGATGGCGCGCGCTGCATGCGCCTGCACGTGCGCACTTCGCGGCGCAACAAAAGCGCCTACGACCGCTACACCAACCTGCTGCGCGTCACCACCGAGGCGCTCTCCGCTGCCATCGGCGGCTGCGACCAGCTTACCGTGCAGCCGTTTGGCTTCGATCCGCACCTGGCGCTGAACCTACAGCGCATCCTCAAGGAAGAATCGCATCTCGACGCGGTGGCCGATCCGGCGGGCGGATCGTATTACATCGAAGCGCTCACCGATTCCCTGGCGCGAGAAGCCTGGAAGCTGCTGCAACAGGTGGAAGCGGAGGGCGGTTTTTCCGAGGCGCTGGCGTCCGGCTCGATCGCCAACGCGATCGAGGCAACTCGCGTGGCGCGCGCGAAAGCCTACTCGTCGCGCCGGCGCGCGCTGGTGGGAGTCAATAATTATCCCAACGTGACGGAGAAAACGCCCGCAGTCGAAGTCCCCGGCGCGGAGTCCGGCGGGCCGCTGCCCGAGGCGCGCATCGCCGAGCCCTTCGAAAGAATCCGCCGGCGCACCACCGAACATGCGCAAGCCACCGGACGATATCCCAAGGTGCTGCTGCTGAAGCGCGGCGACGTCAAAATGAAGGGCGCGCGCGCCAACTTCTGTCTGAACTTCTTCGGATGCGCGGGCTTCGACCTGGTGGAGGCGGAAGAGTACCAGGGGACGGACGCCGACCTGATCGTCTTATGCAGCTCCGACCCCGAGTATCCGGCCTTCGCGCAGGAAGTCTGCCCCCGCGTACAGGCGCCGGTGCTGGTGGCCGGCAATCCGAAAGAGCAAATCGCAGCCTTGCAGGCGGCCGGGGTACAGGGTTTCATCCACGTATTCAGCGATGCCATCCAAACCCTGACCGAATGGCAGGACAAGCTGGGAATGAGGAGCAGCCAATGAGACCGGACTTCTCGAAGATCGCATACCGGATCGAGCCGCAGAGCGACGCCCCGGCCGGCCCCGGCGAGCATGCGCCGGTCTGGAACACGGCGGAGCACATCCCCGTGAAAGCCTGGTACACGGCCGACGACCTGTATGCCATGGAGCATCTGGAGTACGCCGCGGGCGTGCCGCCGTTTCTGCGCGGCCCTTACTCCACCATGTATGCCATGCAGCCGTGGACCATCCGCCAATATGCCGGCTTCTCCACCGCGGA